>TARA_R110002051_G_scaffold167658_1_pt1 | contig 20067 bp, 18 predicted proteins | sample TARA_R110002051 | Tara Oceans TARA_R110002051 (sample SAMEA4397023) | marine metagenome | biome: Polar Biome; feature: [MES] marine water layer (ENVO:01000295) within the mesopelagic zone...; material: water (ENVO:00002006), including particulate matter (ENVO:01000060) such...
GCTATAACCATGCTGTTGCGTCGACCAGTTGAATCCACAGCCGAATCCCGCCATTCCCCATGTCGACTGTAGCTCAGCATCAAGTCCCGCCCACCAAGCTCAGTCCCGTATCCACCCCACCACCCGCTCAACAAGCTCTTCCGGCGTCTCCCGGGTCGAGTCCAAGCGCAATAGCGGGCAGGCGAGATGCCGTTCGATCCATGTTTCATGCATCAGCAGGCTGCGAGTCTGTATGTCGCCATGCTCATAACCTGCGGCCCATTCGAGAAAGGCCTGGCTTTGCGCATGCATATCGCCGCCGGGCTGGATGCGTGTGCCGTAACGTTGCGATTCGCGTTGCTGCAGGCGTCGCATGCGCTCGTTATCATCAAGGCGCAGGAACAGCGCGTGAGTGAATGAAGGGATCAGCGCTTCACCCCAGCTGCACAGCGAGCCGCTCAGTACCCAGTTTGGCACCTGGGCAGTCTGTTCGTTTATCATTGCCACCCGCTCCTGGGGTGGCCGCTTGTGCAGGTAGGGTGGTTTGCTGGGTAACCAGTAGAAGTCATCGGTGTCCAGGTGAAGCCAGCCGCAGCGCTTGGCCAGTACGCGGGCTAGGGTGGTAGTACCCGAACCTGATGCACCGAAAATATGTAGCCTTACTGTCATTGACTCGCAATCTCCTCAACAGGAAATGAACATGATTCGCCCATATCGCCCCAGCGACAGCGCCGCCGTCCTCGACCTTTGGCTGGAAGCGTCGATCAAGGCCCACGACTTTGTGCCTGAAGCCTTCTGGCGCGAACAACTGGATGCCATGCGCGAGCATTACCTGCCACAGTCTGAAACCCTGGTATTGGAAGAGCAGGGCCAGGTGCTCGGATTTCTGTCATTGCACGAGCATCGTCTTGCCGCGCTCTTTGTCAGCCCAATCGCCCAGGGCCGCGGATTGGGTCGGCAGTTGCTGGATGAAGCCAAGCGCAGGCGCTCAGCCCTTGAACTGAGCGTGTACAGCGCCAATGCCAGAGCGGTCGCATTCTATCAGGCGGGCGGCTTCTCGACGGTTGCTGAATCGCCCGATCCGCATACCGGTCAGCCGGAGCTTGTGATGCGCTGGGCGTGTGACTCAGATAGTTCAGGCAATAGCGTGCCGAGTTCGGATTGATTGCGTGGTGTAATCGTGCACGTTTTCTTGTAAGCGCAAAAAAAGAGGGCGCAATGCGCCCTCTGATTTGCCACTTATGGAATTTATGGAGTGACGGGATTTATAACCTGTCTGTCTACCATATCCTTGCCCAGCCGTCGCCAGGTCAGCAGGAAGCAAAGAGCGCTGCCGAAGTACAAGCAGGCCATGATGACCATGGAGGTTTGAAGGCTTTGTGCGTAGACCTGGCCACAGACTTCCTGCAGGTTCTGGCTCAGCTGACCTAACACGGTGGGGTGACACTGATTGCGTGCCAGTTCGCCAGCCGCGACCCCGAACTCGGCAACGCCGGACTTGAAGAAGATGTCGGAGACGGCGCCAATGAACAGCGGGCCGAAGCCGTAGCCAATCAGGTTGACGAGAAGCAGCATCACTGCCGTGGCCATTGCGCGCACACGCATGCTGACCACACCCTGGCCGATCGTGTACTGAGCGGCTAGATAGCCGTACTTCACGAAGCCGGCGATGACCAGGCCGATGGCAGCGTAGAGCAGATTGTCGGTGGTGAAGGCGAAAATATAGAACGGAACCGACACTGCCAGGCCCACCGCCGGTACCCAGGCGATGGCGCCCGGGTGCTTCTTGTAAATTTTGGTCGCTAGCCAACCGGTGGCGAAGGTGCCCACGGCCGCGGAGAGGGCCACCGGCGTGTTGATCCAGATCGCTGCCTGACCGGCGGTTATTTCGTAAGTGCGGACCAGAAAGAGCGACTGGAAAGAAGAGATACCGTAACCGCAGAATGCGGCAATGGTGGCGCCGGCGGTCATAAGCCAGAAAGCAGGCTTGCCCATCAGCTCGTGGATAGCCTCGCCCAGGCTGGCTCTTTCTTTTGTTTCGGCTTGCGGCGGATCGGTGTAGCCGCGCGGCGGCTCCTTGACCGTCAATTTGAACACAAGGGCGACCAGCAAGCCCGGCAAACCGACGACAAAAAAGGCGGTGCGCCAGTCGAACATGTCGGTAACCCAGCCGCCGATCAGGTTGGCGAACATGGTGCCGAGTGTGACGCCCATGGCGTAAAAGCCCAGCGCCTGGGATCGTTCACGCGGGATGAAATAGTCCGCGATCAGAGAGTTGGCCGGCGGCGTACAGCCGGCTTCGCCGATACCCACACCGACGCGGCACATCAGCAGAATCCAGAACGCGCCGATGGTCACCGAACCGATGGTCACTTCCGTGGCAAGACCGCAGAGTGCCGTCATCAACGACCACAGCGCCACGCAAACGGTCATGATCCATACGCGATTGGCGACATCGGCAAAGCGCGCTAGCGGGATGCCCACAGCGGTGTAGAGCAGGGCGAAACCGAAGCCGGTGAGAAGCCCGAACTGGGTGTCGGTAATCCCGAGGTCTGGTACCAGGTCAGGACCGACGACCGCCAGCAGGGCGCGGTCGACGAAATTCAAGATGTAAATCAGTGTCAGCGCGAAGAGCACATAATTGCGGTACGCCTTGGAACCGTAGCCCACCAACTGGCCTTGGGCACCCCCATCTTTGGCAGTGATGACACTCATGGACAACCCCTTCTAAGTACATTGTTATAGGTATACGCGGGCTGTAATCGTCAGGTGAGATTACTCGCTCCAGGCGTTGCCTGGCTGGCCTTGATAGCAGTTGAGGGTTCTTGCGGGCTAGTCTAGCCAGGCGAGTATAGCGACCGCACAGAATCATTGGGGATGTCGCGCGCCATATTCAGGCGCTGAATATCGGAACTCAGGGGATAGTGAAACCCAGGCTGTTCAAGCCCGGACCTGGGTAGGTTTACTCGAACACATGCAATAGCGGATCTTCTGAATCAATGGGAATCAATGGGGTCAGAGTGTTTGATTTTTAAGGAATCAATGGGGTCAGAGTGTTTGATTTTTAAGAAAACAATGACATTGCTCGTGATCGGGAAGGTGCGGGGCGGTTTGACGAGTAGAGGTGGGAAAGGTTCTTCTCGGCCAATAGCTGCCGGTAGGGTGTCTTAGTCCTGTACGCGATAGAAATAGGCGCTACCTTTAAGGCAAATACGCCTGAAATTTCAGAAAACGAATGCATTAGTCTTCAGGGTCCGTTATCCCTTAAGCGCAGCGTCCATCAGAACCGCTGCCGAGCGCCTGTACTCCTGAGCCCGTTCTTTGAAAGTGGCTACGGCGGCGGTTCTTCCGGCCTGAAGCGCGTCATGCGCCATCTTCTCCATTAGAACGGCCCGCTCCACGATGATCCGCAGGGCAATGCGAAAGGCCTCGTCAATGGAGCCTTCGTGCTCGTGAGCTAAGGCCTCTGCGGTGTAGCCATGTCCCACCTGACAGCGAAAGCGCAGCGGCGAGCCTCTGATCTGCGACAATGTCCCTCCGCAGCCAGGACAATTCAACGGCACCGGATAGGCTATTTCCGCGATGGTGCCGCTGTCGGAGGGCCGTCCCATCGCGATGGCCACTTCAAGCGCGACGCTTGCAGGCGGAGTTAGGGTTGGGCCTGGCTCTTCTCGCACAAGGCGGCTCAGGAGCGCGGCTAGATCATTGGCTGGCGCACGGTAATCGATGTCGCCCGCGAGCAGGGCAGTTTGGGGCATTTCGCTTTCGATGGCATCGAGGGGGTTCTGAACTACCGTCACACCTCCGCAACGCTTTAGATCGGCCAATCCCGAAGCGCCATCATTGAGCATCCCCGAAAGCAAAACGCCAATCGCCTTGGGTCCAGCACTGATCCCGACGGACCGAAATAAAGGATCAATCGCGGGCCGCGCCATGTTCTCGCGCGGCCCGCGACCCAATCGAATAAACTGTCCATCGACCACAAGATGATGGTCTGCGGGGGCCACATAGATACGCGATTCCTGGAGCGGTTCTCCATCGACTGCAGTGCTTGCTGGGAGCGGTCCCCCGCTATCCAAAATGTCGGCGAGGAGATTTTGGTTGCCAGCTCCAACATGAACCGCAATCAGGACAGAAGCATGCAGGTCCGCTGGCAACGTACGGCAGATTTGCCGGATCACCGCGATCGAGCCCGCCGACCCACCGATTGCTATGATCTCGCGTCGGGCCATATTAACTCCGTCAGATGAGTGCGTTAACGCAACGTTGTATGGGGCAGACACACCTGTGCGCGTGTGTCTGCCCTGTCAGTTAGACAACGCGCCCAACAATTGTTTCACCTGGTCTTGAAGCGCCTTCAAGCTGTAGGGCTTGGTTAAACGCGGGCGGTCGCGATGCCGCTCTTCGAGCGCCCAGTCGTTATATCCGCTGCAGAAGATGAACGGAATTCCTCGCGCGGCCAGGATATCCGCGACTGGGTAGGAGGTCCCGCCCCGGATGTTGACGTCCAGGATCGCGGCATCAAGGGAGGCTTCGCCGGCCAGTCGCAAGGCTGCGTCCAGGCGAGACTCAGGACCAATGACCTGCGCGCCGAGGTCAAGCAGCATTTCTTCAATCATCAGCGCGATGGTCATCTCGTCTTCAACGACGAGCACCCGGCGGCCCTCTGCGATGCGCTGAGCAGCCATTATTCTTCCCCTTGTCTTGCCGAGCGGAGCTCTCCGAGCTCCGCCGTGAAGGGAACCGCGATGGTGCAGACCACCCCGCTTGAAGCAAAGCTACGGTCTACCTGGGCGTCAAACTCGAAGCTGAGGGAGCGCTCGATTAGTGTCGTGCCAAAACCCCTTCGCGAGGGCGGACCGGGAACGGGGGGGCCGCCAGATTCCGTCCAGTTCAAACACAACTGGCGATCAGGACCTTCTGTCACCGCCCAGGAGACCGTAAGTTGGCCTTTGGGGACGGACAACGAGCCATACTTCGCCGCGTTGCTGGCCAGTTCGTGGATCGCCATCGCCAATGAAAGACCCGCCTTTGGAGTAAGCACGATCGCGGGGCCGTCGATCCGAAGATCCTGTCCTTGGTAAGGCTCCAGTTCCGTATCGATAAGATCGCGCAGGGTTCCGGCGCTGGCTGCGCCGTGATGGGTCAGGAGATTGTGGGCGCGGGTGATCGCAGTAATGCGGCCCGCGATCGCCTCCGTAAACGCTTCCGGCGAAAGATCCGCTTTGAGGGTCTGGGCGACGATCGAGGACACGATAGCCAGGACGTTCTTCACGCGATGATCCAGCTCGCCTAAAAGCAATGTCGTCTGTTCTTCGGCGTGCTTGCGTTCGTCGATAAGCAAGGTGACGGAGATGAAGCTATGGGCACGCCCATCGCTATCATCAAGCACGGAAACGCTGTCGTGCACCCACACCGCTTTACCGTCTGCTCGCACCAGGCGGTATTCGGACTCGAACGGCTGTCTGTCGCGGCTAGCTTGTTCGAAGCACGCGTTGATAGCTTCAACGTCATCGGGATGGACAAGCTCGCGCCGGCTTAGCCGCTGCAACTCTTGCGCGGACCGACCAGACATTCTTTCGAAAGCGGCGTTAGTCTGCAGAAAGTTGCCGGCGGCGGTTGTTTCGACAACACCTACGGCTGCTTGGCTGACAATCGCGGTGAAGCGGCGCTCGCTGACGCTGCGGGCCCGCTCGGCGTTTTTACGCTCTGTCACATCCACAAAGGTGATGACCACACCTCCGATTACCCGCTCGATACTACGGTACGGCCGGATCCGCATGACAAACGACGAGCCGCGGTCCTGCAATTCGACCTCGCGCTCCATTACGGTGAGTTCGCGCAACACCTTGGCTACGTCACGCTGGAGGCCGTCATAGTCCAGCAGGCTGACGATTTCCGTCAAAGGCCGGCCCCGATCGCTCTCTCGCAGGCTGAAGATATCGGCCATGCCTGGCGTGAAGTTTTTGATACGAAGATCCTCATCGAGGAAAATCGTTGCGATTTGTGTGCTGTCCAGCAGGTTCTGTAAATCGCTATTAAGGTTGGAGAGAAGGTCATTCTTCGCCATCATCTCGGCATTTATCGTCTGCAGCTCCTCATTGACCGACTGCATTTCTTCCTTCGAGGTTTGCAGTTCCTCGTTAGTCGACTGCAGCTCCTCGTTAACCGACTGGTACTCTTCCGCCGATGACGTCATTTCCTCGTTTGCGGTTTCGAGATCATCGATCGTCGCCTGCAACTGTGCTCGAGTTGTGCGCAGCTCCTGCTCGGTAGCCATGGCATCCGGGCTCTGGGGGACTCCATTAGCAGCCTGTGACGGCTCTGGCAGCGCCGTGCGAGTTTCCTGGAGCGCAACAACATAAAGATCCTCGCTACCGTCTGTACCTTGTACTGGTTCGACGATAACGCTCAACAACCGTTGCTGACCCTCGACCAGAGCGGACACGTTATCAACGACCATGCCCTCTCCATTTTTTATTACCGATTGCAGCGCCGTGCGGGCGGCGATGCGTAGGCTTTTGCGCAGATTGGAAAGTAGGCTCAAGCTCGCCACGCCCGCTGAAGGTTCGAGGTATCGGGCAACCTCCCCGCCCGAGTAGCGCAGGATGTTGCTCTGGCGATCAACGACGAGGAACACGGGCGAGTGCTTGACCAAGGCCGCGCGCACCGCGCGGTCGATCCGGTCACCCGATCCTCGACCAGGGTCGCCTGCAAGGCGGTTTGGGGCAGGCGTCTGCGCGGGCATCGGCATGGCTGGGAACTGCGCATCCCCATCTTGACGCAGGAAGATGTGAGCGGCCTTGTTCTGTGGCGTAAAGAGCTTGGCGTGCCTGCTCACGCCCTCCGATAGTCCAAGAAAAAGCACGCCGCCGGGCTTCAGGGCATAGTGGAATGTGCGCAGCACGCGATCTTGCAGGTCGCTGTCCATGTAGATCATGAGGTTGCGGCACGAGATCAGGTCCAGCTTGGAGAATGGCGGGTCTTTCGTCACGTTGTGGACCGAGAAGACACACATTGTGCGGATCTGCCGTATCGGGCAAAACGCACCGTTCTCTTCATAAAACCAGCGCTCGAGGCGCTCCGGTGAGACACCGCTGGTACGCTGGTAGCGCCCCGCTCTAGCGAACTCGACGGCATGATCGTCGATGTCCGTAGCGAAAATTTGCACGTCGAGAGTTGCGCTGCGCGCGTCGATTAGTTCTTGAATGGTGATGGCGAGGCTGTAGGTCTCCTCCCCGGTCGAACATGCCGGTACCCAGATCCGCAGGGTTTGCGCGTCCGGGTTGAGGTCAAGCACTGCTCCGATGGCCGCTGACAAGCCGTTAAAGGCCTCCGGATCACGGAAAAATTCGGTCACGCCAATGAGCATCTCGCGGAATAGCAATTCCGGCTCGACGGGATCTTCCCGAAGATGCTTGATATAGGCAGGGACACTGTCGGTTTGTAAAACCTGCATGCGGCGTTGGATGCGCCGCGTGACAGTCTTGATCTTGTATTTGGTGAAATCGTGCCCCGTCTTCGCGCGTAACACAGAAAGGACGCTCGCCAGGTGTTCTGCGGCATCGGTCCTAGTGCCCTCGCTATCCTTTCGGTCGGCCACGAGCGCCAGGTGATCGCGGTATTCAATCAACTTGGCCGGCATCTCTTCGACCTGCAAGACATAGTCAACCAGACCCGTCGCCGTCGCGCTTTGCGGCATACCCAGCATGGCGTGATGGTCAAACTCAGCCTGGGCGATTGTTAGCCCGCCACTTTCTTTGACGGAGGCAAGGCCACTCGCCCCGTCGCTACCCACACCTGACAGAACGATTGAAACGGCGTTGTCGCCCTGGTCCTGTGCCAATGAGGCGAAGAACGAATCGATGGGTCGACGGTGCACCCGCGCGGGCGCAGGTTTGACGACCAGGAGACAGCTGTCCTTGATCGTTAGCGTAGCATCGGGCGGGATGACGTAAACCCTATTGGGTTCGACGCGCATGCCGTGCTGAGCCACCACCACCGGGATGGGCGCGACCCGCCCGAGAATCTCCGTTAGCGCGCTCTCATGATCGGGAGAAAGGTGCTGCACCAGTACGAACGCCATTCCACTATCAGGCGGCAAATGCTCGAAGAACGCTGTGAAAGCTTCGAGACCGCCTGCGGAGGCCCCGATCCCGACAATGAGTCCGGGACGTGTCGGGTTTTCCTGCTTTTCGCTCACCACCATGCAAAGCCTCCCGTTCGTGTAGTTTTTAAAGGCTGCTTACGCCTAGATCTTCCCCCATAAGTTCGGATTCCTCGGTGAAAAGTTCCGAACCATTGAACTGGCGGGCGGTTAGTTGGCAAGAAGCGCTTGCACTGTTACTGAGCGCTGAGCGATTCAGTAGGCGGGGAAAACGAGACGCATGCAATATTCCTGGCAGCAAAGGTGATTCAAGAGATCCGAACAGCTGCAATTTGCGGCAGAACTGTCGTTAAGTTTAGCATAGTGAATGGCAGCTCCTGGCCTAAAGCAGCTGGTAAATCCTTGCTCGATTATGACCATGTAATTGGGGTCAGATGAACATACTCTCCTGACTCTTTGCTGATCGCGCTGGTTTTCCTGATCTGACTAGCACCAGCAACTAGCATACGTAACCAGTCACGACCATCCAGCGCGGTATTGTCAGGATCAAGCTCAAGGGCTCGGCTTGCGCGCTCGATATCGGCGATCGCCACGAATGGAGGGGCGGCGCCATTGTTTTGATCGTCGAGAAATGGCCCTGCCTCAGTGAGTCGCCCCCAGCGGTCGGGGCAGGAATCGCCGAACACACCAAACATGTCTCGACCACCGGATGGGTACTCAGAACCCGCGAACGGATAGATGCTCGGGTCGATCTGTACTTGGCTCAGAAGAAGATTCTTAAGGGCCTTGGGGTCATGTTCGTATTCGAACTTCTCTGCCGTGTTGAGCGATGCATTAGCATCGAGTCGCTGAGGCTGCTCCAACTGGACGGTACGGGGCGCAGGGGCTTCTTGAATCCTTAGGTCTTTCCGCAGTTCTGCGAGCTTCAGGTTGTAGGTTATCCGAGCGGTGTTTTTGGCACGTGCAGCGCGAGTCGGTTTTTTGTTCTGTAGAAGTTTGGCGTCCTGAAGGTGCCGACCACGTTCGTCCGAAGCAGCCACCCGGCCATAACGACTAATTTAATGGCAGTTACTCCTCAGCCATGACTAGTCAAATGCCGCGCTATCCCCCGCTTGAGTGGCTGAGCCTGCTGCGCCAACCGCAGCCCGGCATTGCGCAGCAGGCGCATGGGTAATTTGTCGCTGGTGTAGCACTCCACCAGCAGGTTGGTGGCCTGGTACAGCGGCCAGGTCGCCAGTCGCTGCTGGCGCTGGTAGCGCTCCAGTAGTGCTGGCGCGGCCAGGTCCTGGTTGCGGGCGTGGGCGGCCAATAGCAGTTTGCTTAGTCGTTGTACGCTGGCCAGTCCGAAGTTGAAGCCGTGCGCGGTGACCGGGTGCATGCCGACGGCGGCGTCGCCGATCAGGGCGCAGCGTGGGCCGATCATCTGGCGGGCGTAGGCACCAACCAGGGGGTAGGCATGGCGGGTACTGACCAGTTGCATGCGTCCTAGTCTATGGTGGAAGCGCTCGGCCATTTCAATGGCGAACTGCGCCTCGTCCATCTGTTGTAGCTGGGCGATCTCGCGTGGGGGTAGCGTGACGACCACGGATGACTGTCTGCCGTTGAGTGGCAGCAGTGCCAGAGTCTGGCCGTAGCCGAACCACTCCCACGCGGTTTGCTGATGGTCTTCTTCGTGTTGCATGCGGCACACCAACATACTTTTGCCGTAGTCCTTCAATTGCGCACCTATTCCCAGCATGCGGCGGGTTTCGGAAAAGCGACTGTCGGCGGCAACCAGCAGTCGGGTTCTTATCACCTCACCATTGGGCAGGGTCAGCTCGACGGCGTCGGGCTGTTGTTTGATCGCCTTGATATCGGCCTCACAGCGTAGCTCGGTATCGGCTGCCGCAAGCAGGCTCTGATAGGCCGCACGGCGGATGGCATGGTTAGCGACCAGGTGGCCCAGGCGATCGGCACCGGTCTGCTGGGCGTTGATCTGCAGGGCAAAGGCTGAAGGCCCATTGAATACCTTGGCGTCACGCAGTACAGCAATATCCTGCGCGTCCAGGCGCGACCAGATATCCAGTTGCTCCAGCAGTGCTTGCGAGCTATGCGTCAGGGCGATTTCGCGACCGTCGAAGGCGGGCTCGGCCAGCGCGGCTTCTGGCTGGCGCTCCAGTAGGAGCACGGTCAGCCCGTGGCCAGACAAGGCACGGGCCAGGCACAGCCCGCTGGGGCCAGCACCGATGATGGCGATATCGTAGGTCATATTGGGGTCTCCGTACGGCTGCGCAAAAAAGGGCAGTCTGGCCATTATTGGCGTACGGTGCATTGCTCTGGGTCAGTGTGAGGGGCGCTTTGAGATTGTTGGCAGCTCAACTGGGCAAGCACGCCTATCCATTGTTGTGGCTCGGAGGACACAAAGCTTACTGCTTAGCTAAGTTTTGTAGCTCCCGGCTACATCAGCAGCCGCTCTCAGCAGTCGCCTCGTTGAGCGCTAAACCACGCATGCATCAACCCCGCCTGAAAGAACTGCACAGGCACCTCAAATCCTGCTGATGCTATCAAGTCTGCAACCTGGTGCGCGGGCAAAATGGCTACGTCCTTGGCGTAAGCGGCGCGGGCGCGCTCGATTGCCTCTTGAGGCACGTCCGAGGAGGACATCAGTTTCAGCCAACCGCGCAGCAGCGTCTGATAAGCTGGGGAGTTGGTATCGGCCGCCAAGTCGGCGTTTGCCAGCAGGCCGCCGGGCTTGAGCCGCCGAGCAATGTCGTGGAAGAAGGCGGTGCGGGCTGACGGGTCGGTGAGGAACTGGGATACCAGCAAGCAGGTAGCCCCATCGTAGCTCGGTTCGGTGGCCAAGGTCTCGAGATAGCCCTGGTGGAAGCTGCAACGCGAGAGGAAGCCGTCTTGTGTCGCCCGCAGGCGGCAAACATCGAGCATGGCGCCCGAGGGATCCAGGGCGGTGAAGTGCCAGTGGGGAAAGCGGCCAGCCAGGTAGGCCATTTCCACCCCGGTGCCGGCGCCAACGCAGAGTATTCGGGCGTTCTCCGGCAAGCCACTGAAAAGAGCATCGAGCAGCAAATGCAAACAGTCGCGAATGGGGGTCATACCCGCCCATTGCTGGTCGTAGTTGGCGGCCTGTTGGTCGAACAAGGCCTTGAGTTCTTCATTGCGCATGGGACGCCTGCTCTCTGTTTGGTAGGACCCGCGGCGGTGATCGCGGCGACTCTTTCAGTATCCCACTGCTGTCAAGACCTGCCTCAGACGCACTACGTTAATAATCAAAAAGACCGTAACATCCGCCCCAACAACTCCATCGCCTGCTCACTTTCTGCCCCCCAAGGATGCCCATAGTTCAACCGCGCACAATGCCGAAAATCCTGGCTGGCGGAGAAGATGGGGCCGGGTGCGAGGCTGATGCCCTGGGCCAGCGCGAGCTTGAACAGCTGTAGCGAATCGACGTTGCCTGGAAATTCAAACCAGAGAAAGTAGCCGCCTGAGGGGCGGGTTACGCGAGTGCCTTGGGGAAAGTGTCGCGCTGCGGAGGCGAGCATGGCGTCCTGTTGGGTTTCCAGGGCATAGCGCAGTTTGCGTAGATGGCGATCGTAGTTGCCGTGTTGCAGGTAGTCGGCGATGGCGGTCTGCGCGGGTACTGAGGGTGAGAGGGTGGTCATCAGTTTGAGACGCGCTATACGTTCGGCGTAGCGACCACCGGCAACCCAGCCGACGCGATAGCCGGGTGCCAGGCTTTTGGAGAAGGACCCGCAGTGCATCACCAGGCCTTGGGTATCCAGACTCTTGATCGGCTTGGGCGGCCGTTCGCCGTAGTAGAGTTCGGCGTATACGTCGTCTTCAATCAACGGTACCTGATGCTCGCATAGCAGGTTGTAGAGTTCCTGTTTGCGGCTGTCATTGAGGCTGGCGCCGACGGGATTCTGAAGGCTGCTCATAAACCAGCAGGCCTTGATCGGCAAGCTGGCCAGGCGTTCACGCAGTGTTTTCAGATCGACCCCGTCACGCGGGTGTACGGGAATCTCCACCGCTTTGAGCTGTAGTCGCTCCAGCACCTGCAGGCAGGCGTAGAAGGCGGGTGATTCGATAGCAACCAGGTCGCCAGCCTGGGTGACGCTTTGCAGTGACAGGTTGAGTGCCTCAAGGGCGCCGTTGGTGACAACCAGTTCTTCCATCGGCAGCATGACGCCGCTGACCATGTAGCGCAGGGCAATCTGGCGCATCAGGTCGGGGTTGCCAGCGGTCATGTCGGCAATGATGTCGTGCGGCGACAGTTTGCGCAGGCTTTGCGTCATCGAGCGCGCCAGGCGCGCTAGCGGAAACAGGTCAGGGCTGGGGAAAGCCGAGCCGAAGGGTACCGTGTGCGGATTCTTCAGCGAACCGAGCACGGAAAACACCAGCTCACTGACGTCCACATCCGTGGTCTCCTGAGCCGAGAGATCCAATCTGGGCTCCGGTGTGGGTAGGCCTGCCAAGGCACGAACAAAATAGCCTGAGCGCGCACGGGCCTGAATCAGGCCTCTATCCTCAAGCAAATAATAGGCTTGAAACACCGTGGATGGGCTGACGCCATACGTTTTGCTGGCATGGCGAATCGATGGAATCTTTTCACCCGGAGTAAGGATACCGTTGCGAATCAGTTCGGCAATATCGTCAGCCAGTCTTTCATAGCGTTTCATTGGTACTTCTCGATTTAGCGTAATACAGCCTTTAGCGTCTGACTGGCGCCAGGAAGGTGGAGTCGGTAACGACTGCCTTGGCATCGTTAGCCACAGCCGACAGAACGAAGCTTATCTCTTTTCTAGGGTCAGGCCATTGCTCACCGTCCCAGATCACGCTGACCGGTAGGTCGAGAATGTCTTCGGCATCCAGGTCGAGCATATCTGGTGACACCAGGCGAAAACCTGCCGGCGCGTCCAGGCTAATCTGATAGCGTCCAGGCTGCTGGCGCTTGTTGATGACTTTCAAGCTGTACGCATTTTCCACTTGGCCCGCGCCATTCTGACGAAACAGGTTGCGGTCGCGGGTGACGTCGATGGACATCAGCGGGCGCTCTACAAGGGCGACGATAAACAGCCCGATCATGATCGCCAATACGCCGGCATAGCCGACTAAACGGGGCCTCAGCCAGTGAGTTTTGCCACCCTCCAAGGCGCTTTCCGAGGTGTAGCGAACCAGCCCGCGCTCGTAACCCATTTTGTCCATCACGCTGTCGCAGGCATCAATGCAGGCGGCGCAGCCAATACATTCGAATTGCAAGCCATTGCGGATGTCGATGCCGGTTGGGCATACCTGTACGCAGAGTGTGCAATCGATGCAGTCGCCAAGCCCCTGCGCGGTGGGGTTGCTGCCTTTGCGCCGTGGGCCGCGCTGTTCTCCACGCTCGGGGTCGTAGGAAATGACCAGCGTATCGCGGTCAAACATGACGCTCTGAAAGCGCCCGTAGGGGCACATGTCGCGGCACACCTTCTCGCGCAACCAGCCGGCATTGATGTAGGTGGCAGCGGTGAAGAAGAACAGCCAGAACGCCGCTTGCGAGCCCAGGTCCAGCGTCACCAGATTATGTGTCAGCTCGCGTACTGGGGTGAAATATCCGACAAAGGTGAGTGAGGTGAGCAGGCTGACGCTTAGCCAAATGGCGTGTTTGGCACCACGGCGCAGGATCTTGTTGGCCGACCAGGGCGCGGCGTCCAGCCTCACACGCTGATGACGGTCGCCTTCGGTGACTTTCTCCGCCCACATAAAGACCCAGGTCCATACGCTCTGCGGGCAGGTGTAGCCGCACCAGATGCGCCCGGCAGCGACGGTGATGAAGAACAGTCCGAAGGCGGCAATAATCAGAATGGCCGAGAGCAGAATCAGGTCCTGCGGCCAGAAGGTCGCGCCGAAGATATGGAATTTACGACTGACCAGATCCCAGAGCACGGCCTGACGCTGATTCCAGGTCAGCCAGACGGTACCAAAAAACAGTGCAAAGAGTGCACCTGCGCCGAGTAGCCGGAAAAGCCGATAGCGGCCACTGAAGGCTTTGGTGTGGATAGGTCCACCGGAGCCGGCAGGGGTGTTGCGCACGGCGGCGGCATCGATGATCTTGGCGGGAATTTTCTCGCTCATGCTGGTACCCCATCATTCGTTATCAGGCTGATGCGGATGATGAGCAGTCCTGCTGATACGAAACAGGCTCAGATTTTGGAATAAAAACCATATCAGGCGTGGCATGAGGTCGCAGGCATGGTTGTATGGAAGGCGAAAAAACTTCGCTGCATAGCTGCTTTCGATGGGTCGGTACGTGGCATCTGATATGGTTTTGTCGGCCTAATCTGAGCCTGTTTAGGTGTCAGCGAAAACGTCATAGTGCGCCTTCGAATCAGCTGTAGCAGGAGGCGATGAGCGCATGTACCACTATGATGACTACGACCGGGCCCTGGTGCGCGAGCGGGTTGCCCAGTTTCGTGACCAGGTCGAGCGCCGTCTGAGTGGTGAGCTGACAGAGGAAGAGTTCCTACCGCTACGATTGCAGAATGGCCTCTACCTGCAGCGTCACGCCTATATGCTGAGGGTCGCGATACCCTATGGCACTCTATCGGCAGACCAGTTGCGCGCACTGGCTCATGTTGCCAGCGAGTTCGACCGGGGCTACGGCCACTTCACTACGCGGCAGAATATCCAGTTCAATTGGGTTGAGCTGGAGCAGGTGCCGGACATTCTAGAATGGCTGGCCGAGCATGACATGCATGCCATTCAGACCTCGGGCAACTGTGTGCGCAATATCACTACCGAGGCCTTTGCCGGGGTGGCCGCCGATGAGTGGCTGGACCCGCGCCCGCTGGCAGAAATTCTCCGGCAGTGGTCGACCGTCAATCCTGAATTCCTGTTTCTGCCGCGCAAATTCAAGATCGCGCTGAATGCCTCGGCTGAAGACCGTGCTGCTATTCAGGTGCACGACATCGGTCTGTACGTCTATCGGCAGCAGGAGGAGTTGAAACTGCGCGTCATGGTCGGTGGCGGGCTTGGGCGTACGCCGATCATTGCCAAACAACTGCGTGATGACCTGCGCTGGGAGGATGTACTGTCCTACGTCGAGGCGATCTTACGGGTGTATAACCGCCACGGTCGGCGTGACAACAAGTACAAGGCGCGGATCAAGATACTGGTCAAGGCGCTTGGCATCGACGCCTTTGCGGCGGAAGTGGAGCGCGAATGGGAACAGATCAAGGACGGCCCAGCACGTCTGACGCTGGCCGAGTATGAACGGGTCGCCGAATCCTTCCAGCGCCCGGCCTATGCCCCGCTGGCAGACGTCGATCTGGAGCACGGTGCCCGGTTGAGTCAGGAGCCGGCTTTTGCCCGCTGGGTCGAGCGCAACGTGATGGCGCACAAGGTGCCGGGCTACAGCAACGTGGTGCTCTCGACCAAGCCTGGCCTTGCCGCGCCGCCAGGTGATGTGACGGCCGAACAGATGCGCCTGGTCGCCGACTGGTCGGAGCGCTACGGTTGCGGCGAGATACGGGTCGCGCACGAGCAGAACCTGGTATTACCGGATGTACCGCGCACCTCTCTGTTTGCCCTCTGGCGCGAAGCCCTCGATGCCGGGCTGGCTACCGCCAATATCGGCCTGTTGACTGATGTGATTGCTTGTCCGGGTGGTGACTTCTGTGCACTGGCCAATGCGCGTTCGATCCCCGTTGCCCAGGCGATTCAGGACCGCTTCGAACGACTGGATTATCTGCATGACCTGGGATCACTGAGCCTGAACATTTCCGGCTGCATGAACGCCTGCGGCCATCACCATATAGGCAACATCGGTATTCTTGGGGTCGATAAGAACGGTAGCGAGTGGTACCAGTTGACCCTGGGCGGCAGTCAGGGCCAGCAGGCCGCATTGGGCAAGGTGATCGGACCGGCCTTCGCCGCCGAGGAAGTACCCGAGGTGATCGAGCGTATTACCCAAGTGTATCTGCAGCAGCGGGAGGGCGATGAGAACTTCCTGGATACGGTCAATCGTGCAGGCTTGGAGCCCTTTCGTGCTGGGGTGTATCGCGGCGAGGAGGTAGCATCATGATCAACCTGATTCGGCTGCAGCAGGACGGGGCGCAGATCATCGCGGACGACCCCTGGCAACTGATGCGCAATGACGAAGGTCCCCTGGTGACCAAGGCGATTCTACCTGTGCAGTGCTGGGCGCAGTGCCAGAGCGATGCTGTGCTGCAGGGGCGTGAGGTGAGCAGCCAGGGCGTGCTCTTGCAACCGGATGACGAGCCCGAGGCGCTGTTGGACTGGTTGCCTGTGTTACCCCTGATCGCGATCGATTTTCCCAGCTTCCGCGATGGTCGCGGCTACAGCCAGGCCTATTTGCTGCGTACTCGGTTTGGCTGGCAGGGCGAGCTGCGCGCCGTGGGTGATGTGCTGCGCGATCAGCTATCGCATATGCGGCAATGCGGTTTCGACAGTTTTGCTGTGCGTGAGGACAAATCGGTAGAAGATGCGCTCAAGGGGCTGCAGGGATTGAGTGTGCTGTATGGCCGTTCGGTGATTGAGCCACTCCCCCTGTTTCGCCGCAGATAATCCTGCTGTCCGAAACAGGGGGAGCGCCGTGGGGCAAGCAGTTTTCGTGCACGTCAGACCAGGCGTTTCTGAAAAAAGTACCTCTGATGACCCGGCGGAAAATCATCAAGCTGACCGAACCGGGTAAAGCCGTGTTTCGGATAGAACTCGGGAGCCTGGAAGTCGAAGGTGTCAAGCCAGATACCGACGCAGCCTTTTTCGCGTGCCAGCTCTTCGGCCATGTTGAGCAACTTCGAGCCTGTACCCTGCCCTCTGGTTTGCTCAGGTACGGCCAATAACTCGATGAACAGCCAACGGTAGAAAATGCCACCATAAAGGCCGCCAAGGATTTCGTCGGTATGCTCATCGCGGACCAGCAGGGCAACTTTCTCTGGTTGGGGGTCACCCGCTTGCGCAACATTGTAAGTGTGTAGGGGGCGGAGGATAGCTGAGTACTCAGCTTCTCCTGGGTTTACCGCTATCTCGATACGTGTGCTCATTCGCTAGCCTTGTGGATATAGTCACTCATGTGAACAGGTTAGGCATGGATAGCTTGGGCCGTCGATCACCGCGACCGGCTTTAAGCCGTGATTTGCTTAACGTGTAGTTTAATGCACTGTCAGGCTGGAATGACTCGGGCTGACGGTGCGGACTGGCGCCGCACCAGACGCTGGTCATGCAGCAGCACCAGGCAGGCGAGTATGCCGAACGCGGCACCTACTGCGCATGTTGCGACCCAGCCGCCATGGCTCCAGGCCAGCGCACCCAGTGCCGAACCACTGGCGGCGCCGGTGAAATAAGCGGTCATATACACGGCGTTGACCCGTGCCCGGGCCTGCGGAGCCAGTTGGTAGATGACGCTCTGATTGCTGACATGCACCGCTGGCAGGGCCACATCCAACAGCAACAGCGCCAGCAGGAACCAGTACAGATTGCCGTCACCAAGATAAAGCCCAAGCCAACTGAGCAGCAACAGGCCCAGTGCGCCGGAACTAACGACCTGTCCCCGGCCTCTATCGGCCAGCCGCCCTGCCAGATTGGCGGTCATCACACCGGCAATACCGAGCAGACCAACCAGCCCTATCTGGCTGTCGCTGAGGCCATAACCCGGCCCGGAAAGCAGCAGCGCCATGGTCGAGAACAGCACGCTGACCGAGCCAAATACCAGACCGCCAAGCACCGCCCGGCTGCGCAGCCGGGGATGGGCGATGAGCAATTGTACCAACGAGCGCAGGGTGGCCGCGTAGCTGGCCGGGTGAGCATTGCGCGCTCGTGGCAGTACTAGCCAGAGGGCTCCAGCGAGCAACAACATAAGCACGGCGGTAAGGCGATATACAGTGCTCCAGCCGTCCACCTCCGAGAGCAGGCCCGCAGCAGTGCGCGCTAGCAGAATGCCGGCAAGCAGACCACTCATTACCAAACCAACCGCGCGACCGCTACGCGCCGGATCGGAAAGGTTCGCGGCCATGGGCACCAGGATCTGTGCGGCGACCGAAAAGAAGCCGGTGATCAGAGTGCCAACCAGCAGCATGCTGAAGTTCTCTGCGTAGCCACTCAGTAATAGGCCCAGGGCGGCGGTCAGCATCAGGCCGACCACAAGCCCGCGTTGCTCCAGTTTGTCGCCCAGCGGCACCAAAAACAGCAGGCCGACGGCGTAGGCCACTTGCGATAGGGTTACGGTCAATGCCGCTAACCCCTCGCTGATGCCGAGCGCCAAGGCAATGGAGTTCAGTAGTGGCTGGTTGAAGTAGTTGGCCCCGGCACATAACCCGGTGGCCGCTGCCATCATTAACAGCACCCCGGTGGACAGGTATTGACTGGCGGCGTTTGCCCCGGTGGTTTCGCTGCGGAGCTGCGTCATGCCGGCATCACTTCACGCGCGGCGAGACTGGCGACGGCATCGATCTCGATAAGCATGCCGTCCAGAGCCAGACGAGGTACGGGTATAAGGGTGCAGGCGGGGGTCGGACGGCCGGCCCAGGCCTCATTGATGGTCTGGCTGATTAGCCTCAGGCGCTGCTCATTATGACCCACAACCAGAATGGTCAACCGCGCGACGTCCTGCAGTCCTGCCTCTGCCGCCGTCAGCGCGGTAACCAGGTTGGCCAGCGATTGCCGCAGCTGAAGCTCAAACTCAGCGGCTAGAACGCCATTGGCATCTTCACCCCCTTGCCCCGAAACAAACACCCAAGAACTCTGCCCGGGCGTCAGTACTACATGTGAGTAGCCGTTGGGGGCGGGGTCATAAAGCCCGGCAGGGTTTAACATGGTCAGTTGGCTGGCGTTGGTTTGCTGCTGCATGGGGTGCTCCGTGGTCGTTGTGAGAAAGCCGCGAGAACTTTAATATCTCAACATAACTTGAGGTCAAGGGCTTTTTCGGAGGTAAATATGCAACAAGTCAGGGAGTCGGATTCCGGCACACTCAAAGGGACCAGTCTAGGTATTGGAGAGGTGGCACTGCGCAGTGGTTTGACGGTATCTACCTTGCACTTCTACGAATCCAGAGGCTTGATCAAGGCATTTCGCAGTGCGGGTAATCAGCGCCGGTATCCGCGCTCCATACTGCGGCGGCTGGCGGTAATCAAGGTGGCTCAGAAGGTGGGCGTACCTTTGGCTGACATTGCCGAGGCGCTGCAGGCACTGCCTTCCGAGCGCACTCCGGGGGTACGGGACTGGCGACGTCTCTCGCGACACTGGAAGCAATCACTCGATGAACGTATTCATGCACTGACCCAGCTACGCGATCAGCTCGATGGCTGCATTGGCTGCGGTTGCCTGTCACTCAAAGCCTGCCCGCTGCGCAATCCAGAGGACGACCTGGCCGATGACGGGCCCGGGCCGCACTTCCGTGACTAGCGTCCGGGGCCCCGTTGATGTTGTGCTCAATGGGATTCGATCAATATCCTGACTTGATGACATCAATGCCTTTGCGCAAGACTTCCGCCCAGGCATGTTTAATGGATGTGTCGAAACTACTATCGTGCTGCTCAATGGTCAGCAGCAGTGACTCTAGCCAAAGTTCGTACAAGTGTGGCTGTACATCCAATTTGCCACGCGAATGCGACTCGGCCAGGGCTTTGAGCTTGGTTGGCGGCAAACCCCGGGAGTACAGGACCAGGTTGAGGATGCCCTGGCGCAGCAGCTGTTTCTGCGCAGGCATGTTTGTATTGACGAACTTCTCCCGAACCTCCTCTGAGGAGTCCAGAAAACGTTGGTAGAAGTCATCAAAAAAACTAGCGGAAGCACAGCAGCGGCCGTAGCTCTGCATGACGATTTCATCGGATCTCAAACGACTCTCCTCAAATGATGGATGCATGGTCTCTGCCCCGTCGTGGCGCTTCGCCCAAATCGCGGTGCGATTTGCCGGACGAGGAGGTCTCGTCTGCCGTTGTGTACTTCAATCAAACGAAAAGGCCCAGCATATGCTGGGCCTTTTCGTTTGA
>TARA_R110002051_G_scaffold300131_1_pt1 | contig 20061 bp, 18 predicted proteins | sample TARA_R110002051 | Tara Oceans TARA_R110002051 (sample SAMEA4397023) | marine metagenome | biome: Polar Biome; feature: [MES] marine water layer (ENVO:01000295) within the mesopelagic zone...; material: water (ENVO:00002006), including particulate matter (ENVO:01000060) such...
AGATTTTTAAAATCTAAAATTAACGAAGTAAACCTATTGAATTCTAAATTACTTTATTCAAATAAATTATTCCGCTCAAACAATTTATCAGAATCACAAAAGATGAAAGTTATCGAAACGTTCGATAGAGCAAATTCTGTAAGAGAAGTTAAATTAGTTTACTCTACTTTAGCTGAATCATTAACAGGATATGTTAAAAAGAATAAGATTAACGAAGGCTTTGCATCTAAGCCAATTGGTTCTACAAAACCATCGAAAGATGTAATTGTTGAATCAAACACTTTTGCTGCAAGAATGCAAAAGTTGGCAGGATTAAAATAATTAACGACAAAAAAATAAGGAGACTTAAAAATGTCAAAACAAATTAACGATTTATTACAAGATTCTCAGGCGCAATTTAACGCGCAGAGAAACGAAACAAGAGCTCTTGTAACTAAATGGGAAAAGACTGGTCTTTTAGAAGGCGTTACTGAAGAGTATAATAGACACAATACCGCTATTCTTTTAGAAAATCAAGCTAAACAACTTATTTCAGAAGCTAATAGTATCGACACTGGTACTAATAGAGAAAACTGGAATGGTGTTGCACTTCCATTAGTTAGAAGAATCTTCGCTGAAATTTCTGCAAAGGAATTTGTCAGTGTACAACCAATGAACTTACCATCTGGTCTAGTTTTTTGGTTAGACTTTAAATACGGAACTGCATACAAAGGACGTCAGGCTGACGGTGATTCTTTATATGGTGGTTCTGGTACAAGTGCAGTAAATATCAATGATGGCCTTTATGGAAATCAGGACTCAGATATGCACGGCCGTTCGGCTGGATATTCACTGGCTAAACAGGGTGTACTATTAGGAGGATCAGAAACATCTGCTTCAATGCTATTAGGCGCACTTTGGAACTCTACATTATCTGATGCTGATTTTGATTTAGCATCTGCATTCTATTTGGTATCAGCTTCTGCTGGTAATACATTTGCCGCAGGCAATAGTGGCGACACTAATATTGGTGCTGTATACACATGTTCATCTTTTGTACCATCTACAAAAGCTGCTACATTCGATAAGCTAGGTTCTTATGGCGGTGGTGCTTCTGCAGCTACTGTAGGTGTAATGCCTAATCAGTATAAGTTGTACTACTACAAAAACACTACTTCTGCATTAGCAAGAGGTGATTTTGAAGATACTACACAACCGGAATTAAGCAATAATATCGCTACAACTAGCGATTTAGAAATTCCAGAAATCGATGTTCAATTAACTCAAGCTGCTTTAGTTGCTAAGACTAGAAAGTTAAAAGTTAAATGGTCACCAGAATTTGCTCAAGATTTGAATGCTTACCATTCAATTGACGCTGAAGCTGAATTAACTTCAATGTTATCTGAGTATATTTCAATGGAAATCGATTTGGAAATTTTAGCTATGCTTCACAACGCTGCTACATTCTCAGCTACATTTACAGCTGCTGCTCCAGCTGCTGGAGAATCTTACGGTGATGCATTTGCTCAATTAGGTATTACAATGCAAGTGATGTCAAACACTATCCACCAATCAACTATGAGAGGAGGAGCTAACTTTGCTGTTTGTTCACCACAGGTTGCTACATACTTCGAGTCAATGGCTGGATATTCTGCAAATACCGATGGTACTGCAGGAAACTTCGCTATGGGCGTAACTGCTATAGGTTCGTTATCGAACAGATGGACAGTTTATAAAAACCCATACTGGACAGGACAAGAGATATTAACTGGATTTAGAGGAACTCAATTCCTTGAAACTGGAGCGGTATTCGCGCCATACATTCCATTGATTATGACTCCACTTGTTTATGACCCAACGAACTTTACTCCAAGAAAAGGCGTAATGACAAGATATGCTAAGAAAGTTGTAAGAAACGACTTTTACGGTAAAATTACTGTCAACGACTCTGCTTGGGTTTCTACATTTGGTTCAATTTCTGGTTCATTTGATAGCTAATAACTAGCTAAAAATAAATTAGAAATCATATTTATTAAAAGCCCTTCTTCGGAGGGGCTTTTTTTATTTTCTTTTTGATATTTATATAAAAGTAATATAGGGAATAAAAATATGGCAGACTTAAAAATAAAAATTCAAGAAGAACTTACTTTAAATGGAGCTGACCAGGGCGGCACATATCTAAAAACAATATCAGGTATAAATGCATTTTCTAAAAGAATAGTTAGTATTACAGCAGACGACGACGCCACAGTCTTAGTTTTCAAATCTACAACAGCAATTGCAGATGGAGCTTTAGATTTACAGAATGTAAAATATATTCGTATAACTAATTTAGATTCTGCAAACTCTGTGAATATGTCTTTGCAAATAGATTCTGACGAAGATAATAGTGCAGCAAATGAATCGTGTACTATTTTACTTGAAGCTGGGATGACATTTATGATGGGTACACCTGATGAAGGAATTCATGTAAATGATGATGCTGCAACTATAATAACAGCACTAACAGATTTAGAAAGTATTATAATAGACCCAGGTTCTAATACTGGTAGTGTAGAAGTATTTACAGCTAGCGCATAAGGGATTAAAATATGGCAAACATAACAATATATGACGGTTCGGCAGGAACAATAAATGGAAACACTCCTTTTGCACTATATGATACAGATTTAACATTCCAGAGTGATGGACCAAAGGTCGCAGACTGGTGCGCTAAAAGATTAGGTTATCCAGTAACTGATATAGAAATACAAGATATACAATTTTTCTCTTGTTTTGAAGAAGCAATTACAGAATATAGTTCACAAGTAAATAGATTTAATATAAGAGAAAATTTATTAAACGCAAAAGGTAATTCAACATCTAAGAATTATACTCATAAACTGATTGACCCCAACTTAGGTAGAATAATAGCACTGTCAAAACAATATGGTTCAGAAGTAGGTAGTGGCGGTACTGTAGATTGGAAGTCAGGATATTTTAATACAGTAAAAGGCACACAAGAATATGATTTGGATTTACAAGCAACATTTAGTCAATCAGTCGCAGGAACAGATATAGAAATAAAAAGAATATTTCATCAATCTACACCAGCAGCTGATAGACATTATGACCCATCATTTGGAGGAGACTATGCAGCATCTCAATTTGGTTGGAGTGGAGCACTGGCAGGTATACAATACTTGGCAATGCCAATATATGATGATTTATTAAAAATACAACAAACTGAATTTAATGATACTGTAAGAAGATCAGCTTATACATTTGAGTTGATAAACAATAAACTTAAAGTACACCCATTACCACAATCGGTTTTCAAATTCTATTTCCAATATATTCATACAAGTGATAGAAATACATTAGTGACAGCCTCTGCTATAACAGATTATTCTAATATGGGTTATAATAATATGACATATACTGATATAAATGACCCAGGTAAACAATGGATAAAAAAATATACATTATCATTGACAAAACAAATACTTGGTTCTGTTAGAAGTAAGTATAGTTCAATTCCAATACCAGGTGCAGAAACTACACTTGATGGTGATACATTAAGGTCAGAAGGAATCGCAGAGGCAGAAGCTTTAGTAGCTAATTTAAGGGAAGACCTTGATGCAGCATCTCGTAGAAATATGATGGAACGAGAAAGTGAAATAACAGAGTTTCAACAAGGTATGTTAAATAAAGCACCACTTAATATATACATAGGATAATATGGCACTATTCGGAGGAAGTAGAGATATCAGTCTATTTAGACATATAAATCGAGAATTGATAAATGAAATTATTGATACTCGCTGTGATATATTTAAGTACTCTATATTTGATAATAAGGAAAATCTTTACGGAGAAGCAATAAGTAAAGTTTTTAAACCTGGTGTTAGAGTAGCAGGACTTATAGAAAAAGGTGATAAAGAATGGTCGTCAGAAGATATAGGACCAGATTATTCTCGTTCCATTACATTTTCATTTTTAAGAGATGATTTGGCTTCGTTAGAATTAGGTTCGACAAATAATACTTTATTACCAAATGAAAATGCACAGGACGCAAATATATTTTTAGAAATTGGTGATGTTATATTCTGGGATTCTATATATTGCGAAATAGATACAGTTGCACAAGGTCAATATCTATTTGGTAAAAATCCAGATACTGATTCACTTGGAGGAACACATGGAGCTAGTTGGTCTGTTATAGTTAATACACACGAAATGAGAAGAAGTAAGATAAATACACTTGAAAACGTTAGGGCTGGATATGACGAATATGTTTCAGGTACAAAAATAGATGAACAAAGAGGTGGATTATATGGCTAGTAACGACGAAATGAAAAATGTAGATAGAGCCAATCAAATAAGGCGAGATGACAAAGTAAAAGATTTATCAGTTAATTTATATGACGTTGATTCTGTAATAAAATACTATTTTGATAACGTAATACAACCAGGTGTTATGGAAGATGGAGAAAGAATAAATGTACCTATTGTTTATGGTTCACCAGAAAGATGGAAGTCAATTCAGAAAACAGGGATTTATAGAGATAAAAAAGGTAAAGTTCAATTTCCTGCAATAGTATATAAAAGAACTAGTGTAGAAAAAAGAAGAGACTTAGGTAGCAAAGTTGATACAGAAAATCCATTATATTATGGTTTTCAAAAAAAATATACAAATAAAAATAGATATGATAGATTTGATATTCTTATAGGTAGAAAACCCCAAACTGAATTTCATAACATTGTTGTTCCAGATTACGTAAAACTTACATACGACTGTATTATATTTGCAGAATATCTAGAACAATTAAATAAGATAGTTGAAGATATAAATTATGCAGAAGGTCAATATTGGGGTAAAGATAATACATTTAAGTTTCTTTCTAAAATTGATAGTTTTGATATTGAAGCAGTTGCCGTACAAGGAGAAGATAGAGTATCGAAAGCTACATTCAATATGACAATGCACGGGTTTATAATACCTGATAATATACAAAAAGCAATGAGTAATTATAATCATAAAGATTATGGAAAAGCTGTAATTACAATTAATAGTGAAACAGTTTCGTCACTTGAAGATATAGATAATAGAAACCAAGCAAGAGACGAATCTTATTTTTAATAAAAAAGGTTTCTAAATAAGTTATAAGGAAAATAAAAATGGCTAAAATTAAAGAAGGCACAAAGTTTACAGAAGAAGAAATGAAAAAAATAAATGGATTTAAAGAAGCATATGATACAGTAACAATAAGCTATGGTCAGCTTGCAATGGACCAATTGGTTTTAGATGAATCTGAAATAAAAATAAAAGAAAGATATAACGCAACAAGAGTTGAAGAAAAAGCTTTTGTAAAAGAACTTTCTGAAAAATATGGTATAGGTGAATTAAACTTAGATACTGGCGTGTTTATACCTCAAGAATAATATACTTTGGGACTTAGTCATTATATTTATATTAGAAATAACATATGATTCGAAAGGTGAATTTTCATACAATAAGGAGATAAATAAATGGCTGAAAAAATAATTAGCCCTGGTGTATTTACAAGAGAAAATGATTTATCATTTGTACAGCAAGGGGTCGCGCAAATAGGTGCTGCAATTGTAGGACCAACAGTAAAAGGACCTGCACTCATTCCAACGCAGGTATTTTCATACTCGGAATATCAAGCTCTTTACGGAGAATCTTTTAAATCTGGAAGTAATTACTACCAGTTTTTAACATCAATATGTGCAAAGGAATATTTAAAGCACGGTGGCCCTGCTACTATTGTAAGAGTTCTTCCAACTGATGCTGCAAATGCTACTGCAAGTACTCATTTACTTAGAACTTCAGGTGCTGGAGCAATACAATCTGGTTCCATAACTGGCTCTAAGCCATTAGGTGATGGACAAGCACAGCATTTTGCATATACTGCATCAAATGGTACTGCTTATATGTTTGTACCAGTAGACGCACCAATTCCACACGATAACACAGCAACTACAACAGGTGGTTCTTCAACAGGTATATATTACTTTGCAAAAGGCACAGTTGCACTTGATATATCAGCAAACTTTATTGCAGGTAATACAACCTCAGGAACAACTCCAGCTGGAATAACAGGAGACACATTTACATCTCAATCATCTACAGGCGGTGTTAATTCTGTTATTCAATTCTCAAGTTCTGCAGCAACAGCTAATCAAATTACATTTAAATCCGGTTCGGCTGCTGGCGTAGCAGGCTCTGTAGCAACTGCATATTCAAATGGATTTGCTTCAATTGGAGCTTTGGCTGCTAAGGCAGGGGTTGGAGCATCAGGTTCAACATACGCTTCATTCACAAAAGCTTTTGATATAGCATGTCACACTGACGGCCATATTATGAATAGCAGACCAGGTCCTAGTGATACATTACTAGAGGTTGCATCAAACGATGTATTCGTATCTACTTCAGTAGCAGGTACTGGAACTAAATTTGGTACAGATAGCAATGTAAGATGGGAAATAAACAATGTACAAGAATCTAAAGGTACATTCACACTTGTAGTTAGACGAGGTGATGATTCAAGTAAAAGAAAAGTTATTCTTGAAACTTGGAATAATTTATCTCTCGACCCTAATGAAAGAAATTATATTTGTGCTTCTATTGGTAGTCAAAGACCTACGATTGGAGATTCAACAACTGCATATCCATATCTTCAACCAGCTGGTTCATTTAAAAATAGGTCTCAATTTATATACATCCCTGAAACTTCAGTAACAAATACAGTTGATTATTTAACTGAAAATGGAGATATTAGAGATACTAATGCTACTGCTTCTCTTCCAGCAAACGATAGTTCTGGTTCATTTTACGGTGGTAGTGATGGTACAAACGTAATTCCTAATACAACTGCTGGCGCTGCAAACTATTATGAAAATTCAACTGCTGGAAACTTCCAAGGATTGGATATAGCATCTTCAACAGACACTGGCTATATAGGATATAATTGTGCATTCAATCTATTAGCTAATCAAGATGAATACGATATTAACTTACTTATTGCACCGGGACTTACAGATGCAATGTCTTCTGGACTAACTAATAATATGGTTACTGTATGTGAAAATCGTGGTGATATGATGACAATCATCGACCCAAGAGATTACGCTGCATCTGAAGCACTAGCATCAGTTACTGCAGTTGCAGAAGGATATGATTCAAGCTATGCAGCAATGTATTGGCCATGGGTACAAATTTCAGACCCAGCTACAGGAAAATATATATGGGTACCACAATCGGTAATTATGCCAAGCATATATGCATTTAACGATAAGGTATCTGCAGAATGGTTTGCACCTGCTGGTTTAAACAGAGGTGGACAGGAAACTGTAGTACAAGCTGCAAGAAAATTAACACACGCTAATAGAGACGTTTTATATGAAGGAAATATTAACCCAGTTGCAACATTCCCTGGTGAAGGTGTAGTTGTATGGGGTCAAAAAACTCTTCAGAAAAAAGCTTCAGCTCTTGACCGTGTAAATGTTAGAAGGTTGTTAATCAATCTTAAAAAATTCATTGCATCAGTATCTAAATACTTAATCTTTGAAAACAATACTGCACAAACAAGAAACAGATTCTTATCACAAGTTAATCCTTATATGGAATCAGTACAGCAAAGACAAGGTCTTTATGCTTTCAAAGTTGTGATGGATGAAACAAATAATACACCAGATATTATTGATAGAAATCAAATGAAAGGTGATATATTTATCCAACCTGCAAAAGCTGCAGAATTTATTGTAATTGACTTTAACATTATGCCAACAGGCGCAACTTTTAACGATTAGGATATTTATATTAAATAGGAGATAAATAAATGGCAAACTTAATAGACCCAACAGAATTAATGTTCACGGCATTCGAGCCAAAGGTAACAAACAGATTCGTATTTTACATTGACGGTATACCTTCATACTTAATTCGCGCAGCAGCAAGACCAAAAATAAATAATAATGAAACTGAAATAAAGCATATCAATAATTCTAGATTTATTAAAGGAAGAAGTACATGGGATGCAATTACAGTAGAATTATATGACCCAATCGTTCCATCAGGTGCTCAGGCAGTTATGGAGTGGGTAAGACTACACCATGAATCAGTGACAGGTAGAAATGGATATGCTGACTTTTACAAGAAAGATATATCAATTAACGTACTTGGACCAGTAGGTGATAAAGTAGAAGAATGGACTGGTAAAGGTGCATTTATTGTAGATGCTGACTTCGGTGCAGTATCTTGGGAAAACGACGCAGCACCAGCAATCATAACTATGAGTTTAAGAGCTGATTATTGGATATTACAATACTAATATTCAAATTTATATAAAATTAAGTAGCCTGTTAATCCAGGCTATTTTTTTGAAAACTTTTTAGTTCGTATATATTTATATATACTAGGTTATATTAAAACACAATAAGGAGTTATATAATGGCAAAACAAATGACAGAAGACTATCCAGGTAAAAAATTATCAATAGAAGAATTAAAGCAACAGCTCGTTCAAGATGCTGAAACTAAACAAGTTAAAGAGTCGAAGTTTCCTACTGAGATAATAGATTTACCAAGTAAAGGTAAGTTATACCCAAAAGACCACCCATTAACTTCAGGTCAAATTGAAATGAAATATATGACTGCTAAGGAAGAAGATATTCTTACTTCTCAGAATCTTATACAAAAAGGCATAGTTATTGATATGCTTTTACGTTCTCTTGTTGTAGGTAATGGCAAAGGACAAAAAGTAAATTATGATGATTTATTACTAGGTGATAAAAATGCAGTTATGATTGCAGCAAGAGTATTAGGATATGGTAAAGATTATCCAGCTGAGATACCTTGCCCTGCATGTCAAACTAAACAAAGTGAAATAATAGACCTTGCAGGACTTGAAAATAAAGATATAGCTATAACAGCTAACGAAAATTTATTTGAATTTGAATTACCTTTAAGTAAGAAGATTATAACATTCAAACTACTTTCACATTCAGATGAAGAAAAAATTCAAAATGAAATGAAGCGAATGAAAAAGAAAACTCATTCTTCTACAATTTCATATGATTTAACCAGCAGATTAAAGCAAATTATTATTGCTGTAGATGGAGATGAAACTAGAAGTACTATTAATAGCTTTGTTGAAAATGAATTTATTTCTAGAGATTCATTAGCATTTAGAACTAACTTAGAAAACGTCACACCAGACGTTGACATGTCAATATACTTTGAATGCGATGAATGTGGACATGAGACCACTATACCAATACCTATGTCCGTTGAGTTTTTTTGGCCTAGGGCCTAAATATAGGCCCATTCTACACGAACAGATATTCCAACTTCTGTATTTTTCCAATGGCGGGTTTAGTCATGATGATGTATATACTATGCCTGTTTATTTAAGATTATTTTATCTTAAAAAGTTGAATGAACAACACAAGAGAGAAAAAGAAGAAGTTGATAAAGCAAAAAAAGGTGGCGGTTCATCAAGCACATCAATCAAGCGACCCACTTTTTCTAAACCATCAGCTCCAAGAAAATAAAAAACCCTTTTCTTGATATTTATATAAAACTAATTAAGCGTAATGCGGAGAGCGTAAATGAAAGAAAAAGTAATTCGAGAATATATTAGAAAAATTATTTCTAATAAACTTTCAGAAAACAATGAGCTTACACAAGAAGGTATAGTAAGTGGTATCTTAGGTCATTTTGGAGATATATTAAAAAAAGCTAACGATAAAAGATTTGAAAAAAAATTAAAGGATTTAGCTGCATCTGGCCCTGAAGGTAAAAAAGCAGCTGCAGATTTAATTAAATCAATAGAAACAATAGATAATGCAGCTAAAAAAGTTGATGATGTCTACGCCGATTTAGGAATAAAATTTTAATATAAAGTATAAAAATGGCAAAAAAATCAAATAGAATAAGTCTTCTTAAAGAAGAATTAGGATGGGTCGATAAACTATCGAGCGCTGAGCAATCTAGAGCAGACAAGCTAAAAGAATTAGCTAGACTAACTGGCCAGAGGACAGAAATTCTTACAGATGCTCTTATGAAACTTAATAAACAGAAGGAAGTTTCAGAGGCTATAAAAGGCTTAAATGAAGAAATGATTCAATTGTCGATAAAACAAAAGGTAATTAAAGATAAGCAACTTCAAAACAGCAAATTCGCACAAGAGAGAGCTAAAGGAATAGTTGATGCAGAAGAACAATTACTTGATGTTATTAGACAACAAAAGTTAGAACAAGACCCAGCATACAAGACGGCACAGAAAAAACTTGATTTGGCGAAAAAACAAATTGAGAGGGAAAAGGAAATCACTGAATGGACAGAGAAGTGGACAGATAAATGGGATGATTTTAAGGCAATAACAAGTGACCCTAAAGTAGCTGGTGGCTTATTCTTAGCTGCAATGACTAATGAAGCTGGTAAATTTGCAAAAACATTAGAAGGTGCAGCTGAAAATATAGGTATGTCTAAAACACAAGGGTATGAACTTGCTGGCACAATGGGTGCAGCAAATTTACAAGGTGCACTATTCGGTATATCAGCACAACAAAACGCAGATGCAATGGCAGGCTTGGTAGAAGGAGCAGGTGACCTCAATGATTTATCTGGTAATGCAGTAGTACAAGTTGCAAACATCGCAAGAAATATAGGATTGGGTGAAAAAGAAGCTGGTAAGCTTGTCGGCCACATGTCTCTTGTAGAAGGCATGACAATAAAACAATCTAAAGCTACACTAGAAACTACAGCAAATCTAGCTCGTGGTGCCAAATTACCTATAGGAAAGGTAATGAAAGATGTTGCAGACAACATGGAGCTCACATCTAAGTTTGGTAATATATCAGTCAAACAATTAGGTAAAATGGCAGTAGAAGCAGGCAAGCTTGGAACTTCATTGACTCAAATGGCATCATTAAGTGAAAAACTATTAGATATAGATACAGCAAGAGCTAGTGCTATGGAACTAAGTGTAATGCTTGGTAGACAAATAAATGTAGATAAGGCTCAGCAACTTGCATATGAAGGCGATATCGAAGGCGCATATAAAGAAATGTTAGGTCAACTTGGTGGTATACAGCAATTCAATCAAATGGATTATTATCAGAAGAAACAAGCAGCAGAGTTAATGGGAGTCACAACTGCTGAACTTGAAAAACAATTAAATAAAGCAGCTGGTCTTACAGAAACAGGAGAAAAACATGCATCGGGTTGGGCTAAAGTTGGAGAAGCTACATCAAGATATGGTGGTTATCTAAAAGAAAATGCAGTCACACTGGCAGCTACTGGAAACCTTATGGGTGCAATGGTTAAAAACGTAGGTTCATTCGCACCAGCTCTTAAAGGGTTAGGTAGTAAAATTGGTAGTAAACTGGGACTTGGTGGAGGAGGAGCACCAGACCCAGCACCAAAATTAGACGATGCAGATAAATTAGGGAAAGGCGGCAAAAAAGGTGGAGTTAAAAATAAAATGAAAGACCTTGCTGCGGGTTTTAAGGCGTTAGGTAAAGGAGGAGTATTAAAAGGAATACTTGCTTTGGCACTAGCTGGACCGGCTTTATTATTAGCACTTCCTTCAATACCATTTTTATTATTTATGGGTATGGTACCGCTTGCAATGTTAGCAAGTAATTTTAAATTCTTGGCACAAGGACTTAAATCTCTTGGTAAAGGATTTTCAAGTATATTAAAAGGATTGTTAGTATTAGGATTGCTGGGTATTGCAATGATACCTGCAGCTCTTGCATTTAAATTATTGGCAGGTGTTGACCCTCTTGCAATGATTACATTCTCAGCAGCAATAGTAATATTAGGTCTCGCTGCAGCGGGCTTAGGATTTGCATTCCCAATGGTTGCACTGGGCGCTGCAGCAATGGCACTTATAGGTTTAGCTATTATACCTTTCGCCTTTGCTCTTAAAATGATTCCTGCAGATTTAGATTTATTAGGCTTTGCAGCCGGAACTGCAGCATTAGGACTTGCAGGATTGACATTAATGCCAGGAGCTCTTGGATTTATAATGATGGCTGGAGCTTTAACATTATTTGCTTATTCGCTATTATTACTTGTACCTCTTATGCCAGTACTCGATAAGCTTGGTTCTATTGGAATAATTGGTGGAAAAAAAGAAGGTGTTGCTAAAACGGAAAGCGCAGACGGAGGAGGTAATAGTGAGATTATCGAAAAATTAGATGAACTTATATCGGTTATTCAAGCTGGCGGTAAAGTGGTTATGGATGGAAAAGAAGTAGGTAAAGTAATTCAACTAGCGTCAGGACCAATAGGAGCATAATATGGCATTTAATTTTAAAAGTTTAGAAGAATATTATAATAGTGGCAAGAATAGAAATGATATCGTTAAACCAATACCTTCTGGTTTAGATTATTCTACGGTTAATCCTGTTAATCCAATGGCTAAAACTTCTAAAAAAGCTACAGCAATTCTTGAATTATATGCTGGATTAAATCCTGGTGACAGGAAACCTATTTTTTCATCAGATGTTAGCCCGAGAATAAACCATCTAAATAATTATGAATCTGGATTTTTGGAACTATCTCCGAATCCTGACGAACGAGATGGACTTTCATCTTTTAAGTTTAATACAAAATTACCACGAGGAGGTTCATCACTCCAATCATTTACAAGATTAAGATATAATGATTATTTTGCAAGAGTAAAACCAGAAGGTAGAAATGGTTTACAAATACCAGCTGGAACAGTTGATAACTCACCAAGATTGAGAATGTCAGACCAACAGATAGAAAACTTTAAGAAAAAAGTAGGTGGTAATGATTTTGTAGATATTAGAACAGAAGCAGAGAGAAACAATCCTCGAACTCCATTGTGGGGCAAAGGTCCTTTAGTTCAAAGAGGTTTACAGCGAGGTAAAGACAATCCAAAAGGTGGTCTTGAAATGATAAACAAACTCACAGCTCCTATTATAGATACAGCAAGAATTGCTAAATATATGGTAAGTCCTGATGGTTTATTGTTTAATATAAAACAATTTGGCTTACAACTTTCTAACCCTAAAAAACAATTTTACCAATTAGGAATGCCTAATGCTGATAGAATATATAATCCACTTGCTTTAGCTTTACAAGTACCATTAAACTCTATAGGAATACATGGAGATAGACATTTCCTTGGCCAGCTCAATCCAAGAGAAATTCAATATGAAAGAGTAATTACAAATATAGAAAATATAAATCCTACGAAACCCGGAAGCAACAATCGACTTGTTAAACTTGGCCAAGATATGGAAGTTGGATTATTTAAATCACCAATTACAAAAAGTGCACCAGCATTAAAAGGCTTAATGAAGCTTTATACTAAGTTCACATCGTTTTTATCTAAATTAGGAGGTAAAGGTGGAATCCCTATTCCAAGATTATCAGGTCTTGCTGGACCAAATTCATTTTTTGGAATAGGCCAGACAACAATATATCGATCAGTCTCAGGAATAAAAAGAGCTCCAGTATTTTTATATTCACCTGAAACCCCATATTATAAACAAAGAGCAGCAGAGCATTATGATGATGGTAAGATATCAGAAGCTTCAAAAGGTAGAAATGGAGAACCAGGACTTGAAAAACTTAGCGATAGTTTAACAATACCTACACAAACCGGTCAGTCTGCTAAAGACCTTTGGCAAAACTTTCCAGAATCCAAAGGTGAAATATATCCAGGAAGTGGCAAAAAAACATTCGATGTATTTGGATATACAGAAATTAACAATTTTGGAAGAAAGCCAAAAACGTTTAGAGATTTTAGAAAGAAAGACGAAGATGATAGCTATGACGATAATTCGGTTACAAAAATTAAAATATCTGATTATGGTGTAAGTAAACCTGGTGAAGGCCCTGATGACAAAGATTATGATATTGATTATGTAAAAATAAGATTTAATGATGATATATCATTACGTGCATATATTACAGAAATAACAGATAAACTGAGTCCTTCATATTCAACAATTTCATACGCAGGGAATCCTGTTGACGCTTATATGTTCGATAAAATAACTAGAACTTGGAGCTTAAGTCTACAAATGCCTGCATTCACATCAGGAGAGTTAAAAAATAACTATAAAATTCTGAATGATATGATGGGCTATGTTTCACCAAAGATGTATAGTGGTGTAGGAGGTGGTCGAATACAACATATTACAGTAGGTTCACTTTGGAAAAAGATACCTGCAATTGTAGATAGCTTTGATTATACTATAAATATGGATGCGGGCTGGGATATAAATCTTGGAGAAGACAAAGAGACTTCAGGACATGAGTTACCTATATTATTTGAAATAAAAATGGGAGGTAAATTTCTCGTTAATGCAGATGGGAATATATGGCAATCAGAAGGCAAATTTTTTGATGAATCAATTTGGAAAGCTGAAGAAGAGGCATAAAAATGGAAAGACACGAATTTAATAAAACAAAAATGACCGATAAATTTAATAAAAGAACTAAAAAGGTATTTGCAACAATAATATATCCTAAGATAGAAAGACATATCGATGATTTATATATAGATGTTATAGTAGAAGATAGACTTGATAATTTAGCATATCAATATTACGAAGACGTAACTCTTTGGTGGGTGATTGCAAATGGAAATAAACTTGATAGGTCATCAAATTATGGTATTACGACAAGTATGAAAGAAGGAATAGGAAAAGGTTCGATGTTTGTAAAACCAGGACAAAGAATTAGAATACCACATCCCGATAGAATACCAGAGATATTAGACGATTATTACGAAATGCAAAACGAAAGGTTATATTTGGCTCCACAGCCAGAAGAAGAGGAATAAATTATGAGTTATTTAACGGGTATACCAATGCCGACTGCTATTGTTGACGAAATAAATGCCAGAGGTACTAAAACTGGTGCATCAGATTGGAAGGTTAAAAAGAAAGCTTGGATAAAATTAGATTCAGGTTCAAGTTCACCTTACTCAATTGGCGGTTATGAAAAACGATCGAAAAGTGATTTTTATGAAGAAGCTTCATCAGGTAGATTAGTAGCAAAGCCTACAATTAATTCTGCTGATATTAACACAACAGGAACAAACGGTTCTATGAGAAAAGGTACTGTAAAATTTACTGTTTATTCAATGAGTCAATTAAAGGCAGTACAAAAATCATACTTTATACCAGGTCTTTCTTGTTTAGTACAATGGGGTTGGAATATAAAAAGTGATGGTAAAGCTGTATCAAGAATAGATTTATCAACAATCAAAAGTTTTTCATCAGGTCAACAAAAAGTTCAAAAACATATAAAAGCACAAAAAGGTTGTATGGACGCGATGTTTGGAGTTATATCAGACTTCAATTGGTCATTTGACCCAAGTTCAAAATCTTATTCTTGTGAAATAACACTAGATTCTCCAGGAAAAGCATATATTAGCGGACCTATTGATGTTGCAAATAAAGGTGCTGCAGGCTGTGCAAACAAAGAAGATGATGATAAAGGTGAAGGAACTGGAAATGCAATGAAGGTTATGTTGAAAGACGTAGCTGAAAAAAATATAGAAGAAAATAAACCCTGGAAAGTTGATGGTGTTTATTTTGGAGGTTCGGTAAATCTTGATGAGGATGCAAAAGAAGATACATCACATTGGAAACAGTTCACAGGATGGATGGGATTATCAACAGCTCAAAATTATTATGTTACTTGGGCATGGTGGGAATCTTCAATAATTTCAGGTATGTCTCCATTAAGTGACAATCATGACCCTTCAAGTGCCTTAGCATCACTTGGTAATACACCTCAAAAAACATGGTCGAAAAAACATGTATGGAGATTAGATAGTTCAAATTCTAGAATGAAATGCCCGACAGCCCCACCATACGCATCATGTGACCCATGGGTATGTTTAATACCTGGTAGAGAACACTGGCTAGGTGGTAATGCAACAGGTGGCGATAATGGTTCTTCATTTGGTATTAAAAAGACAGTTGGAGTTAATGCTGCTCCTGGTGCTATAAAAGCAGGTGGTTATCTCGAATTAGGTAAAATACTTCTTAATACATATTTTCTTTGGAATACATTTTTAGATTCTAAAACAATAGATGAATATGTTCTTAAGGTTGCAAGAAAAGTTAATGATGTATGTGGTGGATTTTGGAATATAGAGTTAGTTGATGACCCATTAGACTCATCGACAATGAGAATAATAGATAAAAATTACGTACCAGATGTAGCTGCACCAAATCTCAACATCTATGGTAATACTTCAGCAAGAAGTTGGGGAATGAGTACAGATATCCCTCAAGCATTAAGACATTCTATAATGATGGGTACTCAAAGAAAAAATAAAAAAGGACCTAAAAATACAGATGAACCTCAAGCTTCATATCTTGATTATGCTGATGGAGTTGTAGATAGATTTTTGGGTGGGCAAACATTAGATAATGGTTTAAACCCTGGTGAAGGTTGTACTGGTGATGGAGGTACTGCTAAAGCAGGAGACGGTGCTGAAATAAAAGACCCAGAAGCTGCAGTGAAAGATGCTTTAGCAACACTTGCAGATAATAGAGATGATGAATCTGTAGATGAAGCAAAAGGCGCAATGAAAACTCTTTGGAATAAAAAAACACCACCAACTGATAATGGTGGAGCTGTAATACCTATTGGGTTTGATGGAAAATTTGATGGTATTGGGGGCATACATTGGGGGCAATTATTTATTACAAAACAAACATCTACAGCATTGGGCAATATAAAACATAAATTTCAAGTAACGAGTGTAAAACATTCGATAGACCAAAGTGATTGGACAACAAGTATAGAAACGGCATTAAGAATATAATGAGAGTATATAAAAAGAAATATATTAAAAAAGGTTTCACTTCAGGTGGTAAGTGGATGACAAAAGTTGATGAAGGTATGTTTGAGGAATATATTGGCCCTATTATATATTATGCAAATACACCATTTGGCGGTCAAAAAATGACAAAAGAAATTCAAAAAACAATGCAACTTTATCCTCTCCAAAAATCAAAAGATAAATTTATATACGATGAAATCAAACCAGAATATAATAGAAACTTTATAGAACCTGTACCATACAAACATAAGCTCACTGAAAAAGAAATAGAGAAAGGTGAATATTCTAGATATTTTGTAGAAACTCTTAATATAGGTGTAGTTTGTGAGATTGATAAAGAACAACATAAGTATTTTAAGAAAAACAATACACCCTATCATAAAAATACTGTTGCTGTAGAAATAAAGTTAAAACTTTCTAAAAAAGCCATAGGTCTTAATTGTAATTCAATACTTGAAGCTAAACAAAAAATAGAAAAAATACAAGACTTTGTACTTCCAACTGAATATATGTCTCTACCAGATAATTATAATCCTTATAAAAATAATGACCCATATTATAGACCTAAAATAAACCTCCCAAAATAGTTTTTTATATCGGATAGTTTTGTTATATTATAAAAGTGATATCCGAACTAAGAAATAAAATACGAATCAAACATTATTTACATTATAATAAGTCTATAGAAAATAATTCTTTAGACCTCCCTATAAATACGTTCTATAAAAGGCTTTATGGTAACAGATATAACATATATGATATCATACCTGAAAATAAGAAACGAGAAGAAATTGATTACTTAGACACTCTCTCGCACGCGATTCCTGATGTGTCTGACCAGATGATTCAATCATATAATGATAATGTGATAAGTACTTTTAGAAAAATTGAACAAAGCGGATTGCGGGTTGAGGAAGGTTACGAATATACAAAATATAATCTTTTTACAACAACGGGCAGACCAGCAAACTCAAATAATGGTATAAATTATGCAGCACTAAATAAAAATGACGGTTCACGAGCAAAATATATAAGTAGATTTACCGGTGGTTGCCTTGCAGAATTTGATTTTGACGCATATCATTTAAGACTTATTGCTAATCTGATTGGAACAAAACAACCAGAGGGTAGTTTTCATAGATATTTAGGTAAGTTATATTTTGATTCAGATTCACTTACAAAAGAACAATACGAAGAATCAAAAAAAATAAGTTTTAAAATTCTTTATGGGGGCGTACCAAAAGAATTTTTAAAAATCGAATATTTTAACAAAATTAATGAAAAAATTTCTGAACTTTGGGATATTTATATTAGGAAAGGTTTTATTTTAACACCCATATTAAATAGAAGGTTATATAAAAAGAACTTGGATAATATGAATCCTCAGAAATTATTTAATTATTACATTCAGGCCTATGAGACAGAAATGAATTGTAAGGTATTAAAAGATATTCTAAATTTACTTGACAATTACAGTAGTAAAATGATTCTCTATGTTTACGATGCATTTCTATTCGACATAGAACCCGAGGATAAATCAATTCTCAAAGAAATCCAAAAACTTATGGTATTTCCCACAAAGCTTAAGATAGGGCGGGATTACCAAAATATGAGGTCTTTCGACCTATAATCTGATATTTATATAGATAGGAGAACAGTATGCATATGAACACTTTAGTCAAGGATTGGGCATGGCGCGTTAATGACGGAATGCCTGACCCAAAGAATCGAAATCATATTGAATTGCTTGAAGCTGTTTTAAGAGACCATAAATATTCAGAAGAATTTATAAATGAATATATTTTAAGTATGTTATTAACTGAAGGTTCAACAGCAGCAACTACATTTTATCATGAAATAATATCAGGTATAGCAGCTGTTAAAAGTATTAGTATGATTGATGTTGATACACCTAGCAAAATTAAAAAATATTTTGATAATGGAACAATAGCTCCAGTTAATGCTGGTTTAGGTACAATAGATATAATGTCACTAAAACAAGGAAGATTTTTAGAAGATAAAGACGAGAAAGGAAAACCACAATTCCCAGATAAAAAAATAGTTGCAGATGCAATAAAATCTGGAAAAGCAGTTGCAAGTAAATTAAAATATTCAAAAGCGTATTGGGCTGGTCCAACAAATGATGCTTCAGATTTTGGAGCAGCAGATATAATACTATCAAAAGGAGCTCCAGCAAAAGGAGTTGGTGTTTCATTAAAATATGGAAAAGGTCAATTAAAAAATCTTTCATCTAACCAATTTTTTCAAGCAGTTATGCCTGCAGTTGGCACAAATATTATGCATACAATATACAAAAACAATATAGGCGAATTTGATAGAATGGCAAAAGTATATATAGCTGAGATGGAAAAGATAGTAAATGGAACAAAAGATAAAGATGCCATAAATGCTTTCAAACTTATAAAAAGTATATCAACTTGGGAATCATATCAAAAAGGAATAATTTCTCCACAAGACGCAGAAAAATTTGTAAAGGTATTTCCAAAGATAGATATTAAAAAATTAAAGACTGTAAAATATTTTGGTAGAAAATTAGCACCAGATATAAAAGATTGGAAAAATCAAAGAAAAGAATTCTTCGATACTTTTTTTGGTACATTTATTAATGCAAATAAAGATAAAATTACAAAAAATTTAGGAACACTACTTATAAAACAATTGAGTATAAATGAAAATCCTCTTTGGTATTCTGCAGACGGTGGTTCAAACTTAAAACTATTACCTGGTGCAAAACAATTCAAAGAAATAGCAAAAACTATTTCATTAGACTTTGATAATAAATCGTCAGGCTCGGGTTATGATGTTACGCTAATAATGTATCATCAACATGGACCTGGTGGTGAACTAGGAAAAATAAAAATTTCTATAAGATGGAAAAACGGACAGATGGTTGGTTTTCCAAATACAACTTCTTCAGCAAAGTGGGAAGTTAAAGGTGATGATTGGCAAAGGATATTTTCATAATGAAAACACAACTCCTATGCACATTCACAAAATCTAAATTGTTAACAAAAACAGTTGATAAAATTATAGAGACCTATGACGTTCTATATAATAAGATTTTTATACTTAGTGATAACGATAATAAATCTGAATTTATGTGCACATATAATATAGACTCATCAAAAGATGTTAAAACATTATCAGATACTATTTCGTTACATCGTAAAAAACAAACAAATACTTTATATACTATTAACGCATTA
>TARA_R110002051_G_scaffold132017_1_pt1 | contig 20033 bp, 3 predicted proteins | sample TARA_R110002051 | Tara Oceans TARA_R110002051 (sample SAMEA4397023) | marine metagenome | biome: Polar Biome; feature: [MES] marine water layer (ENVO:01000295) within the mesopelagic zone...; material: water (ENVO:00002006), including particulate matter (ENVO:01000060) such as......
ATGCAGCTCCCCCGGGATGCCTGCGGGGACGGGCTGGCCGTCCGGGTCGAGGATGTGGGCCACCGTGTTCGCGATGGGTGACCCGATGGGGATTGCCGTCTCGCCTTCTGCCACCCCGGTGATGTGATGACAGACGGCGAATGTGGTGCATTCGGTTGGCCCGTACCCGTTCAGCAGGCGCCTCGGCGGCCCGGCTTCAAGCGCCGCCCTGATCGATCCGGGATCAAGCGCTTCGCCCCCGACCAGCAGGGTCTCCAGTCCGGAGAAGAGACTGGCATCCAGCTGAACCATGCGATTGAACAGGGAAGCTGTCAGGAACATGGTGTTGAAGCGCTCTTCGCGGAGCAGACTCGCGAAGCGGTCTGGGTCGAGTACATCGTCGCGGTGAAGCAGTTCCACGGCGGCACCATTGAGCAGCGCGCCCCAGATCTCGAAGGTGGCGGCATCGAAGGCGGGCGTTGCCGCCTGGGCGATGCGGTCGCCGGGTTTGATGTCGATATAGTCTGTGTCGCGGACCAGCCGTGTGACGGCCCGCTGGGGCACCATGACGCCCTTGGGGCGCCCTGTGGAGCCGGAGGTGTATATGACATAAGCGAGACTGCCGCCGTCGCTCCGCCTCGAAGGGACGGAAGCATCGCAGGCGGCGATCTCTGCCATGTCATTGTCGATCAGAAGCTGTGTGTAGCCGCCCTCGGGCAGTGCCTCTGCCAGCCCCTGCTGGCTGATGACCAGTCCGACCTTTGCCTCCTCGATCATATAGCCGAGGCGTTCGGCGGGCAGATCCGGGTCCAGCGGCAGATAGGCGCCACCGGTCTTCAGGATGGCGAGCATGGCAACAACAAGATCAATGCCGCGCTCGAGACACAACCCGATGACGGCACCGGGTTCGGGCGCGTAGTGCGCATCGATATAGGCCGCGAGCCTGCCAGCACGGTCATCAAGCTCCGTATAGGTCAGCGTGGTCTCACCAAAGCGCAGTGCGGGCGCATCGGGTGATGCAGCAACAATCTCTCCGAAGAGATCGGCCAGCGATGCCTCACGCGGATAGGCTGAGTCTCCCCCGGCCCAGCCTGCAAGCTCGGCCCGTTCTGCGCGGGTCAGCAGGGACAGGGTCCCGATAGGCGCTTCGGGTGCCGAGAGCAGGCGTTCCAATAGCCGTTCGAGATGGCTGCAGAGACGCGTCATGGCCGCGGTGCTGAACAGGCCGGTGCTGTAGATCAGGTTGAGGATCAGGCCGTCGCCGTCTTCGGCGAATTCGAAGATCAGGTCGTATTTCGCTGCTTCCGGTCCTGCCTCGAAGGGGCCTATCTGCAGGTCCGCGACGCGGGAGCTTGCCGCCGGAACGTTTTGCAGGGCGATCAGAACATCGAACAGGGGTGCCCGGGCGGCGTCGCGTTCCAGATCCAGATCGTCGATCAGATGTTCCAGCGAGTAATTCTGATGGGCGAAGGCTTCGTAGGCGGTGCGTGCCACCTGATCGAGCAGGGTGGTGAAGCCATCGCCGGGATCTATCTTGTCCCGCAGGGCGACGACATTCATGAACAGTCCGACGACTGTTTCTAGCTCCGGCCAGTCTCGTCCGGCGACGGGCGTGCCGACCGTGATGTCACGCTGGCCGCAATAACGGTAGAGCAGCGTCTTGACCAACGCGGTCAAGGCCATGAAGAGGGAGCTGCTCCGGTCCGTGGCCAGCATTTTCAGGGCCTGAACCTGGATCGGGTCGAATGCGTGTCGGAGGGTTGCAGCGGGCGCCAGCATGCGGCGCGGGCCGGGCATGTCGGAGGGCAGCTCCAGCAGCTCCGGGTCCGCCAGTTTTTCCATCCAGTAGTTTCGTGCTTCCTCCATCGCCTCACAGGCATTGGGCGAGCGCTGCCATGCGGCATAGTCACCGTAGTTCCGGCGGGGCGCGGGCAGGGCCAGCTCCGCACCCGAGACATGGGCCTGGTAGCGCAGCGCGAGTTCCTGCTGCAGCAGTTCCATCGACCATGCATCCGCGATGATGTGATGGACGATCAGGGCGAGCACCCAGTCCCCGTCGCCGAGCTTGCACAGGCGGACACGCCATAGGGGCGCCCGGGAGAGAGCGAAGGGAGCGGCGAGTTCTTCCTCGAGAAAGGCGCGGCACGCAGCCTCCGGGTCCGCCGTTCCGCTGACGTCGCTCTGCGTGAGAGGCGCGGATATGTGCGGCTCGACGATCTGCCGGAGCGCGCCGTCATGCATCTCGAAGCGGGTCCGCAGCATCTCGTGCCGGGCCATGATGCCGTCGAGGGTGGCTGTCAGGGCGGGCAGGTCGAGAGGGCCGCGCAATCTGAGGGCGCGGGTAATGACATAGGCGTCAATGGAGCGGTCCATCTGGGACAGAATCCAGAGGCGCTGTTGCGTGAACGAGCCGGGATAGGACTGCTTCGTGTCCGGCTCGACATCATCCGCCGGATAGAATTCCAGCGTGGTCATGGCCGGGCTCCCGCTTTGCCGCTTTGTTGTTGCGACCGGTCTTCCTGGATGCCGGCCGTTACCAGTTCCGGCTCGGCCACCGGGTTGTTTCCGGCGCCGCGTGCGGTCAGCGTCCGGGCAAGGCCGCGCACTGTGCCGCCCGGGAACAGTTCCTGCAGTTTCGTCTCGACCCCGAAGGTCTGATAGACGCGGGACAGAACGCGGATCGCTTTCAGGGAGTCGCCGCCGAGATCGACAAAGCTGTGCGTGACGCCGACCTTCGGAAGCTCCAGCACCTCCCCCCAGAGCGCGCCGAGGCTGCTTTCGATTTTGGTCGATGGGGCGACATAGGGGGCGTCGAGATAGAGCAGGTCGACGGGGGGCGGCAGGGCGCGGCGGTCGACCTTTCCATGCAGGTTCAGCGGGAACTGATCCATCGCGACAAAATGGGCGGGCTGCATGCCTGGCGGCAGCCAGTCGCCGAGATGTTGGCGGATCTCGGTGCCGGTGAGGGGCGTGCCGGAAATGTAATAGGCGGTGAGGCTCGGCTCCCGTGCCGCCGAACGGTGCGCGATGACGATCGCGGCCGTGATGGCCGGATGATGCCGGATCGCGGCCTCGACTTCGGCAAGCTCGATCCGGATGCCGTTGATCTTGACCTGATCGTCCTTCCGGCCCAGCAGCTCGACCGTATGGTCGCCCAGATAGCGGCCGATATCGCCGCTGCGATAGACGATATCCGGTGTGTCCGGGGTCAGGGGGTTCTGCACGAAAACCCCGGCCATGAGGTCCGGCGCGCCGAGATACCCCTTGCTCATGAACGGCGTCTTGATGAAGACCTCGCCGATCTCTCCCGGATCGCAAAGCTCACCATCCTTGATCACCAGCAGGGCGCTGTTGGGCAGAGGCTTGCCGACGGGCACCATGCGTCCCGGCTCGGCCGGCGTATCTCCGATCCGGTGAAACGCCTTGGCGAGTGTGGTCTCGGACGGGCCGTAGAGATTGGTGAGGCGGACACGGTCTCCCATGAGAGCTCGCCAGCGCTGGATGTCGGCGCCATAGAGCGGCTCGCCTGCCAGCAGAAGATCGTTCAGGCACGGCAGCCGCGATTTGGGTGTGGCGCCAGTTTCAAGCTCTGTCATGAGTTCGCGGAACAGGGACGGCACGCAATGTGTCAGCGTGATCCGGGCGTCTTCAAGCCAGGACAGCAGATGCCGGCTGCTGCCGCGCGCCTCCTCCGGCGGAATGCAGAGCGTTCCGCCCGCCAGCAGGGGCGTCAGGATATCGCGCAGGCTGACATCGAAGGTGGCGGGCGCGAGCTGGCTGATCCGGGTTTCCGTGCCGAGGCCGAATTCGCCGATTTCCCAATGCAGGAAATGGCTCAGCCCCTTCTGGCTGCCGAGGATCGCTTTCGGCGTTCCGGTCGAGCCCGAGGTGAAGACGATATAGCTGGCATCGTCGCCACCGGTCGTGATGTCCGGATTTTCCGTCCGGTCCAGCGACAGGTCCGCGAGGCGTTTTATCGGGGCGCCGGTCGCGAGTTCCGGCGTCTTGCCGGAGATCACGAGGGCAGGGTTGGCAACAGCAAGGATATGCGCCTGACGCTGGGGCGGTGCCGCGAGATCCAGCGGCAGGAAGATACCGCCCGCCTTGGCCGTGGCGAGCAGGGCGATCACGTAATCCACCCCGGCGGGCAGATGCAGGGCGACGACATCGCCCGTTCGCAAACCATGTTTCGCCAGCCCGTGCGCCACCCGGTTGGCGGCCTCATTCAATGCCTGATAGGTGATCGTGCGGCCGGGCTCCTCGATGGCGGTCCGGGGGCCGTTCTGTGCGGCGACATGCTCGAAAACGCTGTGCGGAATGAGTTTGTTCATGAATGCGGTCCTTGATGGCTCACAGAGGGGGGACATCGAAACACTCCCGGAAGATTTCGAAGGAGAGGACGATCATCAGCAGATCGGGCTCGAACGTGGTGTTCAGCCGGAAGCCGGGGTGCCGGTAGCGGGTTTTCAGGCGCTCCACCGTGTCGGCATTGAAATAACCGGCGCGCCTGATCCGGTCATGGCTCAGCAGGTCTTCGACCCAGGCGACGCCCTCCTGCAGCAGGGAGGCGCTTGAAGGCGCGACGAAACCGAATTTCTCGCGTCTGGTGATTTCTGGCGGCAGACGATGCGCGGCGAGGCGGCGCAACGGATATTTCTCTGTCATGTCACGCACGAGGCAGTCCGGCGGTGCGGTCCGGACCCACTCGATGACGTCAGGATCGAGGAACGGATAGCGGGCCTCGACCGAATGGGCGTAGGCGACCCGGTCGCCGTGATCGGACAGCAGATGATCGGCCAGGCGGAGTTTGAAATCCGCATAGGAACGCTGGTGCAACGGATGCCGGCCTTTCATCCTGGCGCTGTCGAGGGGGGCGTTCCGGCAGCAGTCAAAAGAGGCCAGACCGGCGGCGACATCCGGTGCGTAGAAAGCAGCCTTGGTCTCGGTAAATGCGCCATAATCGCGCTCATAGAAAAAGCCGGGATCGCCCCAGAGGCGTTCCTGGGTCTCCCGGTTGAGCTGGGCTTCCAGACTGAAATCATCCGCCGCGCCATGACGTTGCTGGTCGAGGCGATAGCCGACATAGCCGCCGAACAGCTCGTCCGCGCCCTCTCCGGTCAGAACCACCTTGAGGGCATTGCTGCGGACCAGGCCCGAGAGGGCGAGCGAGCAGGTGTTGTAGGTTTCCTTGAGCGGCGCCTCGGCATGCCAGACCGCCTGACGCAGGCGGCTCTGGATCGCGTCGCTGTCGAAGATCTCGGTGTGATGGCGGGCGCCGACCTGGCGGGCCATCAGGTCCTGCATGGCCCGCTCGTCGATCAGCTTGTCGGTGAAGCCGATCGAGAAAGCGTGCCGGGCGCGGTTCAGGTAATGAGCGTCGTCATGTTCGCTGATCAGGCTGGCGATCAGCGCGGAATCGAGGCCGCCACTCAGATAGAAACCGACATCCACGTCGGCCTGCAGACGGCGGGCAACGGAGGTGCGCAGCCGGTCTTCCAGATCCTGGTAATCCGGCTCAGCCGCCGGGTCCAGATCCTTTGCCAGCGGATAGTCGAGATCCCAGTACGGCGTAACGGTGAGCCTGCCTTCTTCCAGCGTGAGCAGATGTCCCGGCGGCAGGCTGCGCACGTCGGCGAACAGGCTGTTCGGGCTGACCGGGCCGGGGAAGGTCAGCACCTGATCCAGCCCGGTCATGTCGACCCGGCGGCTGACCATCGGGTGTTCCAGCAGCGCCTTGATCTCGGAGGCGAACAGCAGCACGCCGTCGCGATAGACATAGAAAAGCGGCGCGATGCCCGCCTGGTCCCGTCCCAGCAGAAGCCGGTCCCGTGCCCGGTCATGGAGTGCGAAGGCGAACTGGCCGTTCAGCCGTTCCACGAAGGAGGGGCCGTATTCCTCGTAAAGATGGACCAGCACCTCCACGTCGACCTGCGCCCGGAAGCAGTGCCCCCGGCGGATGAGATCGTCGCGCAGCTCCCGGTGATTGTAGATCTCCCCGTTACAGACGAGAGTGATTGCATCGTCTTCATTGCGGATCGGTTGGTCCCCGCCATCCAGATCTATGATCGCAAGACGGCGAAACCCGAGCGCCAGACCGGGAGCGCAGGAGAATGTCTCCTTGTCCGGCCCCCGGTGCGCCAGTGTGTCGGTCATGCGCCGCAACAGGGCCATGTCGAACGGGGCGGGCGCATCAGGGTTATGGCATCCGACGAAACCGCACATGGCTAGAACACCTCGTCGAGATTGAGGGCGCTGGAGAGGAAGTCGGCCTTCTCTGTTTCCGATCCTCCGGTCTCTCTTCCGAGGCGGGCGCAGAGGGCGCGGACATTCTGTTCCGGGTTCGCGGCAACGCTTCTGAGCAGGATCAGGTAATTCTCGGCCAATGCCCGGATCTGCGCTTCCTCATACCGTTCACAGTTGTAGGCAAACTCCATGGCGAGACCGGTGGAGGCGTCGTTCATCATGACGTTCAGATCGAAGAGGGCGCTTTCATTTTCGAGGAGGAAGCCCTCCAGCGTCAGATCGCCGAGCCGCAGGTCGAGATCCTGGCTTGGCATCAGATTGAGCATGATCTCGAAAAGCGGTGTCTGCTTTTCACCCGGAACTGCCAGATCCTCGACCAGCCGGTCGAACGGATAGGATTGATGCGCGAAGGCCTCGGTCACGGTCGTACGGACGCGCCGCAGCAGATCCTTGAAACTTTCGCGCCGGGTGATGTGATCGCGCAGAACCAGATTGTTGAGGTAAAGCCCGATCTGGCCTTCAAGCTCCGCCTGTTCGCGACCGGCCACCGGGGTGCCGACAATAATGTCGTCCTGACCGCTCGCCTGATGCAGCAGGACCTTGAAGGCTGCGGTCAACAGCGTGAACAGGGTGATCTTCTGATCGCGGCACAGATCGAGCAACAGATCGCGTTCGGCCCGCTCCAGCGTCACGAAGATCTGGCCGCCGCTGAAGCCGTGTTCCTGGCCTTTCGTATAGTCTCTGGCGAGTCCGAGAGAGGGGCGTTCGCCCTGAAGCCTGTCCAGCCAATAGGCGCGATGAGATGCCATGGCCGCGCTTTCCACACCGCTGGTCTGCCAGACCGCGAAGTCCCGGTATTGCAGCTTCAGGGGCGGGTGCGCGGGCGCGCTGCCGTCACGGAAGGCGCTGTAGGCCTCGTGCAGCTCGCGCATCAGGACATTCAGGCTCAGACCGTCGCAGACGATATGATGCAGGCTGATCAGCAGCACGTGATCGTCCGCGGAAAGGGACAGCAGCTCGGCACGAAGAAGCGGCGGCTGGGTCAGATCGAAAGGCCGCCGGGCTTCCGTGCGGGCCGCCGCGCGCGCTTCGGCGACGGGATCCTCCGCTTTCGAGATATCCCTGACCGGGAGCATGAAAGGCAGGCCGTCCCGGATTTCCTGACGGGGTATGCCTTCACGCATCACGAAGGCGGTGCGCAGGCTTTCGTGGCGGCCGAGGATATACGCGAAAGCCGCACGCAACGCTTCGGCATCAAGCGGGCCGCGCAGGCGCATATTGTAGGCCATGTTGTAGGCGACCGAGGCATCCTCGGATTGCGACAGGATCCACAACCGTTTCTGGCCGTGCGTCAGCGGGTAATCCGGGGCGGGATCCGCGGGCAGGATGATGTTCGTGCTCCGGTCTCCGTCCGCGTCATTGCCTGCCTCTATGGTGCCATCTGCCATAAGCCGGGCCGTAAGACCGGCCACGGTCGGGTGCTCGAACAGGGCGCGCACTTCGAGACGGCTGTTGAAGTGGCGGTTGATCTGCGCGATCAGGCGGGTGCCGAGCAGGGAATCCCCGTTCAGGGCAAAGAAATCGTCATGCGGGCCGACCTGTTCGAGCCCGAGGGCCGCGCACCAGAGCGCCGCCATTGCTGTCTCCGGCCCGCTATCCGCATGCTCGTCCATGCTGCCGGTGTGCTTTCCGGTTTCAGGCAGAGGTGATTGATGTCCGCGTGCCTGACGGTCCGCGAGATCGGTGGTGGAGACGGCGACCTGACCGGAGAAACATCCGTTGAACAGAAATTCGAAGGCTGCCCGGCCCTCCTCCGGCGTGATGGACTCACTGCGCAAGCGGCTTTCGAAGGCGGATTGACCGGTGGGGGCTGCCTCGAAATCCCAGCCGTCCCAATTCACGCTGATCCATGTGGCTTTGCTCGTCCGTTGCCGTTCCCTGGCCGTGGCGTCGAGCACGCTGTTGGCGCCTGCATAGGCAGCGAAACCGAGCCCGCCGAGCACGGCCGACAATGAGGAGAAGAGCATGAAGAAGTCGGGCGGCACCTCGGCGAAAACCTGCTCGAGCGCGCTGAGGCCGCCGGCCTTGGCATGGAACGCCGCCGCACGGTCGGCCGGCGTGAGTGTGCGGATTTCGCGATAGGTTTCCGAAGCGGGCTGGACCGCTGCATGGATCACCCCGTCGATCCGGCCAAACATCTCTTCGGCGAGGGTTCTGGCGCGGATCATGTCGTCCGGATTGCCTGTATCGGCGCGGATCGCGAGCACCCGGCCCCCACTCCGTTCGATGGCGGCAATGCGCCCGGATTGCATGTCCGTCGGAGCCGATCGTCCGATCAGCACGAGCCGTGCCTCGACGCGTTCGGCGAGATATTCCGCCAGCAGCATGCCGATCCGGCCAAGACCGCCGGTGATCAGATAGACGCCCTTGTGCCGCAACCGTTTCGGCAGTCCCTCACCGGGCAGGGTCGCGGGCGCAGGCTCGAAAAGCTGGCCCCAGCGGTAACGGCCCCGCAAGGCGACGCGCCGGGCGGTATCGGGGGCGGCCAGCTCTCGAACCAGTGTGTCGAGGCAAGTGTTCCGCGTGGTGCCTTCACCGTCCGGAACGACGATATCGATGCTCCGGCAGGAGATGTGCGGGAGTTCCTGGGGAATGACCAGTACCGGCCCCATCGCGGCAGCGGCATGCGGGGTTAGGTCTTCTTCGCCATTCACCTCCTCGACACCACGGCAGACCAGAGTGATCTCCGCCGGCTCATCGGCCCGGCGCTCCGCAAGGGCTTGGGCGGTGGCGATCAGGCTTTGAAAGACAAGAGTGTCGCGATCCGGCATGTCCGCGCGGAGCGACCAGAGATGCACAATGCGGCCGGGTGTGATGCCGACGCCGGCAAGGGTGTCCAGCAAGGTGCCGAAATCCTGCCAGGCTCCGGGACGCACCATGAAAGTGTCGGCGGTGAGGCTGAAGAAACCGGGACCGGCGCGCGCAATGACGACACGCTCGCCGCGTGCCCGCAGGCGGTCGGCCAGATCGCCGCCAATCCCGTCCGCGTCCCCGACCAGAAGCCACGGGCGCCTGTTCTCCGTTGCGGGCGCTTGATCGTCGTCATTCCAGGGCAGGCGTTTCCAGGTCGGCCTATAGAACCATTTGGCGACATCGTCGCGCTTGCCAATGTCGGGCGCGGGCACGGTGCCGGTGGGGATTGCATCCACCCAGTGGCGGGCGCGTTCGAACGGATAGCCCGGCAGGGGCACCCGACCGCGATCCGGCTCGGCGAATGCCTCCCACTCGACGTCCCCTCCTTGCTGCCAAAGCGAGCCGAGACTGGTGAGCAGCATCTTGTGATCGTCTGTCGCACTCCCGGCGGGTGGCAGGGAGGCCAGCGCATGGGTTTTCGGCCCGGCGATCCGGCGCACCATGGCCGTCAGGGCCTGTCCGGGGCCGATTTCGAGGAAGATGGCGTCCGGATAGTCTCGCAGCACGCAGTCGATGCCGTCCCGGAAGGCGACCGGCGCGCGCAGATGGCGCACATACATGGCGGGATCGCGCGCTTCCTCCGCACCGATCCAGCTCCCGGTCACGTTCGAGACATAGGGGATTTCGGGATCATTCAGGGGGTGGCGGCGGACCTCCTTCCCGAACGCTTCAAGCACCGGGTCCATGAGTGCGGAATGGAAGGCGTGGGACACATTGAGCCTTTGCGCCTGATGCCCTTCCGCCTCCAGCCGTTCGGCCAGTGCCTCGATCGCGGTGCTGGCGCCGCTGACAACGCAGCGGTCCGAGGCATTGATGGCAGCGAGGTCCAGGCCATCGGCGAGAAAAATCTCCAGATCCTGCGGCGGCATTGCCACGGCCAGCATCGCCCCGGCAGGTGCGGATTGCATCAGGCGGCCACGCGCGGCGACAAGGGCCAGAGCGGTATCCAGATCCATCACACCGGAGAGGCAGGCGGCGACATATTCGCCCAGACTGTGGCCGATCAGCGCCGCCGGCCGGATGCCCCAATGGCGCCAGAGTGCGGCCATCGCATATTCGATCGCAAACAGGGCAGGTTGCGCCAAGGCGGTCTGGCGCAGGCGCTCTCCGGCCGCTTCTTCGTCCATCGCCGCACCGGGATAGAGCAGGGCAAGAAGGTCCTGGCCGATATGCGGCTGCAAACGGGCGGCACAATCGTCCAGCGCCGCGCGGAAGACCGGCTCGCGTTCATAGAGCGCGCGGGCCATGCCCGGATACTGGCTGCCTTGACCGCTGCACAGGAAGATGACGGGCGGTGGCCCTTCCGGTGATGCGGATATGGCCGAGACACTCAGCAGCGCGTCGCGCGCTTCCGAAACGTTCCCGGCAACGATCGCGGCGCGGTGACGGAAGGCGCGCCTTCCGCATTGCAGGGTGAAGGCTGTATCGCTCAGGGACTCTTCAGGATGCTCCCCTAACCATGTCGCGAGTGCTTGGCTGCGTCCGGTGAGGGCTGCTTCGCTGCGCGCACTGACTGGCAGGAGTTGAAACGGGCGCTGGTCCGGCGCTGTGTGTCTGTGCGGGGCTTCCTCAAGCACGACATGCGCGTTGGTGCCGCCGATACCGAAAGAGCTCACGCCCGCGCGCCGCGGGGTGCCGTCCGCTGCCTCCGGCCAGGGCAGGAGGTCCGCGTTCACGGAAAGGCCACTGGCGGCGAAGTCGATCTCCGGGTTTGGGTGTTCGAAATGCAGGCTCGGCGGGATCTCCCGTTGGCCGAGGGCGAGCACCGTCTTGATGAGCCCGGTTATCCCGGCCGCTTCGTCAAGATGTCCCAGATTGGTTTTCACCGATCCGATATGACGGCCCACGCCATCGGGTCCAAACACCTGTGCAAGAGCCGCGATCTCGATGGGATCGCCAAGCGGGGTGCCGGTGCCGTGGGCTTCGATATAGCCGATGCTGGCAGGATCGGTTTCGCCGACTTCAAGGGCTTCGGCGATCACGCGGGCCTGACCGGTGACGCTGGGGGCGGTGTAGCCGGCCTTGTCGGCACCGTCGTTATTGACCGCCGAGCCCCGGATGACGGCATGGATACGATCGCCGTCCGCCTCCGCGTCGGCAAGGCGCTTCAGGACCACGATGGCGGCACCATTGCCGCCAACGGTGCCCCTGGCTTCGGCGTCGAAGGCGCGGCAATGACCGTCGGGCGAGAGGATGCCGCCTGCCTGATGCAGATAACCCGTATCCTGCGGCACCTGGATCGACGCCCCGCCCGCCAGCGCCATGTCGCACTGATAGTCCAGCAGGGCCTGGGCGGCGAAATGCACGGCGACGAGCGATGTGGAACAGGCGGTGGTGATGCAGGCGCTCGGACCGGTGAGGTTCAGCTTGTAGGAGATCCGGGTCGCCAGATAATCCTTGTTGTTGCCGATCTGGACCGGCAGTTCCCCGGCTCCGGCCAGACTGGCCCGGTTGGGATAGAGATTGTTGAGCAGATAGCTGCTGGGCCCGCAGCCGACATAGACGCCGACCGTCCCCTCGACGCGTTCCGGATCGTGGCCGCTATGCTCCAGCGCGTTCCACGCCAGCTCCAGCATGACCCGGTGTTGCGGATCGGTGATCCGGGCCTCACTCGGCGGCATCTGGAAGAAGTTGGCATCGAACATCTCGATCCCGTCGAGGGCGCCGTTCACGGGCACATAGCTCGCCTCGCGAAAAAGCGCTTCGGGAACGCCGGCGGCGCGCAGGGCATCGGGCTCGAAGCGGGTCAGACCTTCGTTCCCCTCCCGCAGGAGACGCCAGAGAGCATCCACCCCGTCCGCCTTCGGGAACCGGCCCGCCATGCCGACGATGGCAATCAGGTCCCGGTCGGTGTCGGCGTTCTGCCCGGCCTCTGGGGGAGTGGTCAGCGGGGAAGTGGTCATTGGGCCCGGCCTCCATGCTGCTTCTGTTTTTCGCGCGTTCTGGTTTTGCCGCGTCCGCGTGTGGCACCGCGCCGCTTCGCCGCCCGCTTCGCAGCTTCGCCGGATGCGGCATCCCCGCTCGAAGCGTCCAGTGCGGCCGCCAGGGCTGCCGGTGTCGGATGCTGGAACAGCAGAACGATGCTGATGTCCCGCCCGACCAGATCCTGGATCCGGGCGCGGGCCCGCACGGCGAGCACGGAATGCGCGCCATGCTCGAAGACGTTCTGCTCAAGGCCGAGACCCGGGTGCCCCAGCAGCTCCCGCCAGAGGGCGAGGATCTGGCTCTCGCGTTCCGTTCGGGGCGCGCGTCCCGTGTCCTCCGCCGCCCCGGCAACTGTTTCCGGGCTGGGCAGGGCACGGTGATCGAGCTTGCCGTTGATGGTCAGCGGCAGCCGTTCCAGCGGGATGAAGCGGGCCGGGATCATGTAGGCGGGAAGCCGCGCCTGCAGATGCTGACGCAGGCTATCCGCCGTGGGATCGCCATCGCCGGGTATGTAATAGCCGGTCAGGGATTTATCGCCGGCCCGCTCATGCAGGGTGACGGCTGCCTCGCGGACTTCCGGATGCTGGCTCAAGGCCGCCGAGATCTCGCCAAGCTCAATGCGGAAGCCGCGCAGCTTCACCTGGCTGTCGAGACGGCCCAGATATTCAAGCTCGCCATCACTGCGTCGCCGCACCTTGTCGCCCGTGCGGTAGAGCCGTTCACCCGGCCGGAAGGGGCTCTGGATGAAACGTTCGGCTGTCAGTTCTGGCCGCCCGAGATAACCGGCGGCGAGACCCGGCCCGCCGACGAACAGCTCGCCCGGAACGCCGTCTGGCACGGGCTCCAGAACCGCGTCCAGGACATAGAGCTGCAAGTCGGGGATCGGCACGCCGATCAGGCTGGCCGGTCTTTCCGCGTCACTGGCGGAAAGCGGCCGATAGGTCACGTGAACGGTCGTTTCGGTAATGCCGTACATGTTCACGAGTTGCGGCTGGCGGTCGCCACGATGCTCGAACCAGCTCCGCAGCATTGTCGGATCGAGGGCTTCGCCGCCGAAGATCACGTATCTGAGGGCAAGCGGGGTGGCCTGCTCCGGATCGGCTTGCAATAACTGGCGGAAGGCCGAGGGAGTCTGGTTCAGCACCGTGACCTGTTCGCGATGCAGCAGATCGAGGAACCGGTCCGGCGCGCGGCTGACATCGTAGGGCACGATGACCAGCCGTCCGCCATGCAGCAGTGCCCCCCATGTCTCCCAGACGGAGAAGTCGAAGGCGAAGGAATGGAACAGGGTCCAGACATCCGTCGGCCCGAAACCGAACCAGTCATCCGTCGCGGTGAACAGACGCATCGTATTGGCGTGGGTGATCACCGTGCCTTTCGGCTCTCCGGTACTGCCGGAGGTGTAGATCACATATGCCGCGCGGTCCGGGTGTTGCTGGCGGGCAGGGTTACTGCCGTCACCCACGTCCGATGTCTCAGTGTCATCCAGCAGACACAGCGCACAGTCTCCCTCTCCGGCGAGTGCGGAGAACTCCTTGAGCGTGATCAGGACAGGGGCCTGCGCGTCCCGCAGGATGAAGGAGAGACGGGATGCTGGTGCGTTGGGATCGAGAGGCAGATAGGCGCCGCCTGCCTTCAGGATCGCCAGCATGGCGACGATCAACTCGGCCGAGCGCGGCAGGCAGAGCCCGATCAGCGGCGCGTCTTCGCCCTCCGGGGTTTCGGTTAACCCGCGCAGGCGGTGGGCGAGCCGATTGGCCCGGGCGTTCAGCTCCGCATAGTTCAGATGCTCCCCGCCGTCGCTGACCGCAACCGCATCCGGGGTTCTGGCCGCCTGTGCCTCGAACCAGTCCGCAAGGCCGGCATGTGCCGACGTGGTTTGCGCGAACGGACTGTTCCGGGACAGTAGCGCAGTGCGGTCCTCCGGAGAAAGAAGCGGAAGGCGTCCGATTGTCTCTTGCGGGGCATCGACCGCGCTCTCGGCGAGAACCGTCCAGCAGTCCATCTGGCGCCTGATACTGGCTTCCTCGAACAGATCACGGTTGAAGCGCAGCTCCAGTTGCAGACCGGTTGCCGTCTCGGCAAAACTCCAGAGCTGATCGAACTGGCTCGTGCCGTAATCCAGCGCGAGCGATGTGATTTCCAGGCCGGGAAGATTAAGGGCGACATTCTCCGTGTTCTGGAAGACGACCATCACATCGAACAGCGGGTTACGGCTGGGATCGCGCGGCACGTTCAGGTCTCGGACAATCTCGTCGAACGGATAATCCTCGTGCGCATAGGCCTCTATCGATGTCCGGCGCACCCGGTTGAGCAGGTCCGCAAAATTGTCTGTCCCGCTGACACTGTCGCGCAGAACCAGCGTGTTGACGAAGAAGCCGATCTGGCCTTCCAGATCCATATGCCCGCGCCCGGCTGAGGGAACGCCGAGGCTGATATCCTCCGCCCCGCTGATCCGGTGCAGGAAGACTTTTACCAGCGCCGTCAGCACCATGAAGAGGCTCGTCCCGTGGGCCTGGGCGAGTGTGTTGAGACTGTCCAGCATGCCCGCATCCAGGGTCCGCCGCAGCCGTCCCCCGTTATAGGTTTTGACCGGCGGACGCGGGAAATCGCAGGGCAGCTCCAGCGGCGGCGGCAGGTCGCCGAGCTGTTTCTGCCAGAATGCGCGGTGGGCACCCGCCCGCTCCGTCAGGCGTTGGGACTGCCAAGCGACATAGTCGCGATGCTGGATGGCGAGCGGCGGCAGGTTGGCATCGCCATTCTCCAGCGCGGCCCTATAGAGCACCATGATTTCGCGCACCAGCACGTCCATGCTCCAGCCGTCGGAGATGATGTGATGCATGTTGAACAGCAGGACATGATCGTCCGCGCCGAGCCGCAGCAGATGCAGGCGGATCAGTGGCGCCCGGCTGAGATCGAAACCCCGTCGCGCATCCTCAAGGGCATGCTGTCTTGCGGCGGCGAGCGGGTCCGCCTCCCGGCTGAGGTCGATCAGCTCAAGCGGAACGGCGCCCGGTTCCCCGACCCGCTGGCGCAATGTGCCGTCCCGCTCCAGGAAGCTGGTCCTGAGGCTTTCATGACGGGCGATCATGGCCCCGAGGGCATGCCGCAGGCTTTCCGTCTCCAGCAACCCGCGTACCCGCAGGCTGTTGGCCATGTGATAGGCCTCGCCCCCATCCATCTGCGCGAGGAACCAGAGACGCTGCTGCGCGTAGGACACAGGATAATCCTCGGCATCGGCAAGCCTCTGGATCGGCTCCAGGGCACTGTTCTCCTGCCGGTCGAGGAGTTCCGCCTGGGCGGCAATTGTCGGGTTGTTGAAGATATCCCGCAGGGTCAATTCCTTGCGCAGCCGGTCCTGCAGGCGGCTCAGCACCTGGGTTGCCTTCAGGCTGTGGCCGCCAAGCTCGAAGAAATTCTCGTCGGTACCCGGAGGCGCGATCCCGAGCACCTCGGCCCAGATCTGCTGCACCGTTGTCTCCGTCGGCGTTGCGGGCGCCGAGCCGTTGCCGGAAAGCGGGGCGAGGATGCGCGGTGCCGGCAAAGCCCGCCGGTCGATCTTGCCGTTCGGCAGAAGCGGGAAGCGATCCATCACCACGAAGCTCGACGGGATCATGTGCTCCGGCAAACGGCCCTTCAGATCCTGGCGCAGGCGCGGCAGCAGGTGACGGGTGAAGCTCTCGCTCAGCGGATTGCTGGTCAGCCCGGCAAAGAGATCTTCGGGATGCGGCGGGGTTTCGACGATTTCCCGCTGCAAGAGACTGGCGGCAGGGTCCGGGATCGCGGCGTGACCTTTTGGCCGGAACAGCACGGCCAGCTCGCCGCAATCGCTTTCCGGCTCCCAGAAGATCTCGACCTCTACCGGCAGGGTGTCCTGCAGTCCCCAGAGCTGTTCCGGATCGAGCCCCTGACCGGCAGCCTCGGCCATTCTGCTCTTTGCCGTCTCGACCTTCGCATTCGACGGGGCTTCCTCAAGCCAGCCAAGCAGGGCGCGCATCTCGTCGAGCCGTGCGTTCGGAATGTTGCGCAGGGCCCAGATTCCGGAGACGTTTTCCAGGCGGTCCCGGATGTCGTCCAGTGCCGGACGCTCCTTCCGCCAATCCTCCCAGTCGATATCCGTCCGTGCGCCGTCATCCGGCACAGTGTCCGGCCCGGCGACCCGGATCACGACATCGTATCGGAAGCAGGTCATCTCATTGTGGACCGTGCCGCGCTTCGGCCGGATCTCCACCCCGGAGATACGGGGCAGAACCTGACGAAGCACTTCGAAGAACATTGGCGCGACGGCAAGTTCCTGCTCGCGGGAGAGCTGGTCCTCGATTCGTCCGGCAAGTTCGGCGCGGGTCACGTCGGGCGCCGCCTTGAAGCATTGCACGGCGCCGTGATAGCCGCGCAGAAGAGGCAGGCTGCGCACGTCGCCGACGAAGATCGCACCGCCATCGGCGCAGCGCGCGACGGCTTCGCGCAGCACGGCAAGCAGGTAATCGCGGGTCGGGAAATACTGGATCACCGAATTCAGCACGAGCGTGTCGAAACTGCCCGGCGCGATCCCCTGAAAATCGTCGGCGGTTTGCGCCCGCAATTCGGCGTCACTCAGCCTCTCGACGGGAAGCCGGTTCTGCCGTGCCTTAAGCTGCGCGATGGCGACGGCAGACAGGTCCGTGCCGAGATAGTGCGCGCATTCCGGCACCAGCCTGTAGAGCAGCAGGCCGGTGCCGCAGCCGATTTCCAGTAGGTTTTCGGGCTTCAGTGCAAGGATGCGCGAGATCGCGTTATCGACGCATTCCCGCATTTCTTCGGCCGACAGGGGCTCGCCGGTGAAGGTGCTGTCCCAGCCGATGGTGTTGAAGGTGGCATCTTCTTCTGCCGCGGATTCGTCGGCATAGCTGGCCTCGTGCAGCTCCTTCCAGAGCGCGACCTGATCCTGAACCAGCTCCGACGCTTCGGCGTCCGGCATCCGGACCTGCATGTAGGCAGCCAGGCGTCGCTCGTCCGAGGCATCCACGAAGTCCTGAACCAGAACCTCGCGGATCTGGGGATTGCGGCCGATGGCGGCTTCGATCTCGCCCAGCTCGACCCGGAAGCCCCGGATTTTCACCTGTCCGTCGATACGGCCGAGATAGTCGAGAGTGCCGTCCGGCCGCCAGCGCCCGAGATCGCCGGTGCGATAGAGGGTGCCGCCGAAGGTTTCACCCGCGTGGGGATTGTCGACGAACGTCCCGGCGGTCAGCTCCGGCCGGCGCCAGTATCCGTCCCCGACGCCGATGCCGCTGACACAGATCTCTCCGGGCACACCGATGGGCAAGAGCGCAAGGGACGGGCTGAGGATCTGTACGGACATATTGTCGACGGGCATGCCGATCGGAACCGTCACCTGGTCGGCCGGCAGCGGCATGTCGATCACGCTCTGGCATACATCGTCGGCGGCTTCCGTTGGTCCATAGGCATTGATCAGCGGGATATCCGGCCAGAGCGAAAGCCAGCGGTTCACCAAGGCGACGGAGACGGATTCTCCGGTAACCATGGCCTGCTTGAGATCGGGCAATGCCCTGCGGTCGCCGGGCAGGCCATCCGCTTCGTTCATCAGGCTTTCGAGAACCACGGGCACCAGTTCGATCAGGCTGACGCGGCTCTCGCGGATCAGGGAAAGCAGGGCGCGCGGCGAGGCGACGGTCTCGAAATCCGCGAAAACGACACGCCCGCCGACCAGAAGCGGTCCGAGGCATTGCCAGACCGAGATGTCCGAGGATGCGGGCGCGCTTTGCAGGATGGCCCCGCCGGCACCGAAATCGAGCAGCCGGAATTCGGCGAAGATATGGTTGAGCGCGCCTTCATGGCGCACAAGCGCGCCTTTCGGCCGGCCCGTCGAGCCTGATGTATAAAGCAGGTAGAGCGGATCGCGGGGGCCGCTGGTGGGGGGCGGGTTCTCGTCCGGTTGCGCCGAGAGAGCGCTGGCCATATGCACCCGGACCCCGATCGGGCTGTTCTCCAGCGTCGTATTGCCGCCGCACAGAATGACGTCTCCGACCGTCTCCGGCAGCCCCTCCTCCGAGAATACTGCAAGGCTGTCGCCATCCGCCACGAGGATGGCGGCGGTGCTGTCTTCCAGCATGTGATGCAGCCGTGCACCCGGATAGGCCGTGTCGAGCGGCAGGAACATGCCGCCCGCCTTGATGATGCCGAGTATGCCCGCGAGATAATCGAGGCCGCGGGGCACCAGGACGGCGACCGGATCCCCCGGCGCGACATCCAGTGCGATCAGGAGACTGGCGAGCCTGTTCGCGCGCCGGTTCAACTCGGCATAATCGAGGCTGACCCCGTGCGCTTCCGCCGCCACGCGCTCCGGCGTCGCCGCGACCTGGGCCTCGAAGGCTTCGGCGAGGCTCTGCGCGACCGGATGGACGATATCCGGTCCGTTCGACAATGCGAGAACGGCAGCCCGTTCATCCGGCTCCATCAGGGGCAGAAGGTCGACCGGCGTCTCCGGCGCGGCAGCGATCGCGCGCAGCAAGACCGTGAAATGACCGGTCATGCGCGCGACCGTGTCGTGGTCGAACAGGTCCCGGTTATATTCGATGACGCCCTCCAGCCCGTCATCCATGTCCCAGAAATCCAGAACCAGATCGAACAGGGCGGCGCGGCGGTCCACATGCACGGAGCTGAGCGTCAGCCCCCGCACGTCCTCCCGGTCGAGCGGCATGTTCTGCAACGCCATCATGACCTGGAAGACCGGATTGCGGCTGAGATCGCGGTCCGGCTGCAACTCGTCAACCAGATGTTCGAACGGTAGGTCCTGGTGTGCATAGGCGTCGAGCGCCATTTGCCGGACCTGGTCCAGCAGGGCGAGTATGCCGGCTGTCCCCGACAGTCTGACCCTGAGCGCCAGCGTATTGACGAAGAAGCCGACCAGCTCCTCGGTCTGGGCGTTGGTGCGGTTGGCGATCGGCGATCCGACGACGATATCGTCCTGCCCGCTATAGCGGTACAGCAGCGCGGAGAAGCCAGCCAGCAGGGTCATGAACAGGGTCGCGTCATGCGCCCGGCCGAGCTGTTTCAGGCTGTCGCGTGTTTCGGCCTCGATGGTGAAGCGCAGGCTGCCGCCCCGGAAGCTCTGCACCGCCGGCCGTGGCCGGTCGGTCGGCAACGAGAGCATGGGCGGCGCGTCGGCCAGTTGATCCCGCCAGTAGCCCAGTTGTTGTTCCAGCACATCGCCGGTGAGCCAGTCCCGCTGCCAGGCGGCGAAATCGGCATACTGGACCGGCAGCGGCGGCAGCCCGTCGCCGGTGCCGTCCAGATGGGCCGCGTAGGCGCGGGCCAGCTCACCGGACAGGACGTTGAGCGACCAGCCGTCGATGACGATGTGATGGAAGGTGAGGAGCAGGACATGCTCCTCCGGCGCCAGCAGAACCAGCTCCGCACGCAGCAGTGGCGGGACACCAAGATCCGGGAAAGGCTCCCGCGCGGCCCGTTCCGCCTCGGCCAGCATGGCGGCTTCCCGTCCGGTCGCGGGTGTCCCGGTCAGGTCGATCTCGCGCAAGGGAACGTCAAGCCGGTCGAGGATGATCTGAACCGCCTCACCGTCGCGATTGCGGAAGGCGGTACGCAACACCTCATGGCGGGCGACCAGTTTGTTGAGGGCGAAGCGCAGCGCTTCCTTGTCCAGATGCCCGCGCAACCGCAGTGCCAGCGGGGTGTTGTAGAAAGGATTGTCCGGCTCCAGCTGAGCGAGGAACCAGAGGCGCTGTTGCGCGAAGGAGAGGGGGAGGGTGTGCCTGTCTTCGCGGGGGACAATCGGCGGCGCCAGCCGCTCAGCTGTCGTGCCGCGTCGCTCGGCCTCGATGGCGGCGGCCTGTGCTGCGAGGGTTGGATGCTCGAACAGCAGGCGGAGGGCGATGTTGGTGCCGAAGGCGGTG
>TARA_R110002051_G_scaffold14168_1_pt1 | contig 19985 bp, 33 predicted proteins | sample TARA_R110002051 | Tara Oceans TARA_R110002051 (sample SAMEA4397023) | marine metagenome | biome: Polar Biome; feature: [MES] marine water layer (ENVO:01000295) within the mesopelagic zone...; material: water (ENVO:00002006), including particulate matter (ENVO:01000060) such as......
TTCTCTATGTATCTTAGGGTGTGTAAACTTTGGTAAGTTGAAAGATAAGTTAGATTTAGATAGACTAACCAGACTACTAGTAAGATTCCTAGATAACTTAATTGAAGAACAGAAGTATCCTATGGATGCAACTGAATGGCCTACAAAAGGTTATAGGTTCTTAGGAATTGGTATAAGTGACTTTGCTCACTTTTTAGCCAAGAACGAAGCCCCACTAGGTTCGGATAAAGCAAAGATACTTGCACATGAGTGGGCAGAGAGATTCCAATTCGGACTAATCAATGCGTCAGTAGACCTAGCAGCTGAGAGAGGTGCTTGTGAATATTCAGATAGAAGTGCGTATTCCAGAGGAATTATGCCAATAGACACTTACAATAAAAATGTAGACCTTATTACACCTAATGATTTGAACTGTGATTGGAAAGGACTAAGTAAGAAGGCTAAAACGTATGGTATTAGAAATATGACTCTAAGTGCTATACCACCTACTGCCTCATCTTCATTAGTATCTAACAGTACGCAGGGTATAGACCCTATACAAAGTACTACAGATACCTTTGAAGCATCTAACTTCACGGTAAAATCCTTAGTACCAGACTTTGAGAAGGAGGAGTACTATATGAAAGCTTGGGATATGCCAGGTAACAACTCATCTGAGTATATAAAGTTAATGGCAATTCTGCAAAAGTTTATAGACCAAGGTATGAGTACAAACCAGTGGTATGATTTAACTAAGTTACCTAACAAGATTTTAGATAGTAACAGAGTGAAACGAGATATTATTACTGCCTATAAGTATGGATTAAAGAGTTTGTACTACATCAGAAGTAAAGATAAATCAAACATAAGTGAAACAATATTAGAGGAGGGGTGTGAAAGTGGTGCATGCGAAGTTTAATAAGAATAGTATGACATATAGAACATGGCTAACACGATATAAAGGTATAGATATTGATACCATTACATTGGAAGAACATACCAAATTATCGGGAGAATACCAAAGATGGAAAGAAGGGAATATAGAGAAAGTAGCAGGAGTATGGTGGAACAGGTAAAAAAGTATTTTAATGAAAATGGTGATGTTGGTGTATTAGTATCGAGTGGATATGGTGCAGGATGGTCTACATGGGGCAACTCTGAGAATACAGAGCAAATCCTATTTGAACCAACAGTGATTCAAATGATGATAGACGATGCCGACCCAAAAGATGTTGAAGCATATTGCGAAAGTAAATATGAACACGGATATTTTGGTGGAGTCGATGGATTACATATTGTTTGGTTGAAACCTGGCACGGAATTCTACATTGATGAATACGATGGTGCCGAAGGACTCATTCAAAAAGAAAATCATAATTGGAGCACAGCATGATAAAAGAAGATGTAATTAAACATAAAGATAATACTACAAAGTTATTCAATACAGGAGAAACTGTACGGAGTAAGGATACTCGCCTATTCCTAGGTAAAAATTCCAGTAATCGTAACATACAGACTTATCACTCTCCTAAATACCCCTGGATACTAGAATTCGCAGAGGAACTTAGAGCGTTAGGAAATTGGTCTAAAAACGAAATAGATTTATCTAAAGAGAAGAAAGACTTCGATTCCCTTAGTGACGCAGGTAAGCATATATTTGAAAAAGGATTGAAATTTGGTATTGCTCTAGATAGTTGTGCTGGACGAGGGCCTTTACGCCTGTTTAGTGAAGGAGGATTAAGTAACAACCCTGAGTGGGAACTATACTTATCTAACCACCAAAACAATGAGCTACTACACTCAGAGTCTTATACTGAGATGGTAAGGGCTATCTTTAATGATGTAGATGATTTTATTGAGTCTATACTTACTGATGATTTTGTTCTCAAAAGAGCGGACTCTATACTAAAAGAATTAGATAAAGTTACAGATATACTAAATCGTAGAGACGCTAACTTAACTGCTTGGGATGCTGGGTGGCAGAATACTGTGTTTCATAGAGCCTCAAATAGCGACGAGTTCATTAATGATAAGTTAATAAAGAAGTGTATTTATAAGAGTGCTATTATTTTAAACATGTTCGAAGGCATTAGGTTCTTTGCAACCTTTGTAACAGCTTGGAGTTTCTCAGAACAACCAGAGAAACTATTGTCAGGCTCTTCCAACATATTTAAACTAATTGCAAGAGATGAGATGATGCACTTAGATGTCTTCCAAAAAGTAATTAAACTTCTTAGAACAAGTAAGGAAGAAGGTTTCTTAGAAGTAGTAGAAGAAATGGAAGATGAGATATACGCTTTGTTTAGAACAGCACATAAAGAAGAGATGGACTGGATAGAACACTTATTCAGTCTAGGCTCCCCCTTAATAGGCATGAACGAAGCCATTCTAAAAGAATATATGGATTATATATTCGCAGTAAGAATCACCAATATAGGTATGGATCCTAGTATTATTGGTCTAAGAATAAAAACCAACCCATTACCCTGGGTAGATAACTATTTGGATTCAAGCCACATTAAATCTGCTCCTCAAGAAATTGAGTCAGTAAACTATGTTGCAGCTATAAATAGTTCTTTAGATGAGGATTTCACTTTGGAGGATTTATGAATGTACAAAAGAGTAATAACGCAATAGAGATAATACAAGCACATATACTAGGACTTCCCATATTATTAAGGTATAAAGGATTTAATAGATGGTTCCCTTTAGATGGCATAGCACATGTGGACTGGAACTTCGCTAAATATCAGTATAAAATAGATGATAAAGATAAAACTGATGAAGAACGTATGGAAAACGTGTATAGGACAGAGTTAGGTACAAATTTTGAGTCTATGGATGAAGGAGTCTGTAAGGGAAAAACAACTAACGTACTAACTTAAAAATAGTTCTTGACAAAAAGCCAAAACTTTGGTATAATATTCATTATAAAATCAAAATTTAACTTAATTTAGGAGACCAATGAACATATTTTACTTACATAATGACCAGGATACCTGTGCTAAATGGCACAATGACAAACACTGTGTCAAGATGATTTTAGAGTACGCTCAACTCATGTCTACAGCCCATAGGGTATTAGATGGAGAGTTATACCTAGCCAAAACAGCCAACAATCGTAACATCAAGCGTTGGCTATTAACTGATGAGTATATGGAAGAAATGTTATATAAAGCCTCTCATATTAACCATCCGAGTGGTATATGGACTAGAGCTAGTGATAAGAATTATAACTGGCTTCACACTCTATTCGTAAGTTTGTGTGATGAATACACATATCGCTATGGTAAAGTACACTTGACTGACCAAAAGTTTAGAGTATTACTAAAGCAACCACCCAAGAACATTCCTAAAGATATAGGGTTTACGGAACCTACTCCAGCTATGCCAGATGAGTGCATAGTAGAAGGAGATAGTATCACATCTTATAGGAACTATTATTTTCAACAAAAAGGTCACTTAGACGCTTGGAAAAAGCGTGAGCGACCAACTTTTTATGAGGAGTTCCATGTCCACTAAAATAACTAAAATGACACTAAAGGAAGCCCGAGAAGAACTAGAGATGAACCTTCGACAGCAAGATGCGATTGGAGATAAATTCGGTTGGACTGACCTAGATGACTCAGACTATATAGAAGCAGAACATAGATTAGCAGAATGTCAGAAAGAAGAAGACATTCTTATCGCAACTATTGATTTTTGGGAACAGTTTGAGAAATCATTAGAAAAGAAAAAACAAAAGAAAGACTGGAGCTTCAAAGCTCCAAAAATTGACGTCACTAAAGACTCTGAATACATAAGGCTATTTGGTGAATAGATTCATACTAACCATTGGTACTATTTTAGTATTTGGGTTAGGTATGATTATGGCATATAGTATACTGGCAGATTCCTGCCAAGACCTCTCAGCAATATACGGTATAGATGTATTACAAGCCATTGCAGATGGGAGGGATATAAACTGTTATTAGTATGAAAAATCATGGTTTGATACAAGTAGACAAAACCTTGCTTATGATGATACAAATGGAGCAAGAAAAGAGAGAAAGAGAAAAGAAAGAAAGAGAGGAGAAAGAAAAATTAGATACTAAACCCCGCCCACTGTGGCGTAATGACTGGAATAAATGAAAACTATACATAATAATTTAATATTTGCGTTTCTAGTGGTATCCTTGATTGGCACTTGGGTGGCTGCACTATCTTATCTATTCCTTCTCTGAAAAATATAACTTGACATTTTGGTGAATAACGAGTATAATATAGTTCAGAAATGAAAGAATTTTAACCTAATTTTTCAGCCAAAGTACATAAGGGTTCAAGCATCAAGTAAGGTCTGATACAACAGACCAGAAAACTCGCCAGAGGGGGAGCTTGAACATTGTCTTAGTGCGAGGTGACTGTGCAAAGGCTTAGCAACTAAAGAAGCAAAGACCAAACCAGTTAGAAAGATACTGCATGTTGTAATTCCCAAGTGCAGGATAAATATGAGCAGGATGGGGCGTACGAACATTTCACGCCCTAAAATAAGGATGTTTGAGGTTATAGGAACAATGTGCCTAGAGTGACCTCTCCAAAATAGAACTCAAATAGACGGAGTCTAGACAGGGGTAGAACGACGCGGAAGTTCTACCCCACTTTTAGTCTAAGTAGCCGCGAAAGAACTAAATCCATGAGTTTTAGCACGCTGGGGCAGTACCAGCCATCTCCACCATTGTGGCATTAACATGCTCCTCCCACACATTTAGTGTGTTAGTGTCACCCTAGTGTCACAATGATGGGGATGAAATAGATTAGACTTTAACTAATGGCGTCAACTGACTTGGACGATAAACAGTCCACTGGTATAAGAGCAGTTAGTGGAGGACGTACACGAAAAACCGTTAGGTTCAGGCAGGCTGTCCTCAACAGCCTCCAACAATTTAACAAGGAGATTGTATGAGTTATGTAAAAGAGTCAAATGATAACGATTTTGACTATGACGTACTAAACAAAAGTCTTGCTCTAGTAGATTTCTACGCTACTTGGTGTCAGCCGTGTAAACAGATGGCTCCAGTACTAGAATCTCTAGCCAAAGAAGTATACGGAGAAAATATCACCATTATGAAAGTAGATGTTGATGAAAATAAGTTTCTTTCTGAAAGATTCAGTATTAGAAGTATACCTACTATGGTTCTATTCGTTAAAGGCACGGAAGTTGCCAGAAAAACAGGAACGCTAGACAAAGGATTTCTCTCAGAATGGTTAAAGGAGCAGGGATTATGAAGAAATTAGTATGTGCATTACTTTTAGTATGTTCTACAAGTAGTTTCTCAGAACTCGGTGATAACTGGAATGAGAAGTTACTTTTAGAGTATAAAGATTATACTGGAGCAGCACTTGGAGCAATGGCAAATTACCACGTAAGATGTGGTGGTATATCACCTGAAGGTGCTGAGTTCATTGAAAGAGCTGTGGCAAAACATAGTTTTGATGTAGAAAATACTCAAACAAACAAATTCTACGAGAGAGGATTTGAGCAAGCGGCTAGTTTAACTTGCCAAAAATTGCGTAGAGGATTTACAATGTTAAATATAGTACACCTATTAGCTCCTGGTGAACATTATGATGACTGACTTGTGCAGTTATTGTGAAAAAGCCAATAATGGGTGTCCGATTTACCCGACCTTAAGAATTACTTATAACTGTGTGGAATACTTTGGTAAACCAGAGTTATCCTCCAAACTTTTTCAACAACTAAAATTACAAAATGTATCACAACTTTATAATATACAAGCAGAACCTCCATTTCGAGAACCTGCGAGCTCCTAGCAAAGAACATGCCAAGCGTAAGTTCCCCGATGCTAGAGCAATATTTCAAGTTCGTGAAAGTTTAGGCTTTAGGAGAGTATGAAGAATAGGAAATTCGGAGTAAGAAAGAAAACGAGCATTGGCAGGAGGTGGATAAAGACTTCCACTATGAATAAGTCCAAACGAAGAAGTTTCAAGAAATACAATGGTCAAGGAAAGTAATTGTTGTGAAACAAAAAAGCGGGTCGACTACCTGCCCTAACTATCAAGGGGTCAAAAATGCCTTATATACCTAAAAGTCTTAGGGATTCTTTATAAGGTGGGCATACTCCTCCCAGCCCTTAAAATTGTGATAGTACAACAATCCTGCGGGACTCGCCCTTCGGTCCCCTAAATAAATAGGAGGGCTTTTATTTTAATTATTAAATTTAAAGGAGAGGAATATGAGTAAGACAATGATACCGTATGTTATACGGAAAAGAGACAGCAATAAAAATGTATTATCTAAAAAGATTATGAGTCACGGAACTTTCCGTTGTAAAAGACACCCGAATAGTAAGAGGTGTCAGAATGTCTGATATTGAAATATTAGTATACGGCTTCTTAATTATAGCAACAGGAGGTTCTTATTATTTAGGTCGTCAACACGGCATTAAAGATACAGTTAATTTCTTAGAAGATAGAGGTCTTTTAGAATTTACAGACACCCCCCAAAAATAATACTTGACTTTTTTGGTGAAATTTGATATAATATATATAAATAGTAGTAATGCCTTCGGGGTTACCAACTATTAGACGGGCAATAGCCCACTTTTAACCCGTGTGGCTTGACTTCAAGCACACAATTCTTACTTTATAAGGAGAAATTATAATGACAGCAACACAATTAGTACACGACTTCCCTTTCAGGGACATGATGATAGGATTCGACGACTTCTTCTCACACGCAGATAGAGTTTCAGGCAATCTTAAATACCCCCCTTACAACATAGCAAAACACTCTGATGAGAAATATACCATCGAGATAGCTTTGGCTGGGTGGTCAAAAGACCAACTTACTATCGAACAACACAACGGTAAACTAACTATCAAAGGTACAAAACCTAATAGTATGACAAAGACCGAGTTCGTATACAAAGGAATTGGTAATAGAGCTTTCACAAGAGAGTTCAAGTTAACAGAGCATATGTATGTAAGTAAGGCTGACTTAGAGAATGGTATTCTGAGTGTGGACTTAGAATTAGATATTCCAGAAGAACTAAAGCCTAGACGGATTTCATTGTAGTCAATACTAAGCCCTCTCTGAGGGCTTTTTAGTACAGATAAGAAAATTATTCCTTGACTTTTTAGGTCAATTTTGTTATAATATATAAAGATGTAACAGGTAACTTTTAGGGTTTTTAAGGAATAACACGATGGAATGGTTTTATTATTATACAACATTTGCAATATCAGGTGCTTTGGTAACCTGGTGGACGATATTCAAGCCCTCAATACAGTTACTGGCACATGAAACAGAGGGAGATCACCCTATGTTACACAATCAAATTCTATCTGGATTAGTCTGGATTACGCTAGCTACCTTAGCTATCCCAGCCCTTATATACCCTATACTACATGATAAAGTTCGTGTAAACTTTATTGTAAGTTTAACACGAGGCTTCCTACATTCAAACCCCAAAAATTAACATTGTTTAAAAATAGTACTTGACAACAACCTTAAATTATAGTATAATATTCATTTAAAAGTGAGAAATTTAAGATGAAAATAGCCTATAGAAAGGTAACTCCCGTACGGGAACTTAGCTGGTATATCAAGTGGAGTTCTAGTGTGCTTATACTGATAGGTATGGTATTAATCAGTGCTGGGGGAACTTACCCTTTACTACAAATGATAATTTCGCTAATCGGTGTCGCTGGTTGGGGGATTGTTGGTATCTTATGGCATGATAGAGCATTAATAGTTGTTAATGCTATGGCAGTCTTTATATATTTGACTGGAGTAGTTAAATTTCTAATGAAAGGAGCAGTAATATAATGGAAAGAACAATAGATAATAAAATTGACCAATGGTTTGAAGATAGAGGTATAGTAGCAAATGGTAAAACCATGAGTCAGGCTATAAAGACTTTAGAAGAAACTACCGAACTAATTGATGCAATAAACACTAATAATTTGCTTGAAATAGTAGATGCAGTAGGCGACATATATGTCACCCTTAGAGGTGTGTGTGTAGTGCAAGGTATAGATTTAGAAGACTGTGCAAAGCTAGCCTATAATGAGATAAAAGACCGAAAAGGACACCTCAGAGCAGATGGAACATTTGTTAAAGAACATGACAGATTGCCTGAAAAGTTACTACATAATGAATCTTATGCAAGAATAGATATTATTGGTCAAAACGGTAACGACGGACTACACTACACACCAGGACCAGGACCACTAGATGGTAAATCTGCTCAACGACAGTTTGATGAAGTTGCAGAAGCAATAGATAGTTACCAGCATGACGCTAGTTACTATGATACAGAACGTAATAAGCCATTCGAAGGTTTGTACGAACGCTCTATAAAAGAAAGACATGGTAGAGCAGTTCTAACAGTATCTGAGTTAATGCAAGAAGAACTAGAACCTATACCCGACGTAACGTATAGTACAGATGTGAAAGAAAGAGCTGTATGGAGAGATAGTTCAAATGACCCAAAGATAATATCATTCAAGGAGGATAGTAAAGATGTGGATTAAAAAAACAATAGTAGCAGGTCTAATAGATGAAGTAGGTCAACTGGCTGAGCACATTAATAAAACTGTCAATACTCAGTCAGAAGCAACAGTAGAGCTAGGAGAACTAGTATTACTACTAAAATCAGTAGTGCTTGTTCAGGAAGAAAGAATCGCCCAACTTGAAATAGAAAATGGGTGGGAACTTGAACAAACAACTAATAGAGCCAAACAAATATTAGGTATTGAAAATGACTCTACTAAAATTCACTAATGGTATTTAGTAATAATCACTCGGCTTTAGAGATAGGCTCATGGGTTTATAACAAACTTGGGATAGAGGGGAGTGTTATGATTAACATTTGCCCCTTAGACGCAGACGGATACTGCTATGAAAATGCTTACATAGAAATTAATGAAAAACTTTCGATAGCAGAACAATCAGTTGCAATTTGTCATGAATTAATACACTGGTTTCAGTTTCAAACTGTGGGAGAATTTGAGGAAGATGAAGCATATAGTGGAGAACTGCAATTATACAAGGAGTATAGAAGCGAAGCAAATCAAACACTACACTAAAAGGAGATATAAGTGGAAGAATTATATAGAAAATTTGAAAAATTATCAATGGAACACGAACCATTGACAAGTGCTGGTATAATGATGGCACAGGCTCTTACAATTTATAAGACTGCATTGTCTAAAGAAGAATTTAATAGAATTACTGAACATATATTAGAAAGTAGGGGCAATATTCTTGAAATAGAAAAACCAACACTGCAATAATGTTTACTATTACAAATGAAGCAGAAGTATATATCGCTAATCTCTTTGCTGAGCAAGGTGAGAAAAACTTAGCTTTAAAAGTAGAAGTTGAAAAAGTAGGAACTCCTGTAGCAAATGTTACTTTTAATTTCTGTAGACCTGATGAGATGCATAGTAAGTATGAAAAGTTTTCTTACAAAGGGTTTGATGCTTATATTGCTGTAACATATATCAAACCTTTAGAAGGTTCTGATGTTGCATTAAAAGTAGATGGTACAGCTAAAAAACTTACTATCACTGCTCCGAATGCTAAGGGAGATGCTCCTAGTAAGGACGCTCCCCTCAGACAAAGAATAAAGTATACAATCGTTACTACAATTAATCCTAGTCTTGCTTCACATGGTGGGTTCTGTGAACTTATAGACGTTACTAAAAGTAATGAAGTAGTACTAAATTTTGGAGGAGGCTGTCAAGGGTGTAGTTCAGTAGCAATAACATTGAAAGATGGGATAGAGGGGCAGCTCAAAAGACTTTATCCCGAAATAGTTGGTATTTTAGATTATACAGACCACTCTGATAAATCTAACGCTTATATGTAAATACCTTAACTTATAACAAATAAAAAATATTTCTTGACTTTTTACTTAAAATTAAGTATAATATTTATATAAAAATCGAAAATTTAACTAAACATACGCAAAAGATGAAAACAATTCAATTCCAATATCGCAAATCACCAGAAAACATAACAGATAGAAAAGCAATAATACTATCACCACCCAGTAATAACTACTTTACGTTAGACATTACGGAACTGGACAAAGCAGAAAAGGTAAAACTTGAAGCAGGTTTGGTAGAGTTACAGAAGGGGGTTGATGAGGCTTTTACGATTAGAAACACCTGGCTAAGGGATAATGGTTACAATACTTGTTATCGCAACTTTACTAAAGACAAGATGTCCCAAGTAATTGAAGCTGGGTAGTAAGCACGGTTTCGCCCCATCCCAAAATATGGGGCATTTTTATTTACCACAGGAACTACAATGTCCACATACACAGATGAAGTACAACAACAAAGGGCTCAACTCTCTCGCTTGTACGAACAACAAGAAAGTTTAACTGAAAACATAAAAGGTTTAAAGCAGATAATCGCTACCTTAGAATATGTCGCTGGTAAAGAAACTGAGAAAGAAGAACAAAAGCTACAGGACATAATTGACCGAGCTAAAAACCCCAAACAATCTAATAAAGGAACCGAATAACATGGCATGGACAGATGAGAAAAAAGCAGAAGTAGTTTCAATGTATGAGGGTGCAGACCCGACTCCTGAAACTTCAATGGAAATAGTAAAAGAAATAGCAGATGATGTGGATGAGTCACCAAATGGTGTTCGCATGATTCTTACTAAAGCAGGAGTATATATTAAGAAGGCTACTACTAGTAAAGCTTCGACTGATGGTACCGCAAGTAAGCGTGTATCTAAAGTTGCTGCTCACGCTAAGTTAACAGCTGAGATTACTAATGCAGGACAAGAAGTAGACGCTGACATTATAGACAAAATGTCTGGTAAGGCTGCTATGTATTTAGCTGATATAATCAGTAAGATGCAACAAGTTCAAGAAGAACTTTAAAAGTTTTAGGGGAGTAGTACCGTCTACTCCCTATTTTATTATTTTCTAATGGGAGATTGCAATGGCAAGAGTTAAAGTAAAGGATAGTGAAAAACTAAACCCTAGTAACATTCGTCAAGTAATCAACCTATTAGAAAGTGATAAACCAATTACTAAGAAAGAAGCGTGTAGTATTTTAAGAATTTCTTATAACACTACTCGTCTTGGTAATATTATCACAGGGTTCAAAGAACGAGAAGACACAACAAAAAGATTAAGAGCTAAAAATTATGGGCAACCTGCCACTGAGCGGGAAACTGTTACTGCCATTGAGAGATATTTAGATGGTGAGCCTCTTTATAAGATTGCAGAGTCTTTATTTCGTTCTTCAGCCTTTATAAAAGGAATTATGGTAAGGAACAACGTCCCCGTTCGTACTACTAACCATAGTTACTTTCACCCACAGTTACTCCCCGACGAAGTTCTCACAGAGGACTACGAACTAGGTGAATTAGTATGGTCTACCGAGTATAACCATACTGCGAGAATTAGCGGAAGACAAGATAGAGATAACGTCAATTACCCTTGCTACGGCATATGGGTTTTAGGCGAATATTATCGACACGCTTATGTATCGTGGTATGAATTAGGTAGTCTACGACATTTGCAACAGTTAGGAGTAAAGATAAATGATGAAATCCCTATTCTTGGACAAAATGGAAGAGGCTGGTGATGCAGTTATTACGTATCGAAGTCCAGTTTCCAAAAAGCTCAAGTACAATGTATGTACACTAGAATTTAGTTCTTGTGATTACATAAAAGAGAAAAATCAAAAGAAAAATATAACGGTGAAAGAGGGCTGTGTCCTACTATTTTGTTGGGATACAGACTCTTTTAGACAAATAAACATTACAGCAGTAACAAGTATACAACCTTTGGGAACGATTTTAAGGAATAGAATACCATGAGCATTACTGATGATGATGTCTACGAAAAGATAATTTTAGAACAAGAAGATAAAGAAATACAATATAGGTTAGTTGTATCTACTTTCAGAGATGTTGAGTATGTTCATATACGAAAATACTATTTAGACTTTGAGGGGGAGTACAAACCCACGAAAGAGGGAGTGTGCATACCATTTGAACTTAACAGTCTATCCAACTTATTTGAAGGTTTAGTAGAACTACTATCCTTATCAGAAAGCAAAAGCATTATACAAGAACACTTTAAACACTTATTAAGAGATTTATATGACTAAAGACTTATTAGATAAGGCATCAAAGGCGTACTTCGAAGGTTCGCCTTTTTTGTCTGATGAAGAATTTGATACCCTCGCAGAAAAAGAGGGATACGAGCGTGTAGGATACAACCCAGACGCTAAACAAAAACATCTATTTCCCCTGTATTCACTTCAAAAAGTATTTGAAGGCGAAGACACACCTCCAACATACAAAGGTAAAGTAATTGAATCCCCTAAATTAGATGGGGCAGCTATTGCGTTACAGTATAAAAAAGGAAAACTATTTAAAGTTATAACTAGAGGGGATGGTACTGCAGGAGTAGACATAACAGATAAATTTATGTTTACTGATATAGTACCAAAACAACTCTGGACTAAGTTAGAATTTAAAAATATTGATAACTTGCAAATAACTGGAGAAGTAGTAGCTCCTAAAGAGATTCCTAATGCACGGAATTACGCAGCAGGAGCATTAAATCTAAAGGATATTAATGAGTTTAGGAATAGAAATCTTACTTTTATTGCTTATAGTGTAGAACCCACAATTAGTTCTACTTATAAAACTGATATGAGTAGCTTGCTATATGAAGGATTCAATGTAGTAACAAGTGGTGAAGAGGTCGACAATTGGAATGAATTTCCAAATGATGGTAAAGTAATCCGTGTAGACGACAATAAAGAGTATGTTGCATTAGGTTATACATCCCACCACCCTAGAGGTGCTTACGCTCTAAAAACTAGGGAAGAAGGCATTGAAACCACATTATTAGATGTAATATGGCAAACAGGTAAAAGTGGAAAAGTTACTCCAGTAGCAATACTAGACCCTATAGAAATTGATGACGCTATAATTTCGAGGGCAACCTTGAACAACATAGCATACATCAAAAGTTTGAATCTTGAAATAGGGTGTCGAGTAAAGGTAATAAGGGCGGGCAAGATAATCCCCCGAGTTATTGAAAGAGTGAGTGACAACATAGAAAAAAATAAGACTTGACTTTTTGGTAAAACTTTAGTATAATATATGATATAGAAAATTGAGAAATAACATAATGAATTTAAGAACTATTAATGAACCTACCTCATGTCCCACTTGTGATTCTACATTAGAATTGGTCAACGACCAACTTTTCTGCAGAAACAACGATTGTGAGGCTAAGACTAGTAAATTGATAGAACATTTCGCAAAGACTCTGAAAATTAAAGGACTCGGACCGAAAACGATTGATAAGTTACCTCTTAATTCTATATCAGATATTTATTCTATTTCTAAGAACGAAATATCTAGTGAGATTGGGGAAAAGTTAGGAGCAAAGTTGTATGAACAGATTGAAAGAAGTAAGTCTGTAGATGCTAAAACTTTATTACCTGCGTTCTCTATTTCACTGATTGGCAACACTGCTTCTAAGCGGCTCTTTAGTAAGATTTCTCATATGAATGATATTAATGAAAAGAGTTGCGTATCAGCAGGACTGGGGCCAAAATCCTGTGCTAACTTACTCGACTGGTATTATAGTGATTATAAAGATAACCTAGAGTATTTGCCTTTTTCATTCCAGGCAGATGTACAAGAACCAACAGCTGAAAGTATCGGAAAATCAGTCTGTATTACAGGGAAACTTAATGATTTTAAAAATAGAACTCTTGCAAAAGACTATATGGAATCATTAGGATTTACCGTTACTTCCTCTGTTACTAAGAAAACAGATTACTTAGTGGATGAAGAAGGAAGAAAATCAAGTAAGAGTACTAAAGCAGAAAGCTATGGTATTCCAATTTTAACAATAAAAGATATATTAAAGGAAAATTTATTATGACAACTCCAAGATGGACAGAAGACCGTACTCGTATTCTTTCAGCAATCGCTGAAAATATGGATACTGTTTCACAAGAAACCGTAGCCTCAGCAGCAGTAGAACTAGACACAACTACTCGTTCTGTTAGCTCTAAGTTACGTAAAATGGGTTATGACGTAGAACTAGCAAGTTCTGCTCATAAGAAAGCTTTTACTGATAGCCAAGCAGACTCATTGTCTAGCTTCGTTACTGGTAACAGTGGTAACTATACATACGCAGATATTGCCTCTAGTTTTGAAAGCGGTGCTTTCTCAGCTAAGCAAGTACAAGGCAAAATTCTTTCAATGGAATTAACTGACCATGTAAAACCTGCAGAAAAAATCGAGGTAGCTCGTACTTACACTCCTTCTGAAGAAGCTACTTTTTTAGAAATGCACGCTAATGGTGCTTTCGTTGAAGAGCTTGCTGACAAACTAGGTAAGTCAATCAATTCAATTCGTGGTAAAGCATTATCTTTCCTACGTTCTGGCGACATAACTTCAATTCCAAAGCAAAAAGAATCACGTGCGAAAGCTAACGTTGATGCTCTTGAAGCTCTTGGCGATATCTCTGGCTTAACAGTAGAGCAAATTGCTGAGTCTATTGAAAAGACTGTACGTGGTGTTAAGACTATGTTAACACGCCGTGGCTTGTCTTGTTCAAATCATGATGGTGCTAAGAAAGCAGCTAAAAACGCAGCTTCTTAATTGGTAATTTAAGTCTAAGGTAGCAATCATACGTTGCTACCTTTTTTTGTCGGAGAATTAAAGTATGAAATTGATAGCAAAATTCCACGACGTGGACAGCTTCACTGCAACAGAAGCAATTAGACGAGCAAAAGACCTTCTAGGCGACTACACAGATATTCGAGCATACCCAAGTACGAACGACCCTTGGGATATAGTGTATTACGCACTTCAACAAATTGTTACTGGAGAGCAACTAAACATACTCTTTGATGAGGGTGCTCTCTATCCTATAAAATTAAAAGAGTTAAGGTCAGAAGTACTCGGCAGACTAACTGCAGAACTAGATGAAGTAATTCAGGATAACGAGCATAAGGCTAAATAATGGATATTGGGGCAACAGTCCTCCACATGTTGATGGAGGAACAGAGTCTTGATGGCTGGGCAAGAGTAAAGAAGGATTTCTTTGAGGAATCTTATAGCTCTTTGTATTCTGGCGTACATAGGTTTTATGGTGAATATAATAGAATCCCTTCCTTTGACCAGTTAGAAACTGTAACAAGAGATATAAAAACTCAAAAAGATTTAGCGGCACTTCGGTTATTAGAAGTACCTGATATTGACTTAGACCTAGCAATTGACGCATTAATCGACCAATATTCCCAAAATGAATCGCTTAACTTATTAGACAGTTACATAGATAAGATAACTGTCATGGATAGTTTAGAAGTGAAAGAAAGTCTATCTGGGATAGTAATGAAGTTAGACGAGAAGACTCATACAGACGAGAAAGTATCTAGTATGGGAGATTTACTAATATTCCAAGAACAAGGCATAGAAGAACACTCCTGTCTACCTCTTGGTATAAATAATGATTTTGATAGTAGAGTAGGAGGTGCTTACAGAGAAGAACTCATTATGATAGGTGGTAAGAGAGGTGCTGGTAAGTCCTTAGTATGTGCTAATATGGTAGCAAATCAGTATGATACTGGTAAAACTGCAATATTCTTTACTATTGAAATGACAGCCTTAGAAACCTTCCACAGAATAACAAGTATGCTATCAAAAGTTTCTTATGCTCGTATACGTAAAAATAGATTAGATGCTAAGGAACTTAATGCAGTGGCGAAAGTTCGTTCAGAAATGTTTCAACATAGTGATAGTATATATGAGCAGTTCTTAGAAAAGAGAGACCCAATAGAATTCGAACGTAAATTAATTTCAGAGTGTAAGTTAAAAGAGGATAATCAAATTATAATAGTTGATGACAGGTCTTTATCACTTACTAGTATTGATTTACAGTTACAAAAAGCAAAAGCACAATTCGGTGATAGTCTAGGACTTGTAGTAGTAGACTATGTAAACCAGTTAGATACTGGTCTTGGAAAAGACATTTATGACTGGCAGAGCCAGATTTACGCTAGTAAGAAACTGAAAGAGTTCGCTAGGAAATATGATGTAGCGTTAGTAACCCCTTATCAAATTGATGATAGTGGGCAGACTAGATTCGCTAAAGGATTACTCGACAGTCCTGACTCAGCTTTCTTAATTAACGCACACTCTAAAGAGGACAACGCTATTACTTTCACTTCAACTAAAGTTAGGAGTGGGCCAGATATAGAGTTTACTAGCACAATGGATTGGGACACCCTTAAGTTAGGGCCTCAACCAACCCCTAAACCGTCTGCAATAGGTAAAGAAACAGACGCAAAGAAAGTCGGGAAAAAATCACCTAAGAAAGAAGACTCGGATATGCTATGGTAGTAAGTGAAATATTAGCAAAACATAATATTACTTTTACCCCGAAGGGGCAAGACTTTGTTATAAGTTGTTTAAGCCCAGACCATGAGGATAATCATCCTTCCATGCATATCGATCAAGCAGAAGGTACGTTCCACTGCTTTAGTTGTGGTTTTAAAGGGAACGTTTTTAAGTTCTTTAATGTAGATAAAAACTGGCAAGATGTCAGAGTAAAAAGATTGAGAGATAAAATTTCAAGTATCCGAGCAGCTTCCACAGGTTTAATGTTACCAGACGGAGCAGTACCTTATACTCGACACTTCAGAGATATAGACAAGAGAACTTTAGCCCGTTTTGGGGCATTTATCCATGATAAACAGTTTGAAGGTAGGATAGTATTTCCTTTACCCGATATTACTGGGAAAATTCGAGCTTTTATCGGAAGATACATAAATAGTAATGCACATCCGAAGTACCTGATAAGACCTTCTGGGGCGGAACTACCGCTATTCCCGGCTATAGTATCTCCTATTGAGGGCTCAGTAATTTTAGTCGAAGGCGTATTTGATGCCCTAAATCTAATCGACAAAGGCTTAGTGAACGCAGTAGCTGTGCTCGGAGCTAATAATGTACAACTAGAATTATTAGAAGGCCTTAAGCTCCAAGGTGTGCATACTATTTATACCATGTTTGATGGGGATGAAGCAGGAAGAAAAGCAGAACATGCCGCCCACAGACTATTAGCAGATACATTTATAATAAACGAAGAAACCAAATTACAATTACCTGATGGCTTAGACCCAGGAGACCTGTCCGCTTCGGACATAAAACACATAAAGGAAAACATCTATGGAACAACAATCACGTAAGATAGCAGTAATCGATAAAGCCCCTAGTGGGGTAAACTACAAGTCCTACTTTAAGTTTGACTTTGACCATTTTCATCTCTCTTCAAAAAGGATTAAAAAACTTTTGAAAAAAGATGTAGACTTGGTAGATTTTAATGAAGATAAGTATGACTATATTGTACTTATTGGTTCTGAAGCCTGTAAATTTATTGCAGGTATAACTTCAGTAACAGAATTTTCAGGACACTTAGTTGATAAGAAATTTATCCCTATGATAAGTCCTGCAATGCTAAGCTTCAAGCCCGAAGCTAAACCTCTGTTTACTAGAGCTTGTGAAAAACTACACGGCTATATAGCAGGACAGAGACCTCCTGCTCTTTCAGGGGATTTTAAAGCTATCTCTACAGAAGAAGAAGCTACAAGCTATTTAGAATCTATAGTAGCAGATGAATCAATAAGATTTGTAAGTTGTGATACAGAAACTACCGCCCTATACCCAAGAGATGGGTATGTTTTAGGTATTAGTATGTCACATAAACCTAAGCAAGGAGTATACATATCAACTGAGTGTATAACTCCATATATAGAAGGGTTGTTTCAAATTATCTTTGATACTAGAATGATTGTCTTTCATAATGCTAAGTTTGACTTAAAAATGCTAGAGTATCACTTCGGATTTGATTTTCCGAGAGTTTCTGATACAATGTTAATGCACTACCTTTTAGATGAGTCTAAAGGAACCCATGGTCTGAAGTTCTTGGCTTTAAAATACACCGAGTATGGAGATTATGATAAAGACTTAGACAGCTTTAGAAACCAGTACTGTAAAGAACATCATATACTAAAAGGTGACTTTACATACGACCTAATTCCTTTTGATATATTATCTAAGTATGCTGCTATTGATACTGCTGTTACTTATGATTTATACCAACTATTCGCTAATAAAATTATAAATAGCGTAGAACTGACTAAAGTATACAGAGAGTTGATGGTTCCAGGTATGTTATTCTTAAAAGATGTTGAAGAAAACGGAGTTCCTTTCGATCTAGGTAGACTACAGAAAGTTCAAAAACTAATGGAAAAAGAAGTTGAAGCAGCAAAAGAAAAACTATATACTTTTGATGAAGTTCATCAATTTGAAGAAGTTCAAGGAAAAGTATTTAATCCCAATAGTACCCAACAGTTAAGAATACTAATGTTTGATTATTTAAAACTTACTCCAACAGGAAAACTAACTGGTACAGGGGCTGCTTCCACAGATGCCGAAGTTCTAAAGACTTTGGCCGAAGAACACCCAATACCTGGAGTTATCCTAGATATAAGACAAAAATCTAAAATTAAGAATACTTATTTAGATAAAGTTATTCCTGCTCTAGACAAAGATGGCAGAATTCGTACAGGGTTCAATCTTACCTCGACAACGTCAGGAAGACTATCTAGTTCAGGCAAACTTAATATGCAACAGTTACCTAGAGATAACTCTGCTGTTAAAGGCTGTATAAAAGCAAATCCTGGCTACAAGATACTACAACAAGACTTAGCAACAGCAGAAGTATATGTAGCATCAGTACTTAGTAAGGACAAAGCTCTTCAAAATGTATTTAAAAGTGGAGGTGACTTGCACTCCACAGTTGCGAAGATGGTTTTCCAACTTCCACATGAAGTTGCAGATATTAAAACATATGCTGCAAAAGAAAGACAGGCTGCAAAGGCTGTTACTTTCGGAATCATGTATGGGTCAGGCCCTGCAAAGGTGTCAGAAACAGTAACTAAAGATAGTGGAGAGTTCTTCTCTATTGAGCAAGCAAAAGAAACGATTTCAAACTACTTTTTAACTTTTAGAAAGTTAAAGACTTGGTTAGCGAAATCCAAAGAACAAATCGAGTCAGACGGATTCATTTATAGTATTCTAGGCCGAAAGCGTAGATTAGCTAATGTATTCAGTAACGATAAAGGCATTGCATCGCATGAAGTAAGAAGTGGCATAAACTTTCTTATTCAGTCTGTTGCTTCAGATATTAACCTTTTAGCAGGGATAGAGCTAAGTAAGTGGTTGAAAGACAACAAGAAAGACGCAAAAATAATAGCACTAGTTCACGACTCGTTAGTGTTAGAAGTGAAAGAATCGGAAGTTGAGGAAGTATCAGAGATGATGGCGAAAATAACTCAAAAAGACCGAGGATGTTCTATTCCAGGGCAACCAATAGGAGTAGACCTAGATATAGGAGATGATTATGCCTTCGGAAAATTTGAAAAGCAATATCCCGAACTTCTCTAATATTCACTGGCCTGTTTGGATAATTAGACCTCACGACTCCATAGCGGGGGGTCTAGTTACCGACAAAAGAGGTACAAGACGCATAGACTTAATAGGTGATGATGCTGAATTTACACTTAGAAGGTTACATGCAAAAAACCTAAAGGATTACCCACTATACCCTCTAGGAAAGATAATTTGGTCTTTTAAAGACCTATTAGCTTCAGGACATCTTTGTTTTATAGATACGAAAGGCAAAATTTATAAATATAAAAAAACGACTTTCTATCCATTACAATACAAAGAAATTCTAGATAGGCGACTTACGGGTAGTTCTACAGTCTTTACACTAAAGGGGGTACATCATCCTTTTGAAGTTAGAGGCAAGCTTAATCTTCATGCAAAATATGCTGGAGTATTAAAAATAGATAAAGGTTACTTGCTATATGAAGTAACTAATGAAAAATTAAAAAATAGTAGAAGGAAAATATGAAAGAAGACGCAATAA
>TARA_R110002051_G_scaffold173090_6_pt1 | contig 19940 bp, 17 predicted proteins | sample TARA_R110002051 | Tara Oceans TARA_R110002051 (sample SAMEA4397023) | marine metagenome | biome: Polar Biome; feature: [MES] marine water layer (ENVO:01000295) within the mesopelagic zone...; material: water (ENVO:00002006), including particulate matter (ENVO:01000060) such...
AGATCCGGAAGGGCCAATGCGATGCAGCCTTCGGTTCCGGAATAGTCCGGCCGGGCGACATGCATGAAAATTGCACTGCCCCGGCCCGGGATCGGTGGGGTGTCGTTGTATCCCAGCTCCACGACCACATCGTAGACCGCGTCCTCGCGCTTCAGGCATTCGTGAGAGTGCGGATAAGGCAGTTTGACCAGCTGGTTATACTGTTCCGGGTCGGCCGGATCGTCGCTCCAGCCATGATCCGCTTCGATCGGGATCGCATCCGGGCATCCGAGGATGGGTTTCAGGCGGTCTGCTCGGTAGAAGATCCGGCGAAAGGGGAATTGCCCGACCGGTGTTGCACCATCTCCCTCGCGCTTGTCTTCACGGATGCCCCCCTTGCCGATGGCACAGGTAAGGGTCTGCCCATCAAGCACGATGCCGTGGGAGCCATCTTGCTTGCGGTGAAGGACGAGATCCAATGGGGGCACTCCTGATCAGACGCCGGAAAATGGCATCTGGCCGAAACTACCCGACACCGCTGCCACTGACCTTCATGGTCCCATATTTATCGAGCGCCTTCATCATCCAATCCGCCAACCCGGCGCGTTGAGCTGGACTGACCGGCGGCAGTGCAGGCTCGCTCGCCGGTGCCTGGGCGCCCCGGGTTTTCAGACCGGGCTGTACCAGGGACGGCAGGGACGGGCCGCGTCGCCGTGTTGCTGTCTTTGCCTGGCTGTCGCGGATAAGGGCATCGAGACCTCCCCCCGCAACCGATTGCATGCCCGGGGCGGACTCTGCGGCAGGTTGTGTGATCACGCCACTGGTCCAATCCACGGAACCGCTGCCTGGAGTGGGGGCCGTGAGTGCGCTTGCCTTGGCATAGGCGGCCATGGCTTCGGGTGTCATCGCCGCCTCCGTGGCGGCGGTCTGCACGCCCGGAACGGCAAAGCTGCGCTGGCCGGCAGCAGGTGTGATCGCGCCACTGTTGGCCGGAGCGGGCGCCGGGGCTGGTGTCGAGGGCTGCGGGGCTTCTGCAAGCACACTCGTCTCGTCCGGCACGGCACTGGCTGTCGGTGCGGCTCCGTCTCCTCTAAGCTCGGCAATCATTGTCGCGCCGATATCGGAGCCACTCTCTGCTTCGAACATCACGTTTGCGACGCCGGCCACCAGACCTGCGGGGCCGCCATACAGCGCTCCTCCCGCGGCGCGGGCCGCGGGCGCAATCGTGTCGCCGGTGAATTCCCGGTAGAGAGTGGAAACAAACGGCAGGTGCTGCAGCGGATTTATGATGTCGACAAAATCATCGAAACCAAACCCGTCCGCACCCCAGCCGCCATCATCGGCATCAGAGGCGGCCTTGGCCGGCTCGAGCATGTCTTCTTTGAGGTCGCGCTCTCCGCTTGAGGAGGATTGTGACCACCAGGCCGGTTGTGCCGCCGTTTGACTGACATTCATCGCGAGGGCTCCTTTGCCCCGCATTGATGCAAGCCGCGTACCATCAACCAGTTGAACGCTAAAGCTATGAAATTCCTAGAAAAGGTGGCCTGTGCGGATGGCCTTGGTTTTCAGGTAGCCTTCATTATGGCTGTTGGATGGGAAAATATGAGCTACACGCTCGACCACATTGACCCCGGAGCTCCGGAGCTGGGCAATCTTTTCCGGATTATTCGTCATCAGCCTGACGGATTCGACCCCGAGCTGATGCAGCATTTCGGCGGCGGTCAGGTAAACCCGCTCGTCCGCTTCGAAACCAAGCTGCTCATTGGCATCGACCGTATCGCTGCCGAGATCCTGCAGCTGATAGGCGCGGAGCTTGTTGATCAGTCCGATATCCCGGCCTTCCTGGGCCAGATAGAGCAGAATGCCCGATCCTTGCTTGCCGATCTCCCGGAGAGCGCCCCGCAACTGGTCGCCGCAATCGCAGCGCAGGCTGCCGAGCAGGTCGCCGGTCAGGCATTCGGAATGCAGGCGGACCAGAACCGGCTGGCTGACATCCGGCTCTCCGACCACTATCGCCAGATGCTCTTCCCCGCCATCCGCCGGGCGGAAGGCGACAACGCGGGAGTCTTCGGCATCCGCCAGGGGCACGCGCGCCGAGGCGACCCGGGTCAGGCGCCGGGCGCTTTCCTCGACGTAATCCTCAATGTTCGAAACGCTGACTGACAGGAGACCCTGTCCGTGCGCCCAGGATTCAGCGTCCGCCACATTCACGTCAGTCAGTCGGGCCACGACGACAGACGGCAACAGGCGCGCCCATTTGGAGAGTTGAACCGCCGCCGGTCCAAGCCGGCCCGCGCGCACGGGGACCACGGTCAGACCACGGCCGGGCGCAGCGAATTTTTCCGGCTCGAACAGAGGGTCCGCGATCTGCCGGATCAGGGCGGCGTCAGCGCCTCTGGGCAGAGCCATGCTGGAATAGGGCGGCAATTCCCGGTTTCCGGTGATATCGCGCGCCCGGTTCTTGGGGACGATCACCGAGGGCAGGCTGCCCGCGAGACGGACCATGGTGCCGAGGCCGCTTTCATTTGCCATTTCGGCGGCGAGCACCAGCAGCACGCTTTCCTCGGCGGAGCCGTGCAGCAGGATCAGCCCACCACGGCGCAGCTCGGAGATAGCGCGGTCAACATGGGTCTGGGTCGGTGAGCCTGTGGGCACGCCCGTACCCTGAATGGGGAGTGTGTCTGTCATGGACCGCATCATCTTCCGACCGCGCTGGAGGTCAAGCACCTTGAACCGGCTTTGTGCCTCCCGCACTGTGAGGCTGGATGTGCACAAATGGACCGGGACATGACTCTTTTCAATTCCTATGACCGCGCCGGGCTTGATCGTGAATACGACAATCGGGCGAAAGTCGCCAATAGCGCTGAGGTTTCAGCGCGCTGGGAGGCGGCGAGCGCCGATGTGCGCAAACAGTTTTCCGCCGATCTCGACCAGCCTTACGGCGATCATCCGCGCCAGTGCGTCGATGTTTTCCCCGCCGGAAAACGGGACGGGCCGGTGCTGATTTTCATCCACGGCGGCTATTGGCACATGCGGGACAAGTCGATCGCGCATTTTCTGGCGCCGACTTTCATTGCGGCGGATATCAATTTCGTCTCTGTCGGCTACCGTCTGTGCCCGGAGGTTACGGTGGCGGATATCGCCGATGATATTCGTGCGGCCATTGCCTGGGTAAAGGACAATATCAGCCGCTTCGGCGGCAATCCGGGGCGTCTGTATCTGGCGGGCCATTCGGCTGGCGGCCACCTCAGCGCGCTGATGGGCGGGCCGGCTGGAGTTCCGGCGGGAACCCTCAAGGGTATTTGTTCTGTGAGTGGTCTGCATGACCTGGAGCCAATCCGGCTCTGCTATTTGAACGATGTACTCTCTCTGTCGGAAAAGGATGCCGCCGCCCTCTCGCCGATCCGGCTTGTGCGCGAGGCGACGGATGCCGGAATGCGCCTGCCGCCGCATCTGCTCACGGTCGGCAGCCTCGAGGGCCCGGAATATCTGCGCCAGCGGGACGAGCTCGCGGGGGCCTTGAGAGAGAAACGGCAGCCGGTTGAGTGCATCGATTTGCCTGATCGCGATCATTTTACCGCACTTGAAGCCTTCGGCGATCCGCATCATCCGCTGTGTCTGGCGATGCTCCGGCTTATTCTGGCGCCATCTTTCTGAAGGAGCGCGAGTGATGTTCGATCAGGTTCTGGTGGCGCGATTTGGCGAGACGGAGATTGCCCGGGCGGCCGAACGGGACACCGTGACGGTTGAGGGAAGTGTGTATTTCCCCCCGGATTCCGTACGTTTCGAGCTGTTGCGGAAGACCGCCACCCGGACGCGCTGCCCATGGCGCGGCGAAGCGGTCTACTATGATGTGGTCGATGAAACCCGGGTTTCCCCGGACGCGGCCTGGTCGTATCCGCAGCCGGGCCGGAAGGCAAAGCGCATCGCCGGGTTCATCAGTTTCTGGAAAGAGGTCGAAACCGGGCCGGTTTAAGCCTCTGGTATTCGGCCCTCTTTCTCCTTAAGTGTGGACCGGTACATAGCAACGGGTCGTGGTCGATGATGGTGAACGGTAAGAAAGTCCTGTTGGTCGAGGATGACGAAGCGCTTCGGGTGACGCTCAGCGAACAGCTTGAGCTGCACGAGGAATTCGTGGTCAGCGCGGTTGAAAACGGGGCTGCTGCACTGGAAACGGTGAAGTCCGCACATTTCGACCTGATACTGCTTGATGTTGGTCTTCCGGACATGGATGGACGCGATGTCTGCCGGCTGATCCGGCGCAACGGCGTGAAATCGCCTGTTGTCATGCTGACGGCCCAGGATGGCGATGCGGACACCATTCTCGGTCTTGATGCCGGGGCTAACGATTATGTCACCAAACCCTTCAAGATCGCCGTCCTGCTAGCCCGGATGCGGGCGCATCTCCGGCAGCATGAGCAGAGCGACGACGCGCTTTTCACGATCGGCCCGTACAGTTTTCGGCCCAGTGCCAAGCTGCTGATCGACGAGGCGCGGAACAAGAAGGTCCGGCTGACGGAGAAGGAAACCGCGATCCTGAAATATCTCTACAGGACCGGCGGGCGCATGGTGAAGCGCGAGACCCTCCTGAACGAGGTCTGGGGATATAATGCGGGCGTGACCACGCATACGCTTGAAACGCATGTCTACCGGCTTCGGCAAAAGGTGGAGATCGATCCGTCCAACGCACAGATTCTTGTGACCGATCCCGGCGGGTACAGACTGGTCCCCTGATCCTGGTCGGAGCCAAATAGAGGCTTGTACTGATTTAACCTTTTCACGCTGCCCCCGCTCATGCAGACTTGGCGCTCTTAATATCCGGCTGTGGATTATGGGTTGGGGATTGCCGTGTCGCCGGGAGAAGAGTTTTTTGTCCGGATCTGGGGCGCCCGCGGAAGCATTGCCTGTCCGGGGCCTGAATTCGTGCGCTATGGCGGGAACACCGCCTGTCTTGAAATCCGCTGCGGTGGCCGGGTTTTCATCCTCGATGCGGGAACGGGCCTGCGGAATCTCGGCATGATGCTGGACAAGTCCGGCCCGGTGGATGCGGACATCCTGTTTACCCACTCCCATCTCGATCATATAGGCGGCCTGCCTTTCTTCACGTCGGCCTTCAAGAAGGGCAATGTCTTTCGCATCTGGTCCGGGCATCTGGGAGGCCGGGCGAGCATGCGCGAGGTGATTGCGCGGCTGATGTCCTCTCCGCTCTTTCCGGTGCCGCTGGAGATCTTTCAGTCGGAGCTGGAATTCAAGGATTTTACAGCTGGTGACACGCTGAGTTTAGCGCCGGACATTTCCGTGCGGACAGCGCCGCTCAATCACCCGCAGGGCGCTGTCGGGTATCGCTTCGATTATGGCGGCAAGTCGATCTGCTATATCACCGACACGGAGCATCGTCCCGGCGAGCCGGACCAGAATATCCTCGCGCTGGTGCAGGATGCGGATGTGATGATTTACGATGCCTGCTACACGGATGAGGAATTTCCCAAATTCGTCGGCTGGGGACACTCGACCTGGCAGGAGGGGATCCGCCTTGCCGATGCGGCCGGGGTCAGGAAGCTGGTTCTTTTCCATCATGACCCGAGCCACACGGACGATAAAATGGACGAGATCCTTCGCCAGGCCGATGAGCGCCGCCCCGGCACCGTAGCGGCCTCTGAAGGCCTGACGATTACCCCCTGATATGACCAGACAAAACCCGACCAACAGAAGTCACGCATGGCGCCGGCTTCGTCTCGGCCTGAGCACGATTCTTGGCATAAAACCAATGGGTTACTTTTTGCCCTACCGGTATGCCGCAGATGTCCCCACACACGGTAGTCGGTACGATTGGATCGAGGAGCGCTTCGGTGGCGATGCGCTACCGGCGTTCTCCGGAATGCTTTCCGATATTGACCGCTACCGGGATGCGCTACAGGCGATAGGCAACCAGCAGCCGCCGGAGCCGCGCTGGCGACAGGACTGGTTTCCGGGCCTCGACGGGGCTGCCGCTTACACGCTTGTGCGGGAACGCCGTCCGGCGCGCATTCTGGAGATCGGCTCGGGCCACAGCACCCGTTTCCTGGCCCGTGCCGTTCGCGATGGCGGCCTTGAAACCGGGATCACCTGTGTCGATCCGGTACCGCGCGCTTCTCTTGCCGGTACCGGCGTGCGTTTCCTTGAGCACACGATCCAGGATGTGCCCCGCGACAGCCTGCCGGAGCTTGGCGCGGGCGATGTGCTGTTTCTGGATTCAAGCCATCTGGCCTTGCCGGGCTCCGATGTCGATCTGGTGCTGAACCATCTGCTGCCGACCTTGCCGGCGGGTGTGCTGGTTCACATCCATGACATTGTGCTGCCCGACCCCTATCCGGAAGCCTGGGCGTGGCGAACCTATAACGAGCAATTGCTGGTGGCGGCTCTGCTGAGCGGAGGCGGGTTCCGGCCGGTTTTCTCGAGCCACTATGCCCGCACACGCATGCTCGGCCGGGATGGGGTGCCGGCGCTTGACTGGCTGCCGCTGCAACAGGGCGCGCTGGAGACCAGCCTCTGGCTTGAGAAGCTATAGCTGTGTTCAGTTTTGGATGTTTTTTGGGATGGCTGGGGCGGCAGGATTCGAACCTGCGCATGGCGATACCAAAAACCGCTGCCTTACCGCTTGGCTACGCCCCAATCGGGCGGGAAGATAGTCAGAAATCAGAATCCATGCAACAGCTTCGGCCCAGGTTACTTAACATCCCGGCCCGAAGGCGCTAGACTCCTATGATCCTTTTGCTTTTTGGGGATGAGGATCGTCATGTCCAAACCAGTTCTGCCGTGGAGCCTGAAGGGTGTGTCGCCCGAAGCGCGCGAAATCGCGAAAAAGGCGGCGGCCCAGCAAGGCATCACCATCGGAGAATGGGTCAGCCGCGCCATCCGGGACGTTGGCCCGGATCAGCAAGCCGGCACTCTGCCGGATGAGGCCCCGGCATCTGGCGAGACCTCCCTGTCAGCTTCCGCGGAAATGGATGGCGACGTCGTGCGTGATGCCGTGCGGGCTCGGATCTATGACTCGGAAGAGCGGGTCGCGCACATGGTCGGCCCGTTGCAGGATATTATCGAACGGCTCTCCCGGCGCCTGACGCGTATCGAGGAGAAAATAGAGGACAGTCCGGCGCCGCAGGTCGAGCAGGCCGATCCGCGCCGTCTTGATGGCTGGTAGCTCGCACTTTTGCTGGATGTATGGCCGGTAGGGAGTGTCGGTCATATTAAGGCCTCCGCGTTACCAGTAGTACACGGAAACCCTTGCCTTACCGGGTAACCTTTGGTAATTTTCGTACCGTTCGGTGGCCCGGTCTCCGAAACAAGATAAAGGCAGGGTGTCGGGTGTCAGGTAAATCTCCTTGGAGTGTAAAAGGTATCTCGGCGGAAGACCGCGAGGTCGCGAAGGTCGCGGCCCGGAAAGCGGGCGTGCCGATCGGTGTCTGGCTGAGCGAGCAAATCCGGCAGGCCTCCGAAGAGACACCGCCGCCTGACCAGCCGGCCGCGGAACAGGCCAGGATGCCTGTGGATGAAAATCGGCAGCAGGCACGCGCGCCAGAGCAACCCGCATATTCCCCACAAGAGCATCATGCCGGGGAACGTCCACCTCAGGATCGTTATTCCCCGCAAGACCGCCGGCGCAGCAGTGGATCGGTCGATCCGCGCTTTGCATTCGGGCGCGGGCAATGGAGCGTTGCGGAAGAGGTCGTCGACAAGGGCATGGTGGCCAATGCATCCGCGGGCTATCCATGGCAGTTCCGCAATGCCCAGCATCCGCCCCCGGCAATTGCCGCCTCGCATATACCCGCGCCGCACGCACCCGCTAACGCTGGTTATCCGGCGCCGATGCCGCAGGCTCAACACATGCCTGTGCCTGTCTCCGCTCCCCAGCAGACCGGTCTGTCCCGCGAAGAGGCGGAGGCGATGGAAAAACGTGTTGAGAGCCTCGAGGGCCGGCTCCGGGATTTGCAGCAGCGGATCAATAGCGTCGAAGACAAGACGCTTGCCCGGTTCGAGCCTGTTCTTGAGAAGATAGAAGCCCTCACCGCCGAACTCGACCGGATAGACGCCAAACCGGCGGTGATTTCGCAAGGCGGCGATGCGTCTTTCTCGACGGCGCCGATAGAACGCGCGGTGATGCGTCTGTCCGAGCGGCTGGGCCGGGTGGAACAGACCGTCCTGCCGGGCTCCAGGCGTGGCCGTGGTTTCTTTTCCCGCCTTTTCCGTCGTGGGTAGCGCTACCTTCCGGAACTGTATAAATTGAATGAAAGCCATAGGTTAGCCGGGTCGGGAAGGACCACTACTTGGACTGTTTCCCGTAATCCCGCGCATCCCGTAACGTGAGGCGCGCAACGTGAGGAGTGCCGGTGGTTCGTAAGCCAACGACATGGAGCATCAAGGGTATCGAGGAAGATACCCGTGATATCGCCCGTGCTGCGGCTGAACGGGATGAGCAGACCATTGGGTCATGGATCGATTATGCGATCCGTGTGCATGGCGGCCAGCGGCCGCGTGAAGCCGGGAGCGATGAAAAGGCGGCTCCGGAAACCGCGCCGAGAGGTCCGGCAACTCAGGCGGCCAGCACGCCGGCATCTGCTCCGGCTCCGGGACTTACGGACCAGACCGTGCTCGACATCATCGACCGGGAGCTGGACGCATCGACCAATCGGCTCGACCGGGCTCTGCGTCCGATGGGGCTTGCGCTGCTCGATCTGGCCGAACGGATGGTTTCCGTCGAGCAGGACCATTTCGGGCAGGCCCGCTTAGGGGAGGGCCGCAGGCTCGAAAATGCCGGTGCGCTTGGGTCGGATGATGCGGCTGACGACGATTTCGGGCCGGAATTGCCTCCGCACGCGGAGGAGGAGCTGCCGGAAGAGCCGGAACGATACGACTCAGCGGACCACAATGTGCCGCCAGAGCCGGAACAAGCACCGCCTCCGCCGTCCCACGATCTGGTTCCTGATTTCGACACTCTCGACGTGCCGATGCTTCCTGTCGAGGAAACGGACCGGGCCCGGGAAATAGACCGGCGCCTGCGGGCGCTTGCCGGTGAGGTTGATGCCGTCGATGCGGTGGACACTGATCCGCCGCCGCCCACGGGAGATCTGGGGCCGGCAGAAATTGTCATGGATGTGCCGCCGCCGGTTACTGAGCGGGCACCGGATCTTGAGCTTCCGATGGCATTCCGGGGGGTTCAGAAGGCCGCTTTTGACTCTGATCCGGAAGCGGTGGCCGGTGAAGATGCCCGGGGCATGCGCACCCGTCGCCGCCGCCGGGTGCGGAGATTTCTTCTCGGAAGTACGGGGCTCGCGATTGCTCTGGCGGCCGGGCTCTATGTTTTTGCGGGCCAGGTCGGGCTTGGACCGCTGCGGCATGAGCTGGACAGCCGCCTGAAGCCTGCCGCGCATAATGTTGTGAAGGGGGCGGCCCATATCTGGGACGAGGCGGCAGCCCGTGCCGTCCCGATGATCGACCAGGCCCGGACAGTGCTGTTTGGCTCCGATCATCCGGAGGAGCCGGAAACCGCCCCGTCTGGTGGGAATGAGGCGTCTCCGCCTGCGGAGCCGGTTGAACCCGCTCACTCTGCCAATGAAGAGATGCCCGCGCCCGATAACGTGGAGCAGGACAGGGCTTCAGCCCCGGCCGGCGCACCACAGTCTGGCGAACAGGAGGCAGCACAGCCGGCAATGGAGCCTCAGCCCCCGGCGCCCGAGGCTGTCACATCGTCAACGCCCGATGAAGGCCGGTCAGAGACAAACCGGGAAGCGGCGGCGGGCGAGGTTGCTCCGGAGCCTGCGCCAAGTGAGCCGCCGGTGCCGGTACCGGATGCGGCACCCGCCCCGAGAGTGTCGGAAGCGCCGCCGCCCGCCCCCGCATTGTCGCCCCGGCGCGAGAAAGATCCGGCCGATACGGTTGCATCCTTGCCGGCTGAAAGCGGACTGGAAAAAGCGGAGCAGCAATCTCTTGAACAGCGTGCCGATGCCGGGGATGCCAAGGCCCAGCACGATCTTGCTCTGGCCTATCTGACGGGTTCGGCGGGCACGCAAAACCCCGAGCGGGCCGGGGAGCTGTTGCGCGAAGCCGCGATCCAGGGCCTGCCCGGCGCGCAATACAATCTGGCTGTGCTTTATGAAACCGGGCAAGGGGTCCGGCAGGACGATGTCCGGGCCCTGCTCTGGTATCACTCTGCCGCCGAGCAGGGGCATCCGAATGCCCAGTACAATCTCGGGGTGATGTATGCCGAGGGCCGGGGCATTCCGCTGAATTTCGGGGAAGCGGCGCGCTGGTTCCAGGCTGCGGCCAAGCAGGGCATGGCGCGGGCGCTGTATAACCTCGCCGTGATGACCGACGAGGGTCTCGGTGTGCCGCAGGACAAGAAGAAGGCGCTGGAACTGTTTGCCGAGGCCGCGGATGCAGGCGACCAGCGGGCCATTGAAATGCTCTCGGGCCGTGGCGGGACCGGTGCGGAGACTGCCCCGGAACTCAGCGGTACGGAAGGCGTGCAGGCCACGGCTGATGCACCGGCCGCCATGGTCGCGGCGGTGCAGGGGGAACTTACCCGCCTCGGCTTCTATTCAGGACGGGTGGACGGGTTGATGGGGCCGAAGACCCGGGCCGCTATCCGGCATTTTGAGAAAGTTGCCGGAGACCCTGAAAACGGCGAGGCGACGGAGGCTTTGCTGGAGAAGCTGAAAGCGGCCAAGCCCTAAGCCTGAAGCGAAAAGCCGCGCAGAGAAGAATCATCCCAGTTTTTGAGTTCTCCGGCATGGCTCCAGCACGCCGGATGGGCATGCCGGAAGTGTTCTGCGGCCTTGTCCCGCTCTGCATCGCTTTCAAACAGCACGAAGCAGGTGGCACCACTGCCGGAAAGCCGCGCGCCAATGGCACCCGGCAGGTCGGACAATGCAGTCAATACCGGGCCGATCTCCGGAGCGACGGAGACGGCCGGCGCTTCAAGATCGTTGCGGCCAGCAAGGATTTCTTCTGAAAGGCCGGGCGGGGCCGATGCATCCCGCACGGCTTTCTGTCCCGGGGCCAACGCCCCGAAGACGGCCCCGGTGGGCACCGCGACCCCCGGATTGACCAGCAGAGCCGGATATCGGGGAAATGCAGGCTCTTCAGGGTCCAGCGTAACTCCCGTGCCGCGCATATACCGGCAGCGGGAGTCCAGACACACCGGAATATCGGCGCCGAGTGCGGCGGCAATCGCCTGGACGGGTGGCGCCATGGCCGCAAGTCCGTGTTCACCGGCCAGCAGGCGCAGGATCGCCGCCGCATCGGCCGACCCGCCGCCAAGCCCGGCGGCAACGGGTATGGCCTTGTGCAATGTGATTGAGAGCGGCGGCACCGGCCCGACCGCGTTGCGAAAAGCGGAGATCGCCCGCAGAACGAGATTGTCCCGGTCAAGGCTCCGGGCGAACGGGCCGACTGCCGACAGGCGGTCGGTCCCGGTTTCCGACGGTGTCACAACCAGCCTGTCATGCAGGTCCGCGAAGGCGACCAGGCTGACCAGATCATGATAACCGTCCGGACGTTTGCCCAGAATGGTGAGGCTGAGATTGAGCTTGGCGGGAGCGATCAGGGTGGCGGAATAGCCTGCTTCAGCCATTGCCTGACAAATGCTCGTCTTTGCCCGGGATCATGCCTTCCCGGAGTTTCCGGTCGAGCTGTGTCGCCAGTTCGGGATCCGGGTCCATTTCCAGCGAGCGGCGCCATTGATAGGCCGCTTCACGGTGACGCCCGACCCGCCAATAGGCGTCGCCGAGATGATCGTTTATGACCGCATCGCCCGGCCGGAGTTGCACGGCACGTTCAAGGTGCGGAACCGCTTCCTTGTGCTGGCCGGTGCGGTAGAGAACCCAGCCGAGGCTGTCCACGATATAGCCATCGTCGGGGCGCTGCTGGACGGCGCGCTCGATCAGGTCCTGCGCTTCCTTCAGGTTGCGTCCTTGTTCGACCCAGGAATAGCCGAGATAGTTCATGACATAGGGCTGTTCCGGCGCGAGCTTCAGGGCGGTCAGAAAATCGGCTTCCGCCCGCTCCCATTTTTTCGCCCGCTCCAGCGCGATGCCTCGTGTGTAATAGAGCGTCCAATCCTGTGCCGCGGCATCTCCGAGCTTGTCGAAGGCCTTGTCATAGACCGTAATCGCCGCGTCCCAGTCTTCACTTGCCCGCAATGTATCCGCCAGCCGGACCAGCACGGTTCCGTTGTCCGGATAGGTCTTGGCCAGATCCTGCAGCACGGCAAGGGCGCTGTCCCGGTCGCCTTCGGCATCATATGCGGAGGCGGTCCGGAGGCGGGCCATCATGTGATAGATGGAGTCCTGGCCGATACCGGCATAGATCTTCAGGGCATCGCCGTGCCGGCCGCGATCGTCGAGAATTTCGCCCACAAGCAGCCGGGCAAGCGGGAAGTCCGGCCGCATATAGAGCGCGAAGCGGGCGTAAATCAGTGCAATCTCGCTGCCCCGGTCCCGTTGCAGCGCGCTGGCGATATCGAAGAGTGCCTCCGCGACGCCGTCGCTGGCACTTGAGACCAGACCCTTGGCTTGCTGTCCTGCTTCCGCGGCGGCGAGTGCTGCCGTCAGAGCCTCCGTGTTTTGATCCGAGAGATCGCCATCGGCCAGGATTTCCCGGGCCCTGTCACCATGCCCGAGTTTCGCGTAATGCAGCGCCGCACCGATGCGCAGACGTGCGGGGGGACGGTCCATACCTTTCAACGCCGCCTTGAAGGCTGTGTCGAGGGCTGTGAAATCACCTTTCAGCGCGGCGATATATCCCGCATGCAGCTCGGCAAGGAGGCCGAAGCCACCCTGTTTGCGTATTCCGTCGAGATGCGCTTCGGATGCCGCCCAATTGCCGGTGCCGGCTTCGACCCAGGCCAGCAACAGCGGGCGCAGTATCTGGGTCAGCCGGGATTCCGCGAGCGCATCGAGATGCGCGCGGGCAGCGTCGTAATCGTTCTGCTTCAGGGCCGTGAGCGCAAGCGCGAGCCGCCCGAAAGCATTGCTGTCCTGCAGTTTGACCAGTTTTTCGGCCAGATCCAGGGCCTCGGCCGTCTTGCCATCCACGACTTGCGCCAGGAAGGCCCGTTGCATCAGCCCGGGATTGCCCGGGTCGGCCTCAAGCACAGCCGCGAAATTCTGGGCGGCGGCGCTGAGGTCGCTGGTCCGGTAGGCATGCAGGGCGTTCAGATAGTCGCCGGAGACAGTGTCGCGGATGGGCACGTCAGGCAGCGCGCCCGGCCCACCCGATCCCATTCCGGCACAGGCGGAAAGAGACAGAGCCGCCAGAACCGCACATATGGCGGCTCCTTTTCGCGATCCTGATGCAGTCATTGGGTTTGCCTCCGTCTCCGGCTCGTCGCCGTTCCGCGTTCGAGTATCCAGCCGATCACATATTCGGATAGTTCGGACCGCCGCCGCCTTCCGGCACCACCCAGTTGATGTTCTGGGTCGGGTCCTTGATATCGCAGGTCTTGCAGTGCACGCAGTTCTGCGCGTTGATCTGCAGCCTTGGGTTAGACCCGTCATCGTCCCGCATTATTTCATAGACACCTGCCGGGCAATAGCGCTGCTCCGGAGCGTCATAGAGCGGCAGGTTGTAATCAACCGGAATGCTCGGGTCTTTCAGGGTGAGGTGTGCCGGCTGGTTTTCCTCATGGTTCGTGTTTGAGAGAAACACGGATGACAGCCGGTCGAAACTCACTTTTCCGTCGGGCTTCGGATAGGCGATCTTTTCGCACTGTGCCGCCGGGCGCAAACTTTCGTGATCGTGATGATGGTGCAGGGTCCAGGGGCTCTTGCCCTTGAGCAGGGTTTCGACCCCGGCATTCGCCATGCCCATCAGGAAGCCGGCCTTGAAGCCGGGGCGGATGTTGCGGACCGCTTTCAGCTCGTCCCAGACCCAGCTCTTCTCCATCCGGACACGGTAATCGGAGATTTCCATACCGGCGCCGGCACCGTCCTTCATGGTGTCGAACAGGGCTTCGGCGGCCGTCATCCCGGACTTCATCGCGGTGTGGGAGCCCTTGATCTTCGGCACGTTCAGGAAGCCGGCCGAGCAGCCGAGAATGGCACCGCCCGGGAAAGTGATTTTCGGGATGGACTGGAAGCCGCCTTCGTTGATCGCGCGTGCGCCGTAGGAAATCCGCCGTCCACCTTCGAAGAAGGGGCGGATCTTCGGGTGCGTCTTGTAGCGCTGGAATTCCTCGAACGGACTCAGATGCGGGTTCTCGTAGTCGAGACCGAGCACATAGCCGACCGCGACCTGATTGTCTTCCAGATGGTAGAGGAAGGATCCGCCATAGGTCTTGCCGTCCATCGGCCAGCCGACGGTATGCACGACCAGGCCCTGCTGATGCACGGCCGGATCGACCTCCCAGAGTTCCTTGATGCCGATGCCGTAGGTCTGCGGATCGACGCCCTCGCGCAGGTCGAAGCGCTCGAACAGGGTCTTGGTCAGCGATCCGCGCACACCCTCGGCAAACAGCGTCTGCTTGGCATGCAGCTCGATGCCCTGGGTGTAGTTCGCGGTCTGCTCGCCGTCCTTGCCGATGCCCATGTCGCCGGTGGCGACACCGCGCACCGCGCCATTTTCATCATAGAGCACTTCGGCGGCGGCGAAGCCCGGATAGATCTCGACGCCCAGCGCCTCGGCCTGCTCGGCCAGCCAGCGGCAGACATTGCCGAGGCTGACAATGTAATTGCCGTGATTGTTCATCTGCGGCGGGCAGGGCATCTGGATGCCGGACTTGCGGGTGAGGAACATGAACCGGTCCTGGGTCACCGGCGTGTTCAGGGGCGCGCCGCGCTCCTGCCAGTCGGGAAACAGCTCTGCCATCGCCCGCGGCTCCATCACGGCGCCGGATAAAATATGAGCACCGACTTCCGAGCCTTTTTCCAGCACACAGACACTCAGGTCCTGGCCGTGTTCCGCGCTCAGTTGACGCAACCGGATGGCGGCCGACAGGCCGGAGGGGCCGGCTCCGACGATCACGACGTCGTATTCCATCGACTCGCGTTCCATGAACCTCTCCAAATCGTTTCTTACACAGGTTACTGTCTTACTTGGCACAGCTCTTTTGTCGCGACAAGCGACGCGAGATGCCGTGCGGCAAGATTGAGGGAACGAAATCAGTGGACTTAACGCCGGAACAGAATGCAATGCCGCCCGAGGTGCTGCTCGAATGGTATGTCGAGCTCGGCGCCGACGAGGCGATCGGGGATGTGGAAACGAACTGGTTTGCCGTGTCCCCGGCAGCCGCTGTCCCGGTGGCGCCGGCGGTGAATACCGGCGCTCCCGCCCCGGCCGCCCGGCAGGCACCGGCGGCGCCTTCTGGCGCCCCTGCTTCTGGTGCCACGGGGCAGGCCCGGCCCCGGTCGGGTGCTGAACCGGCAACGGACATCGCGGCCGGTGCGCTTGCCGCCGCCGCCCAGTCTCTTGGGGAATTGCGGGCGGCACTGGAAGGCCTGGAAGGGTTTCCGCTCAAGGTGACGGCGACGAACCTTGTCTTCGGCGAGGGTGTCGAGACGCCGGATGTCATGTTTATCGGAGAGGCGCCGGGCGCCGACGAGGACCGGCAGGGGCGTCCCTTTGTCGGGGCCAGCGGCCGGTTGCTCGACCGGATGATGCGGTCGATCGGCCTGGACCGGGCTGAAAACGCCTACATCACGAATATTCTGCCCTGGCGGCCGCCCGGGAACCGGGAGCCGACCGCCGCCGAAATCGCAATCTGTCTGCCCTTTATACGGCGTCATATCGCGCTGGTGCGTCCGCGCATTGTGGTCCCCGTGGGAGGGACGGCGGCAAAAACCCTGCTGGATCAGCGCCAGGGCATCATGCGCCTGCGTGGACGGCGCTTCGAATTCTCCGACCCGGACCTTGAACAGCCCTTACCGGCGGTGCCGTTGTTTCATCCGGCTTTCCTGCTGCGGTCCGCCGGCCAGAAGGCGCTGGCATGGCGTGATTTATTGACAATAAAGCAAATTATTCAATAAATTAGCGTGGTTCATTCAATTAATTTTATAGGAAAACAGCATTCGTTTCATTCATTATATATTTACTATATAAGTAGTTGATATTAATAAAAGTATTACCGTGTATTCACTCATTACATCAAAGCCCATACTTAAGTAGTTGTGGTAATTGACACGCATGCGTTAAGCGAAATCGCTGCTTGAGATTGGTCTTCGCATGCCCTACTTAGCGTGGTCATGACCGAAGCTGTGAAACCGAATCCTCGCCGGTTCAAGTGGTTCTCCATGCCGGTGATCGCGGGTGCGATTCTTGGCATTGCCGCGGCGATATCGACATATACGGGGCCTGTGGCCGCCGCCGCTCGCGGCGATGAGATGCTGTCGCGCGCCTCGGCTCTTGGTGTCGTGGATTCCGATCCGGTGGTGCCGCGTATTCGCTATGACATTGTCAGCGCTCTGGATGCGGAGCGGTATCAGGCCATTTTCACTCTGCAGGAAGCCGGAAACTGGAAGGCCGCGAACAAGTTGATCGCGGCGCTGGAAGACCGGGTTCTGATGGGCCATGTGCTGTATCAGCGTTACATGCACCCGACGGCTTACAGGTCTTCCTATAAGGAGCTGAAAAACTGGATGGCGCATTATGCGGACCATCCGGGTGCCCGGAAGATCTACAGGCTGGCCTTGAGCCGGAAGCCGAAGAACTGGAAGGCGCCTGCACGTCCCCAGAAGGGATATCTGACCGGCAGCGGCGCATCCCAGGTGAATGGCGCGGTCGAGCCGCAGCAGCACCTGTTCCGCAATGGCCCCAAAGTGTCCCGCCAGGGGCGCCGGGTGATCCGGGAAATCCGCCGTTTCGTTCGTAACGGATACCCAACGGGTGGGGTTAAATATCTCAATTCCAAGGCCGGGCGCTCCCTTGGCGGCACGGATCGCGCCCATGCGCTGGCAGAGATCGCGCATGGCTATTTCGTCTTCAATGTTGACGATAAAGCCATTCGTTACGCTCTCGAAAGTATCAAGCTTTCGAAAGGCCTGATCCCGACGGCGCACTGGACGGCGGGTCTTGCCCTGTGGCGTGAGGGCCGGCATGACGAGGCATCCGGCCATTTCGAATCCCTGGCCCGGGCCCCCGATGTTTCCCGCTGGGTGAAGGCGGCCGGTGCCTATTGGGCATCGCGCGCCCATCTTGCTGAACGGCGGCCACGGCAGGCGACGCTCTGGCTGGCCCAGGCGGCGACTCACTCGGCGACGTTCTACGGTCTTCTGGCGCGCCGCGCGCTTGGCATCGACATGCCGCTCGACTGGACATTGCCGGAGCTGGACGCGGACACAAGGGACGCACTGATCAATTCCAATGGCGGGCGCCGGACCTTTGCCCTGCTGCAGATCGGCCGGACCGATCTGGCGGAAAAGGAATTACGCCGGCTTTACCCGGTGCTGCCCGACTTCATGCATGGTGCGATCATGACGATCGCCGTCGGCAACGGTATGCCGGGTCTTGCCATGCGAATCGCGGGAATCCTTAAGGCGCGGGGGGATCGCCCCTATTATGCGGCCTTTTATCCCCTGCCTGATTGGCAGCTCGATTCCATCGCCGGGATCGACAAGGCGCTGATCTATGCCATTGCCCGGCAGGAATCCAAGTTCAATGCGACGGCCCGCAGCGGGCGCGGGGCGATCGGCGTGATGCAGATCATGCCGCGCACGGCGGCCTTCGTTGCCAATGACCGCAGTTTCCGCAGCCGGGACGGCCGCAAGGCATTGATGGATCCCTCCCTCAATCTGAAGCTCGGGCAGGAATATGTCGGCCATCTGCTGAAGCAGGACAGTGTCAATGAAGGCCTGTTCCAGCTTCTGGCGGCTTACAATGCGGGCCCGGGCACGTTGCGGAAATGGACGCGGAAGCTCGATTTCAAGGAAGACCCGCTGCTGTTCATCGAATCCATCCCGCGTCACGAGACGCGCGAATTCATCGAACGGGTTCTGACCAATCTGTGGATGTACAGGCTGCGTCTCGGCCAGCCGGCGCCGTCGCTGGATCACATTGCCGCCGGATCGTGGCCGCGTTATGAGTCGATAGACATTTCGCAGCAGCCTGGCGGCCCGAAACATGCCCGGAATTGATGAGTCCCGTCCCTTCGTTCCCGTTAACATCGCGATCCTGACGGTCTCGGACACCCGCACTCTTGATGATGACCGTTCCGGCGACACGCTGGTCCAGCGGCTGACCGGTGCCGGTCATGTCCTGGCGGACCGGAAGATCGTGACGGATGACATTCCGGCGATTGCCGGGCAGCTCACATCCTGGATCGATGATGACGGCATCGACGCGGTGATCTCGACCGGCGGCACCGGATTGACCGGCCGGGACGTGACGCCGGAGGCCTTCCGCTCCGTCTTCGAGAAGGAAATCGAGGGCTTTGGCGAGCTGTTCCGCTGGCTCAGCTTCCAGAAAATCGGCACCTCGACCATCCAGTCGCGGGCCATCGCGGGGGTTACGCGCGGGACTTATCTTTTCGCCCTGCCGGGTTCCACAGGTGCCTGCAAGGATGCCTGGGATGATATTCTGGCAAATCAGCTCGATATCCGGTTCCGACCCTGCAATTTCGTCGAGATCATGCCGCGCCTGCGCGAGCATGAGCTGTTCGGGCGCTCCGGCTGACGCGGCTTTTTGCTGCGGCCAGATCCGGGCCTTCGTCCACATCCTGCATTTCCGCGACAAAACCGGCCCTCGTGCCTGACCGAAGGCCGGCCACTGTGTCTTCAAGCGCCCACTCGGTGGACCAGCGGACATTCGTGAACGGGTTGCCCCTGTAACGCGGAGAGAAGCCGACCAGCCAGTATCCGCCATCGGCGGAAGGCCCGAACACCACGTCATTCTTCCCAAGCGCCCTGAAAGCCGCCGCGATGTGCCGTGGTTCGATCCCCGGAATATCGCTACCGATCAGCACGGCATGGCCTTTGCCGGTGCCGTGCAGGGCTTTGTGCATCCGTTGGCCGAGATCGCCGCGCGCCTGATGGCTGAACCGCCAGGGTTTCGGCCAGGGCCAGGCGGCGGCGTGGCGCGGTGCCGCGATGATGCGGCAGTTCCAGCGTTTCGCGAGGCCAAGCCGCCGCAGGGTCGCGGCAAGGTTCCGCCGGTACCAGCGGGTTGCGGCCCCGGCGCCGATATCCCGGGCGAGACGGCTTTTCACCAGCCCCCGGCGGGGCGTTTTCGCGAAGACGATAAGGGTATTGCGGGCCATCTCTAGCTGTAGATCCGGGCGATCAGCCGGGGCGGAACCCGGAGGAAGAAAAGCGTCAGGCAGAACAGGTTGCGCAGGGCACGGCGGAGATATCCGGCGCGTACATAACGCTCCGCCGAGGTGATGGCCTTGATATCGAACAGGGCGAGGCGGCTCATGCCGACGCGGCGGACGAAATCCACATCCTCCATCAACGGAATCTCCTTGTAGCCGCCGAGCCGGCGATAGAAGCGCCGGTGGATCAGCAGACCCTGATCCCCATAGGGCAGGCCGAGCCAGCGATTGCGCCAGCGCACCATGCCCTCGAGCCGCCGGGCGGCCGGACTGTCATCGTCCAGCGCGAAAGTGAAGACCGCGCCACGCTCCCGGTTCCGGTCATTGCTGGCGAAGACCATCACGCTCGCCGCCCAGCCGCGTTCCAGGGCGGTGTCGCCATGCAGGAAGAGGAGCCAGTCTCCCTTCGCCGCCCTGGCGCCTGCCGCGAGCTGAATGCCGCGGCCGGGGGCACTCTCGATCACCCTGGCTCCGGCCGCCTCGGCGATATCCCGTGTCGCGTCGGTGGAGCCGCCATCGGCAATGATGATTTCCGGCGCGAAACCCGAGCGCTCGGCGCTTGCGAGGGAGTCGAGGGTCCGCTTCAGGCCGTTCTCCGCATTAAGGCAGGGGATGATGACACTGATCGACAGGTCCGGCGCCGGTGCGCCGATGCGGCGGCCGTGTGCGTCCAGCGGCCCGAGGG
>TARA_R110002051_G_scaffold14832_7_pt1 | contig 19939 bp, 15 predicted proteins | sample TARA_R110002051 | Tara Oceans TARA_R110002051 (sample SAMEA4397023) | marine metagenome | biome: Polar Biome; feature: [MES] marine water layer (ENVO:01000295) within the mesopelagic zone...; material: water (ENVO:00002006), including particulate matter (ENVO:01000060) such as......
ACTTGGGACTTCGATCTGGTAGAACACCCCAGTGCCGTCGAGAGCGACTCCATCATCCTTGAATTGAGTAACCTCCGGCCCAAAGATCGATAGCCCTCGTTCGTCAGGTGCGGCATGAACCCTATTAATCGCATTATCACCATCGCGAACCAGAAGGGTGGCGTCGGCAAGACGACCACTGCCATCAATCTGGCGACTGCGCTTGCCGCCATCGGCGAGCATGTCCTGATCATCGACCTGGATCCGCAGGGCAATGCCAGTACCGGGTTGGGCATCGATCGCCGTGACCGTGCCGTGTCTTCCTATGATCTCCTCATGGGGACGCACAGTGTGCAGGAGACGGTTCTGGCGACCGCCGTTCCCAATCTTTCGATCGTGCCGTCGACGATGGATCTCCTGGGGTTCGAGATGGAGATCTCCCAGCAGGCGGACCGCGTTTTTCGCCTCAAGCGCGCCTTGACGCAGATCGCCCTGCCCTACTCATACATCATCCTGGATTGCCCGCCGTCCTTCAACCTGCTGACCATGAACGCCATGGCGGCGGCACAGTCGGTGCTTGTTCCGCTGCAGTGCGAATTCTTCGCTCTCGAGGGTCTGAGCCAGCTCCTGGAGACTGTCAACCAGGTGAAGCAGACGGTGAATCCCGGGCTCGACATCCAGGGGATCGTCCTGACGATGTTCGATGCCCGCAACAATCTGGCGCAGCAGGTCGTCAATGACGTGCGTACCTACCTGGGTGACAAAGTCTATCACACGCTGATCCCGCGGAATGTCCGGGTTTCCGAGGCGCCTTCCTATGGGAAACCTGCTATTCTCTACGATCTGAAGTGCGCTGGAAGCCAGGCTTATCTGCAGCTGGCGTCGGAGGTTATCCAGCGTGAACGGCGCCGGAAGGCAGCCTGACGAATATTGGTGGTTATGATATGAGCGATGATCTCTCAAAGCGCCGGCTCGGGCGCGGTCTGGCAGCCCTGATCGGTGAAATGGATCAGCCGCTGCAGGTCGATGAGGCGCCGAAGCCGGTCAATCCGGATCGGATGCTGCCGATCGAGCATGTGAGCCGCAATCCCCGGAACCCTCGCCGGCAGTTCGATGAGAGCGACCTCCAGGATCTGGCAAGCTCCATTCGCCAGCATGGCATCGTCCAGCCGGTGGTCGTGCGGACGGTTAACGGCCAGTTCGAGATCATTGCCGGCGAACGTCGCTGGCGTGCCGCCCAGCTTGCGGGTCTGCACGAGATCCCTGTCATTGTCCGCGATGTGGACGACCGCACCGCGCTCGAAATCGCGATCGTCGAAAACGTTCAGCGTGCAGATCTCAACCCGCTCGAAGAGGCTCTCGGCTACGATCAGCTCATTGCCGAATATGGCTATACACAGAACGATCTGGGCGGGATCATCGGCAAGAGCCGAAGCCATGTGGCCAACAGCCTGCGGCTTCTGAAGCTTCCGGAGCCGGTGCGGGACATGCTCTCCTCGGGCGAACTGTCTGCCGGCCATGCCAGGGCCCTGATCACGACCTCGGATCCCGTTGCTCTGGCACGGACGATCGTCGCCAAGGGGATGTCGGTTCGCGATGCGGAGCGATTGGCGCAGAACGACGTCAAGGCCCAGACGCAGCCTCAGGGCGCCAAGGCGGAGCAGAAGGATTCCGATACGCTTGCTCTGGAGCGGACGCTCTCCGATTCCCTCGGCCTCGAGGTGAAGATCGCCCACAAGGGCGGCAACGGTCAGATGCGCATTACCTATCGCAACCTCGAACAGCTGGAAGAAATTTGCCGTCTTCTGGAGCGGCGGTAGCGCTGAGCCGACTAACGCTGGCTGCGAGCCGATTGGATCGCAATCGCCATCAGGGTCTGAAAGGCGATGCTGTCCTCCAGGCTCTGTTTCTGGCGGCTGTGCAGGACTGCCGCCTGCAGCCGTTCCGTCTCGCGCTGTAGAGCATGGGCCGTCCAGCTCCGCAAAGCCTTTTCTATCAATGGCTTACGCTTGAAATGGATGTGCCGCCCGAGCGTCATCATGACCTGCCCGACCTGCAGGTTCTTCTCGTCCATTTCGGCGCGCATCAGGTCCATCATCTGGAACTGCTTGAGACAGGACTGCAGGACTAGGAAGATCGGCGTCTTGGAGGTCGACACCTTCTGCATTGAATGACGGAGTGCGGGAAGATTTCCGGTCAGGATGGCGTCAACAGCCTCGTCGGTCGAGACGTTGCTTGCGTCGCCGATGATCGCCGATACGTCCTCCTCTTCGACGGTGCCCTTGCCGCGGCAATAAAGGGCGAGCTTGCGCACCTCGTTTCGCGAGGCGATGCGGTCCCCGCCCAGGAGCTCTAGCAGGTGCCGGCGGGCGGCGGGCGATATCCCCAGGCCGTCCAGGGCAAGCTCGCTGTCGATGAGGGAATTGAGCGCCCGGGCATCGTCGGCATAGCAAGGGATGACCGCAATCATCCGCGACGGTTCTGCGAGCTTGCGCAGACCGCTCCCCCTCTTCAGGTCGCCGGCCTCGATGACGAGCACATTGGCGGGCGCTGGTCCGGCTGCCAGAATGCCGAGCGCATCGAGCAGCGCCTTCTCGTTGGAGGCGCCGCGGAGCCACACGAGCTTGTCGCCGCCGAAGAGGCCCAAGGAGTTGACCTCGTCGAGCAGCCTCCCCGGGTCGTTCTGGAGATCCGAGACATCCATCTTCAGCATCGAGAACGGATCGTCCTGTGCAATGCCTGATTTCTTCACGATGAGAGAGGCGCGTTCCGACACGAGGCCCCGATCGGGGCCATAGATCACGAAGATGCGGTAGGTCTCGCTGCCGCGATCAACGAAACGGTCAAACTCGTGCGACTTTATTTCTGCCATGTCGGCTGGGGCTGGGGCTCTCTGGAGAGGGCAATGGCGAGGTCGGCACGGATGAGTTCGGCAAGCTCCTTCGCTGCCCGGTCCTCTGCGTCCCTGACGGCCCGCAATTCGGCGAACTCCTGGCGCGACACGTCGAGAAGCGACGTGATCCTGCGGGTTCCGACCTTCAGGACCTCGCCGTCGCTGACTCGCGAAAGCGTATAGTTACCGGAGACGTTCACGCGTCCGGGCTGCAAGCCGACCGCGTCCTCGTCGTCAAGAATGTCGCTATAGGCGGCGGTGACCTGCAGAGCGACCTCATACTGGGGGGCAGGCGTTTCCCCTGCCCCGCCCGACGTCAGGAATATCAGCTGGTTCCGAACGACCTGCTCCACCCTGTCATCTGCGGGCGAGAATGCGATTTCCGCCAGCTTGGGGCCGGTTCCGGAGGCTTCCGAATACAGCGGGCGAACCTGACAGCCGGCCAGCATGGCCACGGCAGTCAGCCCAAATGCCAGTTTCAACAGCCGGGGGCGATAAGAGCGAGCATCACACGACAATGTTCACGATCCTCTGTGGGACGACGATGATCTTTTTCGGTACCTGCCCATCAAGAGCGGCACGCACGGCGTCCAGCGCAAGAACCGCAGCTTCGATGTCATTCTTCGATGCGTCGCGGGCGATTGTCAATTCCGCACGCTTCTTGCCGTTGATCTGGACGGGAAGCATCATCTCGTTCTCGATGACGAGCGATTCCTCGTAGGCCGGCCAGGGCGCCTGCGACAGCATGCCGGAATTGCCGAGGACCGACCAGCATTCTTCCGCAAGATGTGGCGTCATCGGCGCAACGATCCGCACGAGGATCTCGGCTGCGTCGCGTACGGCCGCCCGGAAGGCCGGATCGGCATCACCGGAGGCAACCCGTGTCAGCGGCGCAGCCAAAGCATTGACGAATTCGTAGATGCGCGCCACGGCCTTGTTGAAGGAGAGCCGGTCGTAGTCGTCCTGTACCGACTTCAGGGTCTTGTGGGCGACCTGTGAGATGGCCAGCGCCTCACCGTCCGTGGCAGGCTTTGGCGCTACGTCGATGAGATTGGGGGCGGCCTCAGAAATCAGGCGCCAGAGGCGCTGCGTGAAGCGGTGAGCACCCTCGACACCGGCCTCCGACCAGATCACGTCGCGATCCGGCGGCGAATCCGACAGCACGAAGAAGCGTGCGGTGTCTGCGCCATAGGAGGCAATGATATCGTCCGGATCGACGACGTTCTTCTTCGACTTCGACATCTTCTCGATCGAGCCGATGGTGATTTCTTCGCCGGTGGAGAGAAGGGCTGCCTGTCGCTTGCCGTCGACTTCCTCGATGCGGATATCGGCGGGAGAGACCCATTCGCCGTTGGCGCCGCTGCCGCGGCGGTAGGTTTCATGGACGACCATGCCCTGGGTGAAGAGGCCCTTGAAGGGCTCCTTGACGTCCACATGGCCGGTCTCGTTCATCGCCCGGGTGAAGAAGCGGGAATAGAGCAGGTGTAGAATGGCATGCTCGATGCCGCCGATGTACTGGTCCACCGGCAGCCAGTGGTTGGCAGCCTTCGGATCGGTAGGATTGTCTTCCCAGGGCGCAGTGAAGCGCGTGAAATACCAGCTGGAATCCACGAAGGTATCCATCGTGTCGGTTTCGCGCCGGGCAGCTGCACCGCATTGCGGGCAGTTCACGTGGCGCCACGTCGGGTGCCGGTCGAGCGGATTGCCGGGATGGTCGAAGGTCACGTCGTCCGGCAGCTTGACCGGCAGGTCCTTCTTCGGCACGGGCACGACGCCGCAGACCTCGCAATGGATGACGGGAATCGGGCAACCCCAGTAGCGCTGGCGGGAGATACCCCAGTCGCGCAGGCGGAAATTCACCTTGCGCTCGCCCTGCGGCATATTGCCGAGCATGGTGCCCGAGAGGCGATCAACGACCATGCCGAACGCCTCTTCCGTGGTCTTGCTATCCAGGAAGCGGGAGTTGATCATGACGCCGTCGCCGTCATAGGCGGTGTCGCCGATCGTGAAGCTCTGCGGGTCGCCGTCGGCCGGCATGACCACGGCAACAACGGGCAGGCCATATTTGCGAGCGAAGTCGAGGTCGCGCTGGTCGCCGGCGGGGCAGCCGAAGATGGCGCCTGTGCCGTAATCCATCAGAACGAAGTTGGCGACGTAGACCGGCAGCTCCCAGGACGGGTCGAGCGGATGCCGGACGCGGATGCCGGTGTCGATCCCCTTCTTCTCGGCGGTTTCGAGCGCTGCCAGCGACGTGCCATGGTGGCGGCACTCGTCGCAGAAGGCTTCGATAGCCGGATTCGCTTTCGCGGCATCCCGTGCCATCGGATGATCGGCGGCGATGGCGAGGAAGGATGCGCCGAACAGCGTATCGGGACGGGTGGTATAGACGGGGATCTCGTTCTGGCCGATCGGCGCCGTTCCGGGCACGACTTCCCAGCGGATCGTCATCCCTTCCGAGCGCCCGATCCAGTTCTTCTGCATCAGCCGGACCTTCTCCGGCCACTGGTCGAGGGTCTCGAGCGAATCGAGCAGGTCCTGGCTGAAGTCGGTGATCTTGAAGAACCACTGGACCAGGTCGCGCTGCTCGACGAGCGCGCCGGAGCGCCAGCCGCGGCCGTCGATCACCTGTTCGTTCGCCAGCACCGTCTGGTCGACCGGATCCCAGTTGACCTTGGACTGCTTGCGGTAGACGAGGCCCTTTTCCATCATGTCGAGGAAGAGGTGCTGCTGACGATGATAATATTCGACGTCACAGGTGGCGAATTCCCGTGACCAGTCCAGCGACAGGCCCATGGCCTTCAGCTGAAGCTTCATCGAGGCGATGTTCTGGTAGGTCCACTCCTTGGGGTGAACCTTGTTGTCGCGCGCCGCGTTTTCCGCCGGCATGCCGAAGGCGTCCCAGCCCATGGGATGGAGAACATTGTAGCCCCTCGCCCGCTTGTAGCGCGCCACGACATCGCCCATGGCGTAGTTGCGGACGTGGCCCATGTGGATGCGTCCCGAGGGATAGGGAAACATCTCCAGAACGTAATACTTCTCGCGCGGATCGGCATTGTCGGCCTCGAAGACCTTGGCTTCCGACCACTTCTCTTGCCAGCGTGGCTCGGCCTCGCGCGGATTGTAACGTTCACTCGCCATATCAATATTATCCGGGAAAACTTCAGAAAGATTGGCCAGACCTTCACCACGAAAGCCTGCAAGCGTCAAGTTTTACAGGGATACTGGCGATGGAAGTTGGCCGGGTTGCGGCAGCACGCCTCTTGGCACGCCGCGCCGCGCAGCCTAAGTCGTCTGCAATCAAACGTGAGGGAAGAGCATGACCGTCCAGGATAGGCTGAAGGAAGTTCGCGCCCGGATCGCGGCAGCCGAACGCGTCGGGAAACGTCCGGAAGGATCCGTCACCCTGGTTGCCGTCTCCAAGACCTTCGATGCCGATGCCATCCGGCCGGTGCTCGAGGCCGGCGAGAGGGTGTTCGGCGAGAACCGGGTCCAGGAAAGCCAGGGGAAATGGCCGGCGCTGAGGCAAGAGTTTGAGGGCATCGAGCTGCACCTTATCGGGCCGCTGCAATCCAATAAGGCGGCGGACGCTGTTGCGCTTTTTGACGTGATCGAGACGGTCGATCGGGAGAAGATTGCCCGCGCACTGGCAGACGAGATGAAGCGGCAGGGGCGGTCTCCGCGACTTTATGTTCAGGTCAACACGGGAATGGAGCCGCAGAAGGCCGGCATCGCCCCTGACGAGACCGCGGATTTCGTGCGCCTTTGCCGCGATGAGCTGGGGCTGTCGGTGGAGGGCCTGATGTGCATCCCGCCCGCAGACGAAAATCCAGGTCCGCATTTTGCTCTGCTGGCCAAGCTTGCCCGCGAGAGCGGCGTGGAGAAACTGTCGATGGGCATGTCGGGCGATTTCGAGACGGCGGTTGAGTTCGGCGCCACGAGCGTGCGCGTCGGCTCGGCCGTGTTTGGCAATCGCTAAGCGGCTCTAGCCCTTAAGTCTGGCTTTCCAGTCTCTTCTGGCTCATCCTACAAGTGTCCCATGGCTGCGCTGGGACCATGGGAGGAGCAGATGCAGAGCGCTTATTTCGACGTCTATGCCGAATGGCAGGCGGACCCGGAGGCTTTCTGGCTGCGGGCAGCCGAAACGCTCGACTGGTCCAAGCCGGTCGAGCGGGTGTTCGACCCGGACCAGGGCGTCTATGGGCGCTGGTTCATGGGCGGTGAAACGAACACCTGCCACAACTGTCTCGACCGTCACGTCAAGGCTGGTCGGGGAGACCAGAGGGCGCTGATCTACGACAGCGCGATGAACGGCACGAAGACCAGCTTCACCTATGACGCGGTGCTAGCCGAGGTGCAGGCGATCGCTGCCGTGCTGCGCAACCACGGCGTCGGCAAGGGTGACCGGGTGATCCTCTACATGCCCATGGTTCCGGAGGCGGTCTTCTCGATGCTAGCCTGTGCGCGGCTCGGGGCGGTGCATTCGGTGGTCTTTGGCGGCTTTGCCGCACACGAGCTGGCCAAGCGGATCGACGATAGCGGCGCCAAGGTGGTGATCAGCGCCAGCTGCGGGTTGGAGCCGGGCCGGATCGTGTCCTACAAGCCGCTGCTCGACCATGCGATCGACATGGCGACGGCGAAGCCGGACTTCTGCCTCATCCTGCAGCGCGACGAACTGCACGCGCCGCTGCGCTACGAGCATGGCGACATCGACTTCCGGCAGGCGGTCGAGGTGGAGAAGGTCAATGGCACGGTCGTCGACTGCGTGCCCGTTGCCGCCACCGATCCGCTCTATATTCTCTACACATCCGGCACGACGGGCCAGCCCAAGGGCGTGGTGCGCGACAACGGCGGGCATATGGTGGCCCTCCAGTGGACCATGGAGAACCTTTACGGCGTAAAGCCCGGCGAGGTGTTCTGGACGGCCTCCGACATCGGCTGGGTGGTCGGCCATTCCTATATCGTCTACGCGCCGCTGCTGGCCGGCAGCACGACGGTCCTCTTCGAGGGCAAGCCGGTCGGAACGCCGGATGCGGGCACCTTCTGGCGGATCGTGTCGGAATACGACGTCAAGGTGCTGTTCACCGCACCGACGGCCTTCCGTGCCATCCGACGCGACGATCCGGACGGCGAGCACGTCCGGCACCATGACCTGAGCGGTCTGCGTGCGCTGTTTCTGGCCGGAGAGCGCGCCGATCCGGAGACGCTGAAATGGGCGGAAACCGTGCTCAAGGTTCCGGTGATCGATCACTGGTGGCAGACGGAGACCGGCTGGCCGATGGTCGGCAATCCGGCCGGCCTCGGCCTGCTGCCCTTCAAGGCCGGCTCTCCCACCTTGCCCATGCCCGGCTATGCCGTCGAGGTGCTGGATGACGCCGGCCATCCGGTGCCACGCGGCACGCTGGGCAATATCGTGGTGAAGCTTCCGCTTCCGCCCGGCTGCCTGGTGAGCTTCTGGAACGCAGACGAGCGGTTCCGCCAGTCGTGCCTGGAGGAGTTCCCGGGCTACTACAAGACAGCCGATGCCGGTCTGATTGACGATGAGGGCTATCTCTTCGTGATGGCGCGGACGGACGACATCATCAACTGCGCCGGCCACCGGCTTTCGACCGGTGCGATGGAAGAGGTCTGCGCCATGCATCCGGACGTCGCGGAATGCGCCGTCGTGGGCGTCGCGGATGCCTTGAAGGGACAGGTCCCCTGCGGCTTCCTGGTGTTGAAGAACAGGGTGTCGCGCGATCTGGGTGCCGTGGAACGGGAAGTCATAGACCTCGTCCGCAGCGAGATCGGTCCCGTGGCAGCCTTCCGCACCGCCATGGTGGTGCAGCGCCTGCCGAAGACCCGATCCGGCAAGATCCTCCGCGGCACGATGCAGAAGATTGCCGACGGGATGCCCTGGACCATGCCGGCGACCATCGACGACCCGGGCATTCTCGAGGAGATCGCCGAGATCCTGCGACAGCGGGGATATGCGCGGGCGGCGCCGGCGGTCGGACAGGACGCATAACGAAAAAACCCCGGCAGGGCCGGGGTTTCGAAGTGGTGCAATCGCTACCGGAGATCAGTAGCGGTTGTCGTCCTCGTCTTCGTCGCGTGGGGCGGACTTCAGCGAGCTCAGCTTGGCGAAGACAGCGTCCGCATCGATTTCCTTCTCTTCTTCGCGATCATTGCGATAGTTGAAGTCGAGGTTTTCCGTTTCCGATGCGGATTGCAGCGTCGCGCCGACTTCGGCTGCGGTGGGAAGCGGCTTGCCCTTGGAGGCGCGCTCGACTTCCAGGTCGAGGTCGATCTGGCTGCAAAGGCCGAGCGTCACCGGATCCATCGGCGTCAGGTTCGTGGCATTCCAGTGGGTACGGTCGCGGATCTGCTCGATCGTCGACTTGGTCGTGCCGACGAGACGCGAGATCTGCGCATCCTTCAATTCCGGGTGATTGCGCACCAGCCAGAGAATGGCGTTGGGGCGATCCTGGCGCTTCGACACCGGTGTATAGCGGGGGCCGCGGCGCTTTGATTCGGGAACGCGAACCTTCGGCTCGGACAGCTTCAGCCGGTGATTGATGTCGCCTTCGCCGCGCTGGATCTCGTCGCGCGAGAGCTGCCCGGTGGCGATCGGATCAAGGCCCTTGATCCCCTGCGCTGCTTCGCCGTCAGCGATTGCCTTCACCTCCAGCGGGTGCAGCTTGCAGAACTGCGCAATCTGGTCGAAGGAAAGTGCCGTGTTGTCGACAAGCCAGACCGCCGTCGCCTTCGGCATAAGCAATTGTTGAGCCATAGATATAGATCCTCTGTCCGTCCGCGCCGGTGTCGCGGGCCGTGGGTATCAACCACTATTTCCGGGAATTCGACGCGTCTATATCCGGAAAACGGCGGAATTGCAAATATCGCGCAACATGAACCGTTTGTCTAATTGCTGGTCCGGTTCCACCTGATATGTATGATTCATGATCCGGAATTTTTGTCCGGTTTCGTCGTGACGAAATGGGGAGGAGACCATGTCCGAGAAGGTTTATCCTGTGTCGCGCGCCACCAAGAGCATGGCGCTGATCGACAAGGACAAATACGAGAAGTGGTACGAGGAAAGCATCGAGGACCCCGACAAGTTCTGGGGCAAGCACGGCAAGCGTATCGACTGGTTCAAGCCCTATACCAAGGTCAAGAACACCTCCTTCAAGGGCAAGGTGTCGATCAAGTGGTTCGAGGACGGGCTTACCAATGTCTCCTACAACTGCATCGACCGCCACCTGAAGACGCATGGCGAGCGCACCGCGCTGATCTGGGAAGGTGACAACCCGTATATCGACAAGAAGATCACCTACAACCAGCTCTACGATCAGGTCTGTCGCCTCGCGAACGTCCTGAAACAGCGCGGCGTCAAGAAGGGCGACCGCGTTACCATCTACATGCCGATGATCCCGGAGGCGGCTTATGCGATGCTCGCCTGCGCCCGCATCGGCGCCGTCCATTCGGTGGTCTTCGGTGGCTTCTCGCCCGAGGCATTGGCGGGGCGCATTGTCGACTGCCAGTCCTGCTTCGTCATCACCTGTGACGAGGGTGTGCGCGGCGGAAAGCCGGTGCCGCTCAAGGAGAACACCGACAAGGCCATCCACATTGCGGCGCGCCAGTATGCGACCGTCAACAACGTGCTGGTGATCCGCCGCACCGGTGGCAAGGTCAACTGGGCGCCGGGCCGTGACCTCTGGTATCATGAGGAAGTCGCCAAGGCGAAGCCGCACTGCGAGCCGGTGAAGATGAAGGCGGAGGATCCGCTGTTCATCCTCTATACGTCCGGCTCCACGGGCAAGCCGAAGGGCGTGCTGCACACGACCGGTGGCTATCTCGTCTACGCGGCGATGACCCATGAATACGTCTTCGATTACCACGACGGGGACGTCTACTGGTGTACGGCCGACGTCGGCTGGGTGACCGGGCATTCCTACATCGTCTATGGTCCGCTGGCGAACTGCGCCACATCGCTGATGTTCGAGGGCGTGCCGAACTTTCCCGACCAGGGCCGCTTCTGGGAAGTCATCGACAAGCACAAGGTCAACATCTTCTACACGGCGCCAACCGCCATCCGCTCGCTGATGGGTGCCGGCGACGAGTTCGTGAAACGGTCCTCGAGGGCCAGCCTGCGGCTGCTTGGAACCGTCGGCGAGCCGATCAACCCGGAGGCCTGGGAGTGGTACTACAAGGTGGTCGGCGACAGCCGCTGCCCGGTGATCGATACCTGGTGGCAGACGGAGACCGGCGGCCACATGATCACGCCGCTGCCGGGTGCGACCGCCCTGAAGCCCGGCTCGGCGACGGTGCCGTTCTTCGGGGTCAAGCCGGAGCTCGTCGACAGCGAGGGCAAGGTGCTGGAAGGCGCGGCAGACGGCAATCTCTGCATCGCAGATTCCTGGCCCGGCCAGATGCGCACGGTCTACGGCGACCACGAGCGCTTCATCCAGACCTACTTCTCGACCTACAAGGGGAAGTATTTCACTGGTGACGGCTGCCGCCGCGATGCGGACGGCTATTACTGGATCACCGGCCGCGTCGACGACGTCCTCAACGTGTCAGGGCACCGACTGGGCACGGCGGAGGTGGAGTCGGCGCTGGTGTCGCATGACAAGGTCTCGGAAGCGGCGGTCGTCGGTTATCCGCACAGCGTCAAGGGGCAGGGCATCTACTGCTATGTGACCCTGATGTCCGGGAGCGAGGGCGACGACGCCCTTCGCCAGGAGCTGATCAAGCATGTCCGAAGCGAGATCGGGCCGATCGCCACGCCCGACAAGATCCAGTTCTCGCCGGGTCTGCCGAAGACGCGCTCCGGCAAGATCATGCGACGCATCCTCCGCAAGATCGCCGAAGACGATTTCGGCGCACTGGGGGATATCTCGACGCTGGCCGATCCGGGCGTTGTCGAGGATCTGATCGAGAACCGCCAGAACAAGGCGGTGTGATCGACCAGGGGCCGCCCTCCCTCGAGGGGGCGGCCTTCAACAGCCAATCCGGGACTGAATTTCTTCCACCTGATCGCGGCTGCGGTGATGCAAGGCTGGCGGAGATCTCACTCCGGTTCGCAGACCACCGGAGCCTTTCGCCCGCCGTCATAGCTTTGCGCCAATCCGGCGAGCAGCATGTAGTCCGCCGCCTGTACGCCACCGTCGAGCGTGACATCCGCCACCACCCGGCCGAAATATTTGTCGCCGGAAATGCGGCTAAGCTGGATGCGCGACGATGTTGCCGCCAGTTGCTCCAGAGCCCGCCGCGCCGTCTCGCCAGCCTGGCGTATGCTCAGGCATTTGGAGCGGATCTCGGGCGTATCGATGCCACGGATGCGCACGTAGACCTCAACCTTCTGCTGCGGCCAAGGCCTTGCCTCGACGAGCAGGGTGTCGCCGTCGATGATCCGCAGGATTTCCGCCTCCACAGGTCCCGCGATCTCGTCACGCGGTGCCGCGTTCGCGGTGACAGCGAGGGGTAGAAGGACAGGAAGAATCAGCAGCAGGCGTTTCATGGAAGGAATAAATTCCTTCCTGTAGTAGAAGTCAATAGGACTAATAGCCTCTAGAAGTCGATCGCCCGGCCGTTGATCTCCCAGTCGCCGAAGCGGGACGGCTCGGCGCCGCCGCGGCCGCCGAGTTCTGTCGGCAGGTTGGCCTGAACTTCCTGCTGGCGCCGCTGTTCGGCTTCCTCAAGGGCACGCTTTGCAGCGGGCGAAAGCGGCTTCTTCACGGCCGGCTCGCTGTCCGTCGTGCTGCTGTTATCGTTGTCGGGTTCCTGGATCATTCACGCCGCCGTGGGTCATATTGAAAAGAAAAGCGGGACAGACCACATCATAGACGGTTCGACCCCGGCAATAAAGCCTTCTGGAGACTGACAATGAACATGATGCGCACCGCGATGCTTCTGGCCTTCATGACAGCCCTGTTCATGGGCGTCGGCCTGCTGATCGGTGGCCGCGCCGGCATGATGATCGCCCTCCTGATTGCCGCCGGCATGAACCTCTTCTCCTACTGGAACTCCGACAAGATGGTGTTGTCTGCCTATCGGGCGCAGCCGGTGGACGAAGGCAATGCGCCCGAACTCTTCCAGATGATGCGCACGCTTTCGGCCAATGCCGGGCTGCCGATGCCGAAGGTCTATGTCTATGACAGCCCGCAGCCGAACGCCTTTGCGACAGGCCGCAACCCGCAGAATGCCGCCGTGGCCGCATCCACCGGCCTGCTGCAGCGCCTGACGCCTGAGGAAGTGGCGGGTGTGATGGCCCATGAGCTTGCCCACATCCAGAACCGCGACACCCTGACGATGACGATGACCGCGACGCTTGCCGGTGCCATCTCGATGCTCGGCAACTTCGCCTTCTTCTTCGGCGGCAACCGCGACAACAACAATCCGCTCGGTTTCATCGGCGTCATCGTCGCCATGATCGTGGCACCTCTCGCTGCCATGCTGGTGCAGATGGCGATCAGCCGGACCCGCGAGTATTCGGCCGACAAGCGCGGCGCGGAGATCTGCGGCAACCCGCTGTGGCTCGCGTCCGCGCTCGGCAAGATCGCCGGCGCCGCCCAGGTGATCCACAACAACGATGCCGAACGCAATCCGGCGACGGCCCATATGTTCATCATCAATCCGCTGTCGGGAGAGCGGATGGACAACCTTTTCTCGACCCACCCGAACACGGACAACCGGATTGCCGAGCTGCGCAAGATGGCGAGCGGGTTTGATGCCGGTGGCTCGACGCCCGGCCTGCGTGCTGCTAGACCGACGCGCACCGCGCGCACCGTTCCCGAAACCGGCTCGGGCCGCGGCACCTCAGAGCCGCGCAAGGGACCCTGGTCTTGAACCAAGAGAAAAAAAGCAAGCGATTGTTCCAGTCCAGACAGCCGGCAGCGGCGCACCGTCAGGAAGAAGCCCCGGTACCATCCGACAAGGCGGGGTTCGATGTGCGTGCCACGGCCTCGAAGATCCTGGCGGCGGCTGTGGACCGGAAAATCCCGCTCGACGGCATGCTCGACCTGGTCCATGGCAATGCCGCCTACAAGCAGTTGAGCGATGCCGACCGGGCACTGGCACGTGCCATACTGAACTCGGCCCTGCGGCACCTGCCGCGGCTGGAGGCGGCGATCGGTTCAATGCTCGACAGCCCGCTGCCCGAAGGCGCCCGCGCTCTTCATCACGTCCTGATCGTTGCCGCGGCGCAGATCCTGCATCTCGATGTGCCGGCCCATGCGGTGGTGGATATCGCCGTGGAACAGGCGCATCGCGACCCCCGCAACAGGCGTTTTGCCAAACTGGTCAACGCGGTGCTGCGGCGGCTGGTGCGGGAAAGACAGGACGTTCTGGACAGAACCGCTACAGTATCACCCGTGCCGGATTGGTTCATGAGCAGGCTTTCGTCCGCCTACGGCAAGAACGAGGCGCAGCGGATCGCCGAAGCGCAGCTCATCCCGCCCGCCATCGACATCACCGTCAAATCCGACCCCGACAGCTGGGCGGAAAAGTTCGGCGGCCGTGTCCTGCCGACCGGCAGCATCCGTCTGCCGGTCTTCCAGGGATCGGTCACGTCGCTGCCCGGTTACCAGGAGGGTGAATGGTGGGTGCAGGACGTGGCAGCCAGCATCCCGGCAAAACTGTTCGGCGACATCAAGGGATGGCGCATCGCCGACCTCTGCGCTGCCCCCGGCGGCAAGACGGCACAGCTCGCGGCGGCCGGCGCCACGGTCATCGCCGTCGAGCAATCGGCCAACCGGCTGGTTCGTCTGAAGGAGAACCTGGCGCGGCTTGCACTCGATGCCGAGCTGGTCCAGGGCGACCTCTTCGAATTCCGGCCTGAACAGTTTCTCGACGGCGTGCTCCTGGACGCGCCATGCTCGTCGACCGGCACCACGCGGCGGCATCCGGACGTGCTCTGGACCAAAGGTCCGGAGGATATCGCCAAACTTGCCGCCCTGCAGGCCAAGATGCTTCGCCATGCCGTGACGCTTGTCAGGCCGGGTGGCCTGATCGTGTTCTCGAACTGCTCGCTCGATCCGCTCGAAGGCGAGAATCTGGTGGCGGATCTGCTGAGGGACGATCCATCTCTCGAACGCGTCCCTGTCGATCCGTCGCAATGGCCGGGCCTCGAGGAGGCAATATCGCCGGTCGGCGAGTTTCGCACCACGCCTGCGATGTTGCATGCGACTGATGGCTTCACCGGCGGCATGGACGGCTTCTTCGCCAGCGTCCTGCGGCGGCGGTAAGTCTTTCTTTACCATAGCAGCCGATTGTATTCGAAGAGGCTAAAGGGGGAGCCGGCTCGCGAGAGCGGAGGTTCGATCCTGCGGAGTGTTCCAAATTGATCATGCAGCTCGCGGATCGCCGAAGACTGATGTCTGTCGGCTTGCGGGAGGTCGTCCGTCGCTGTTACCGACGCACGGCGCGCTTGCGGCTTGTCCTTTCCCCATTTGCCGCACAGGTTCCGGATCGGCTGCTGGTTGCACCGACGGACCTGCGGGCCATTGATCCGTTCGTGGCGGAAGAGATCGCCGAAGGCCGTTTTCCGCTCGCCGGTTTTTCCCTGGATACGGAAGGTGCGTCTCCTTTCGCCGTCGAGCTTCCGTCGAAGGCTTTCGCCGAGCGACTGCATTCCTTTGCCTGGCTGCGGCACATGCGGGCACAGAGGACCGAAGTCGCCTGTGCCCGCACCCGCACGATCGTTGCCAGCTGGATCATGCTGCATGGGCGCAGGACGAGAGGCATCGCCTGGGAGCCGAATGTGGTTGCGGAGCGGGTCATCGCCTGGCTGTCGCATTCGACGGTGGTGCTGCAGGGGGCCGAGGCAGGCTTCTATCGCCGCTTCATGAAAAGCCTGAGCTTCCAGGTGCGCTATCTGCGCCGGATCGTGCGCGGATTGCCAATGGACGAGACACGGCTGCGGATCCGCATCGCGCTTGCCATGGCCTCCGTCTCCATGCCAACCCGCAACGCCTACATCAGGCGCGAGGGCGGCCGGCTCGACCGGGAGCTGGAGCGTCAGATCCTGCCGGACGGGGCCCATGTCTCGCGCAGTCCACGTGCGGTCCTCGACCTGCTTCTCGACCTGCTGCCGCTGCGCCAGACCTACATCAACCTGGGGCATGACGTTCCGCCGAAACTCATCCCGACCATCGACCGGATGTATCCGGCGCTGCGGTTCTTCCGGCACCAGGACGGAGACCTGGCGCTCTTCAATGGCGCGACGTCGACGCCTGCGAGCGAGTTGATGTCGGTGCTGCGCTACGACGAGACGGGCGGCAAGCCGTTCAAGTCGCTGCCCCATGGGAACTATCAGCGGCTGGCGGCAAACGGCGTGACGATCATCGTCGATACGGGCAAGCCGCTTTCACCCGATCTGTCACACAAAGCCCATGCTGGCTGCCTCTCGTTCGAGATGTCGTCGGCCCGGCACCGCTTCATCGTCAATTGCGGCGCACCGAAGTTTGCCGGGCGCGACTACCACCAGGTTGCCCGGTCCACGGCGGCGCATTCGACGGTGACGCTGAACGAGACCTCCTCGAGCCGTTTCCTCCGCTCGCATTTCTGCGGTGCCTCGATCCTTGCCAGCGCCAATCCCGGCGAGGTGGAGCGCTCCGCAGACCAGCATGGCGCCGATTGGCTGCGGGCCGTCCACGACGGCTATCTGCGGGAGTTCGGTTACCTCCACGAGCGGGAAATCGGTCTCAGCAGCACAGGCAGCAAGATCAAGGGACACGACCGCCTCTTTGCGCCCGAGGGCGGCCGGGTTCCGGGCGGCCGGGCTGTTGCCGAAGCGCGCTTCCATATCCATCCGACGATCTCGCTGTCGCGGCAGGATCAGGAAAGCGTGCTGATGGTGGCTCCCGATGGCGAGGCGTGGCATTTTTCGGCGCCGGGGCTGGCGATCGCAATCGAGCAGGACATTTTTTTCGCCGATGCCTCCGGTCTGCGGCAAAGCCAGCAGATCGTCATCGCGTTTTCCCCGCCCGACGTTGCGGAGATCCGGTGGATGTTGAAGCGTATGGAATAGGCGTTTCTTCCAGAGGAAAGCTATGCTAACGCGGCGCCAACTGCCCTTGCCGCGTGGCGGCATCATCCCGAGGAGCATCCCGATGGCCGTCGTTTCCAAGAAGATTCCCGCCCCGGATCAGATCAAGATCCGCACTGCGCTGCTGTCGGTGTCCGACAAGGCCGGCATTGTCGAGCTGGCCCAGGCGCTCGATGCACAGGGCGTTCGGCTTCTGTCGACCGGCGGCACCCACAAGGCTATCGCTGCCGCCGGGCTGCCGGTCACCGACGTGTCCGCCGTCACCGGCTTTCCGGAAATCATGGATGGCCGGGTGAAGACCCTGCACCCGAATGTCCACGGTGGCCTGCTGGCCATCCGCGATGATGCGGAGCATGTCGCGGCAATGAAGGCGCACGGTATCGAGGGGATCGATCTTGCCGTCATCAACCTCTATCCCTTCGAGGACGTACGGGCGACGGGCGGCGACTATCCGACGACGGTCGAGAACATCGACATCGGCGGCCCGGCGATGATCCGTGCGGCCGCCAAGAACCATGCCTATGTCACGGTCGTCGTCGATCCCTCGGACTATCTGGCGCTGATCGAGGCGCTGCGCACCAACGAGGGCCAGACAGTCTATGCCTTCCGCCAGAAGCTGGCGGCCAAGGCCTATGCGCGGACCGCAGCCTACGACACGGCCATTTCCAACTGGTTCGCCGAGGCGCTCGACATCGAAATCCCGCGGTACCGGACGATCGGCGGCGTGCTGAAGGAGGAGATGCGCTATGGCGAGAACCCGCATCAGAGCGCCGGCTTCTATGTGACCGGAGAGCACCGGCCAGGCGTCGCGACCGCCAAGCTGCTGCAGGGCAAGCAACTTTCCTACAACAACATCAACGACACGGACGGCGCCTTCGAGCTGATTGCCGAGTTTTCTCCAAGCCAGGGGCCAGCCTGCGCCATCATCAAGCACGCCAATCCCTGCGGCGTCGCCACCGGTCCGTCACTGAAGGATGCTTACCTGCGGGCGCTTGCCTGTGACTCGACCTCGGCCTTCGGCGGCATCATCGCCCTCAACCAGCTTCTCGATGCCGAGACGGCCGAGGAAATCGTCAAGCTCTTCACCGAAGTGATCATCGCCCCCGAGGTTTCCGACGAGGCGAAGGCCATCATTGCCAGGAAGCCGAACCTGCGCCTGCTGGAGACCGGCGGGCTGCCGGATCCGCGCTCGCGCGGGATCACGGCCAAGACCGTCTCGGGCGGTCTGCTGGTGCAGACCCGCGACAACGGCATGATCGAGGACATCGACCTGCGCGTCGTGACGACGCGTGCTCCGAATGATCGCGAGCTGGAGGACATGAAGTTCGCCTACAGGGTGGCCAAGCACGTCAAGTCGAATGCCATCGTCTATGCCAAGGACGGCCAGACGGCCGGCATCGGTGCGGGCCAGATGAGCCGCATCGACTCGGCCCGGATCGCCGGCATCAAGGCGGAAGAGGCAGCGCAGGCGATGGGCTGGCCGGAGCCGATGACGAAGGGATCGGCCGTAGCGTCGGAAGCCTTCTTCCCGTTTGCGGACGGTCTGCTCTCGGCGATTGCCGCCGGTGCAACCGCCGTCATCCAGCCGGGCGGATCGATGCGCGACCAGGAAGTCATCGATGCCGCCAACGCGCACGGCGTGGCGATGGTGTTTACCGGCATGCGGCATTTCCGGCACTAGCGGATCAACGATCCGGACCGTTGGCGGGGTAGGGCGTGCGCAACAGAAGCAGCAGGCCCCCCGCCAGGAAGAGGACCAGCGTTGCCATGCCGAGCCGCGCCGAGCCGCTGGCATAGGTCACCAGGGAGAAGAGCAGGGTCGCCATGAAGCTGGTGGCCCGGCCCGACAGGGCATAGATGCCGAAATAGCGGCCGGCATCGCCAAGGCTGACGCTGCGCGCCAGATAGGAGCGCGACGAGGCCTGCACGGGGCCGAAGGCGATGCCGATCAGCAGGCCGAACGCCACATAGGCCTTTTCCGCCGCAGTGCCGAACAATCCCCCCGAGTCCTCCAGCCCAAGAGGCAGGAGGCCGAAGAAGACGAAGCCCGGACCGGTGGAGACGATCCCCACGGTGGCGATCAGCAGCAGCACGAGGCTGATCACGACCACGACCTTCGATCCGAGGCGCAGGTCGAGCCGCCCGGCGATAAAGCAGCCGAAGATGGCGATGACGTTCAACAGGATACCGTAGACGCCGATCTCGATCGTCGCCCAACCGAACATCCCGGCGGCGAAGGCCCCGCCGAGGATCAGGAGCCCGTTGACGCCGTCCTGATAGAGCATGCGCGCGATCAGGAACTTCGCGATTCCGGGTTTTTCCCTCAATTCCCCGATGGTGCCGCGCAGGTCGCGCAGACCGCTGCGCACAGCCTGGCGCATGGGCTGGCCCTTCCTCGCGTCCGGGGTGAACAGCAGCATCGGCAGGATGAACAGGAGATACCAGACTGCGGCAATGGGTCCGGTGATGCGGGCGTCCTCGCCAAGCGCCGGATCGAGCCCGAAGAGCGGTTCAATGCCGATCAGCGTCAGTCCGGTGTCCGGGCTGCCGGCAAGCAGGGTCACCACCAGGATCAGCACGATCATGCCGCCCAGATATCCCAGGCCCCACGCGATGTTCGATACCCGGCCCACGTCGTCCGGACCCACCAGCCGCGGCATCATGGAATCGTTGAAGACGATCGAGAATTCCGCGGCGATGGAGGCGAGGATCATCAGCACGAGGGGCCAGATTAGGGGCGAGCCGGGTGCCGCAAACCAGAGAAGCGACAGGCAGACGATCTTGACGGCGGCAAAGCAGAGGATCCAGGGCTTGCGGGGCCCGGACCGATCGGCGATCGCCCCCAGGACCGGCGACAGGATCGCGATTACCAGCGAGGAAATCGTCGCCATGTTTGCCCATGCTGCCTGCGCCGAGACGGGATCCTGCGTCAGGCGGGCCACGAAGTAGGGACCGAAGACGAATGTAACGACCACGGTGAAGAAGGGCTGCGCCGCCCAATCGAAGGTCATCCATCCCCAGATGCCACGCCGGGAGACGCT
>TARA_R110002051_G_scaffold217501_1_pt1 | contig 19939 bp, 12 predicted proteins | sample TARA_R110002051 | Tara Oceans TARA_R110002051 (sample SAMEA4397023) | marine metagenome | biome: Polar Biome; feature: [MES] marine water layer (ENVO:01000295) within the mesopelagic zone...; material: water (ENVO:00002006), including particulate matter (ENVO:01000060) such...
TGTGCGCGGGGTGGTGGTGAAGACCGGCTTTCACGACGAGGCGGGGACGGCGCCGTTTGTGGTCGTGCGGGATGCGGGTGGGATCGAGCACTATGCGCGGGTGCGGGCGGGAGAGACCGCGAGGATGGGGAGCCGGATTGTGCTGGCGCCGATGTCGAACGGGCTGGCGCAGGTGGTGGCGGGGCGGGGGGCGGACTTGGCTCTTTAAGGCCGCATTCTGACTCTTCGCTCACCATGGGAAGGTCTGGTTGGTGGCGCGCTGGCAAGGTACTGCCGCCCTTGGGGCTACCGGACGCTCGATGGCGTTTCTAAACGCGAGCGATGCGAGGGCTCCTTGCAGCCTTTCATTTTTCATGAGGCGTCGCGCGGCGACGCCGTTTGCTGATCTAGGGCTCTAATCGCCGTCGACGACGCAGTAGCCGCCCTTGGCCCGAACTACGAGCCACTCCTCCAGCTATGCCGATCTGCGAACCGTGCCGCGCTAGCCGTCGGCCGGTCGAAGGCCGTGGGGGCTGTGTTGCGACGGGTTGCTCGACATAGATCAACGGTGACGGCCGAATCCAAGGCTTCCAAGCCGGGATGGTAGGGGGCGTTCAGCCAGGGTGGTGGGCGAAGCCGTGGTTCTCCGCGAGGGATTGGGGCTGAGGGGTAGGATGCGCCGGCGGGATCGCCGACTTGGCGGTGGCGGCTATCTTGGGACGTGCCCAGGCTGGCAGGGCGTCCAAGGTTTCCAGCTCGAACCGCAGAAGGGGATCGAAGAGTTCGGGCAGCAGGACCGCGATGGCCGACCAAGGCGCTTCGTAATCGAGCACGAAGTTGCCCTCGCCCAACGCTAGGGCCCGGTCGAGATGCGTGCCCACACTGCCGAGCAGGAGATCGTCCGCCCCGCCACGCTGCAGGATTTCCTGCATGATGAGGGCGAAGGGCTGGAGGTTCTCGCTCGGCAGCTTGCTGTTCAACAGCGCCTGAACATTGTCCTGGCGCGAGGCGTAGTTTCGAAACGTCCCGTTGGCGTGGCTCAGCGCCGAAAAGACGACCGCGATCAGGTTCGCGAACATCCACTGGCCTTGGAAGGTCTCGGCTTGCCATTGGCGCAGGCCCGGGACTCGGCCGCAGAGTTGTTCGTTGGCCGTAAGAAAGGCGGGGCTTCGCAGATCGGCGTAGGAGAAATCAGGGCTGCGGCCCCTAAGCGCCATCCGCCAAGGTTCCCGGGTGGCCTCGCCCCGTGCCAGGAGGCCGGGCGTGACCCGATCCTCCACATAGGGCGGCCCCTTCGAGGAGAAGGTGAGGTCGTCGAGGCTGACCAGCCGGCCGGTCTCAAAGCGGCCATCCGGCCCGCGAAGATAACATTTCAAGACCAAGGTGCGGCGGGCGTGCGAGGCCATCACGGCTTCGTCATCCAGCAGGAAAGCATTTCCCCGATGGCGAAGCACCACATCCCGAAAGGACTGGGGCAGGTCGTCGGCTTGGAGGTCGAGCCCATAGAGCACCCACAGCAGGCCAACGCCCTCGCGCTCATAATGCAGACAGCGGCCGGATACCTCCGTCTGGAAGGTGTTGGAAAGTTGGATCTCCACGGCGATCTTAGGGGCGTCCCGCATTACAATCAGGACGTCAGGATAGCGCCCACGCGCGTTGTCGGTGGGCGGCAGATACTTCGACACCTCGGCTGAGACGCACCGGCCGTCGGCGGCGGCCAGCTCGGCGATTTGCTCGCAGAGCATCCGATGGGCGGCGGACTCTTGCGCGCCGCCATACTGGAGCGCCCGGGCGTCGTCCGGATGCAGGGTCTTCCCGGTATGCCAAGGGCAGGTCGCGTCGCCGCCCTTGAAGTGGGCGAAGTAGGGCAGCCGAAGGCCGCGAAACGCGCGAGCCTGGATGAAGACGGGGCCCGAGCACATCAGGCAACGCGCGACGTGGGCGGGCGGCCGGGCGCGGCGGGCGTCGGTGATCGCGGATCGCAGCAGGCCCCATTCGGTCTCCGGCAAAGCCAGCAAGCGTTCCGCTGAGATCGGCCCAATGCCTTCCAGCAGTGCGTGCTCAATGATGCGCTTGGGTTGTTTGCTCATGGGGTGTTGCCTCGACTTAGGCGGGGGCTGCCTCTCGGGGCCTCTCCACTCCGTGACTGCCGGGAGGGTATTTCAGCGCCCAGCCGCGCCCAGCCAGCGCCCCGGCGGTGTGCTCTGCGTCGGCGGCGTAACCACGTCGGCACTTGGCTGCGGTGATTTTCTCGAACGCCGCGAGGGCGGCCTGTCTGGTTGCAAACCAATAGGACCGCTCTTGGCCGCGAGCGCCGATACGGCCCCAGGCTCGCACTAGGAGCACTTCTTCAAACAAGCTGGGCTGGAGGCGAGCTGACCAGAACCGAGACATGTTGCGGCTGGGATCAACGCGGCGAAGAATCATCGCCGGCCAGTCGTTAGTCAGTGCGTGTTGGGCGGCTGCCATCCTCATGCTGGGGTCTCCGTTTCCGACGCAAATTCTGTTCTCTCGATGATGCTCAGGCGACTTTCCGGCCGATCGAGGCCCCAGCGGCGGATGGCGTAGAACTCGAGAGCTCGCCGGACGGTCACGGACAGTTCGCCGTCAATGCCGTAGTCCCAGCAGACAGCGCGTTTTTGGTTTTCCTCAAGGTGTGCAGCCGGCGCCAGCTTGAGGGTGACCCACGAGCACCACTCGGCATCGAGCGGCAGCTCGGTGACTTCGACCCCGGCCTCGACCTGATCGGCTGACAGTCCGATCCGGGATAAAACGAAGTCCCTGTAGCCCTCTCGCAGGTGGCAATAGGCCCGAATGTGCCAGCGCTGCCCGTCCGAAACAAAGGCTGTCGGTGTGATCGAGCGATCCTCCGTCGAGGCGCGACGCATCGTCTGATAGGCGACGTGGACGGTCTTTCGGTCCCGGATCGCCCGGTAGAGACGCGCCATTAGGCCGGCGTCGAGGAGGCGATCCAAGGTCGGCAGCACCTCGACCGCCAGGCCAGCCTGACGGGACCGTTCCACCCAGGAGTCGATGCTTGGCGTCCCGAACATCGGCTGGAAGGTCGCTGAGGCCTCATAACGCCGCTGACGGGTATCGTAGATCACTTGTCTAGGGGGCAGGGCGGCGAGGTAGGCTTTAAGATCCAGCGCCGCTTGCGGCTGCGAAACGCGGAAAGTGTCGATGAGGTCGCGCCGATTGACCCGGCCCTCCCAGAAGAGAAGGCCGTCGAGGAACCGCTGCCTGACTTCATACGCGTATCGCGGCGTGGGGGACGACATATCGAGAGCCTAGTTGACGGCCCAGCTTAAGTCCATATAGAAACTATACATACTGGAGGTCAGGCTCAGATGCGGATTTTACACACATCAGATTGGCATCTTGGCCGGACCTTGGCGCAGGAGAGCCTGCTTGACGATCAGGCGCAGCTTCTCGAGCAAGTGTTCGAGGCTGTCGTCGAGCATCGGGTCGACGCGCTTATCATCGCGGGCGACCTGTTCGACCGCGCGGTGCCGCGCAAAGAAGCCGTCCAGCTCTTCAACGATTTCCTGGCGCGCGTTTACGGCGAGACGGGCGCGGCCATTGTGGCGATCGCGGGCAACCACGACGCGCCAGACCGCATCAGCTTCAACGCCGCGCTTCAGGACCCGCGCCGCGTGTTGATCCGAGGGCCCTTGCGAGACCGCCCGCACGCCCTTCTTCTCAGCGACGATCATGGACAGGTGGCGTTCTCGGCGCTGCCCTATTGCGAGATTTTTGCGGCGAGGGAGGCTTTCGACGACGTCGGCATCGCCACTCCCGCCAACGTTCTGGCCGCGCAACTGACCCAGGCCCGCCAGCATGTCCCGGTTGGGGCACGGTGGGTGGTGACGGCTCATGCCTTCGTGGAAGGTGGACGGATCACCGAGACCGAGCGGCCCTTGGCCCAAGTGGGTGGGATCGAGACAGTGCCGTCGGCGATGTTCGACGGGGCGGCCTATGTGGCCCTGGGTCATCTCCATCGTGCGCAGGAGGCCGGCGCGCCGCATATCCGATACTGCGGCTCGTGGATGGGATTTGGTTTTGACGAGGCTGATGAGGCGAAATCCCTGACGCTGGTTGAATTGGACGCTGCCGGGGTGTCCCACGTGACGGAGATCCCACTGGTCAGTCCACGCCCGTTGCGTGTTGTGACGGGGCAGCTAGCGGACCTGGTCGCCGCGGGCCGAGCGCCGGGTGCGCTCGGCGCTGGCGCCCTGGTCAAGGCGGTGTTGACCGATGAGGGCGCCCTCGTCGATGCGATCGGCCAATTGCGGGCGGTCTATCCTCATGTGCTGCAACTTGAACGCTTGAACAGACTCGCGGCCGGAGGCCCGGGCGCCGCGGCGGCCGTGGTTGATCGACGCGACCCGACCAAGCTGGTGGCCAGCTTTCTCGATGCCGTTCGAGGAAACGGGCCTGATGGTGTCGAAACGCGCGTGATCGACGAGGCGCTGACCGACCTCCAGAACGAGGACGCCTAGCCATGCGCCCCGTCAAAATGACTCTGTCAGCCTTTGGCCCGTTCGCTGACACCCAAACCGTCGACTTTCGATCCGCGTTGGGCAGCCGACTTTTTGGAATCTACGGACCCACTGGGGCAGGGAAGACCTCGATCCTCGACGGCATCTGCTTCTCCCTTTTTGGAGAATCGTCTGGCCAGGAACGGCAAGGCGACGATCTTCGCTCGCATCACGCCACGCCGGACGTCGAAACTGAGGCAAGGCTAATCTTTGAGGTCGGGGTCAAGCGGTATCACGTCGTGCGGCGGCCACGTCAGACCGTCCGCGGCAAGCGAGGCGACGCCCTCGTCGAGCGCCAGCACTGGGCGGCGCTCTATGACGCAACCGACATCGAGGTCGATGACATCGACGCCGACAACCCGGGCGTTGTGATGGAGGAGCGCAAGGTCGAAGTCGTGGCTGACCGGATGCGCTCAATCTTGAATTACAGCGCCGCCCAATTTCGTCAGGTGGTCTTGCTCCCCCAAGGGCAGTTTCGTCAGCTGCTGACCGCATCGAGCGACCAACGCTCAGCTGTGCTGCGCGGGCTCTTTGACGTCTCTCTTTACGAACGCTTCGTGGAGCGGCTGAAAGCGGAAGCCTCCGATCTTCGTGACGAAGTCGAGAAGGGCCGGTCTGTGATCAATGGGCACCTCCAGGCCCATGACGTTTCAGACGCCGATGCGTTGGCGCCGCTGCTTGAAGCCTTGAAGGTCGATGTAGGCGCCCACACGGCAAGCCGGGACACCGCCCGCACCGCCCGGGATGCTGCCCGAACGGCACTGCAAGCCACCCAACAGGTCGAGGATCGGTTCGCTGAATACGACCGTTCGGTGGCGGGGCTCAGTGAGGTTCTTTCGCAGAGCGGTGGAGTCGAGACCCTGAAAGTACGGAAGTTGGCGGCCGACCGTGCGGTCGCCTGTGTTGCCGCGGATGATCGGGCCACCGAAGCCGAGAACGATCTAGCGGCCGGTCTAGCGGCGCAATCCGAGGCGGAGGCGCAGGCCGCCGAACACACCCGCTTAAGCGCCGACGCCTCGGCCGGTCTTCAGGCCTCAGTGGCTCGCCAGTCTGAACGGGATGCGTCGGCCGCGTCGGTGACGCAGCTTGAAGGGTTCCGAACGCGAGTTGCAGGCGCCGAATCGCTGCGAGATGCGGCGCGTGGGAGCGCGATGGCCGTTGTTGATGCAAAGGGCGTCCTGGACGAGGCGGTGACAGTGCATGCTGCGGCGGAACAGGCTCAAACAACCGCCGTCGAAGCACATGACAGCGTGCAGCGGAGCACTTTGCGCATTTCGCAGATCGAAGGCGCGCTCCAGACTTTGAAGCAGGCCCAGGAGCACGCGTCTTCGTTCGCGGGCGCGTCGGAGGCGGTTGAAAAGCTCGCCGGCGCGCGGTCGACGGCGCTCGCGAACCAGGAGCGCCTACGTCAGACGCTGGCGGGGGCCCGCGCGGCCGAAGACGCGGCTGAGCGAGCACTGGCGTCGGCTCAGGCCGCCCACCTTGCCGATAAGTTGGAAGACGGGCTTCCTTGTCCGGTCTGTGGCTCCAGGGAGCACCCGCACCCTGCCGGCGGCGCTGACGAGGGCCAAGGCCTAGACGCCGCCTGGGGCCAGGCCCGCAGCGCGAGGGAAGTCGCTGACGCCGAGGACCGGCAAGGTGCGCAGGCCGCCGCGCGGGCGGACGGGGAATGGGCGCAAGCTGTCGCCCGACTGGCGGAGCTTCAGGCTCCCGAAGGCGACATCTCGGCAATCGCCGCCGACGTGACCGCAGCGGAAGGGGAGTTGGCCTCTCTCCGTGCTGGCCCAGACCTGAATGCGACCCTGGCGGCACTGAACGCCGCTAGGTCACAGGTGGCGTCGACCCAGGCGGCGCTCACCGCGGCCCGCGACAACCATGCGAAGGCGGACAAATCGGCAACGTCGGATGCTGCGGCGCTTGAAGCCTCGCTGGCCGACGTGCCGGTGGAGCTGCGGGACATCGCCGCTGTCGCTCTGCGCGCTGAGGCAGCCATCGAGAATCGTGACCAGCTGAATGCAGCTCACCGATCGGCTGTCGATGTAGAGCGGCGGGCAAGCGAAGCTGTTCAAGCCGCCCGCTCCACGCTCACGCACGCCCAAGGTCGGGTGAAGGAATTGAGCGCAGCGCGTGACACTCATCGCGCTGCTTTCGTTGCAACCAAGACCGCTGCCGGGCTGACCAACGAAGCTTATGTCCTGGCGAAGGCCGACATACCCGACATCGAAACCCTGAGTGCAACGATCACGGAACACGTCGCGGGTCTGGCCGCCGCGCAGGATCGGCGGGGCCGCGCCGCTGCCGCCATCGATGGTCTGGATCGCCCTAACCTGGAGGCCAGCTCCGCTGCGCTCGCCGAAGCCGACGCCGGCCTGGCCAAAGCGGAGGAGATTCTCACCACCACGACGATGAGGCTGGGACAGATCGAAACCACCCAAGCCCTGGTCGTTCGACTAACTGGAGAACTCGCGGCGGCCACCGAGCGGTACCGCGTGCTAGGCGAACTGGCCCAACTGACCGACGGTCGAAACGCCCATCGCCTGCGGCTGCGCGACTTCGCGATCGCAGCGACGTTCGACCTTGTCCTGGAGGCGGCAAATCAGCGCTTTGCACGCATGTCGCGCGGGCGCTTTGCGCTGCTGCGGAAATACGAAGGCGGCGACGGTCGGGCCAGAGCGGGTTTGGATATCGAAGTCTACGACGCCCACACCGACCAAAAACGCGACGCCCACACGCTCTCAGGTGGGGAAGGCTTCTTGGCCTCTCTTTCCTTGGCGCTGGGGCTGTCGGATGTGGTCCAAGCCGAGGCCGGGGGCGTCAAGCTCGATGCGATCTTCATCGACGAAGGGTTTGGCCACCTCGACGACGAAACGCTTGATGTCGCCCTCGACACCCTGCGCGATCTGGTCGGTCAGGACCGCGCAGTGGGGGTCATCAGCCACGTCGAAGCCGTGAAGGAACAGATCCCGATGGGATTCGACGTCGTCCGCGAACCGCAGGGCAGCGTCGTCATTCAACGGCTGGGGGTCTGAGGGAGCAGCTATGACAGCAAATTTGGCGTTAGATCTTGCGACTGCTATCCGAGCCGCCGCCGAGGCGGCACAGGCTTGTGTCGTAGACGGTTTCCCTGAACAAGCGGATCGAACTTCAGTCCCTTTGGTGCGCCTCGAGCAGAACGACGCTGCCCAGTTGATATCTACCGCCCGGCCCAAGGCGGTGTATCTGGTCGAGGTTGCATTCGATCCGCACGAAGAGATCGCCGACGCCACTGAATCCCTGGCCGACCTCGGCGTTGAAACGCTGCCCGCGTCACTGACGGCGGCACACCGCCGCGTCGCCGGCCATGCCGGTGAAGTCAGGACAACGCTGACTGGTTTCATGGTCGATGGGGTGCTGCACACGTCGTCCGCATCAGCCGCGTGGCATGATGCCTTTGATGAGGTTGTCGACGAAGTCCTGGGAGCGGCGAGGCAAGACGCTCAAGTTCACGGTCGGACAGAAGCCAAGGTCGCCAACGCCGAGATCGCCGCCAAGGCGACGGTCCTCGCCGCTCATCCTTCGTTCAATTTCAGTCGAGTTTCGTTCGAGAAACGACTGACCCTCGCAGCGGCGCTGTTCGGCGACGCTGAGGAGGACCATCTCCAAGAGATCACGCGGAGGGCCGAAAATCTGTTCTGGCTCGAGCAGTCCGGCTTCAAGGCGCCCGCGTGATCGACGGCCGGCGGCCCTACACCAACGTAGCTTTGGCCGGTTCCTGCAAGGCCTTGCGCACATCCTCCGCGACACTCCGGCGCTTCTTGTAACCCGCCTGGAAGGTGTCAAGTGCTTGCACGTCGTTCATCATTTCGGCAGGCGTCGGCACGGGAATGTCGCGGCCGGCGGGCATATCGTGGCCGGATCGTTCGGAGACGTGTTTCATGGCGAAAAAGATGGTTTTATAGTCCTCGTCGCCGACGACAACCCCACCTAGCCTCTGGGTCATGACATCAGGGACTAGTCGCTGGACAGTCTTGTTGAGGACGATCTCTTCCACGCAACGCTCCCAAGTCTCCCTCAGGTCGGAATAGAAGTCCTTCGCGGAGCGGCGATAGTCGTCTCCCGTGAAATCGGTCTCATTGGCCAGCACCTTGGCGCGGGCTCGGAGATCGTTGATCCGAGTGGCGACATTGCGCGCCAACCACGGCTCCGTGTCCTCATCGACGACGCCGAAACCGTCAGATTCGGTCTTCCGGACAACCATTTTGATCAGCGGCGCGTCATTGCCCACGCGAGCCGCCTCGGACACCATTTCATTGAAAAACACCAGATTGTGGGTGAACACCACAACCTGTCGGCCCTTCACAGCCTCCTGCACCAGGCGTTGAGCCACCAGACGAATTCGACGCTGGTCGAGCGAGGAGACGGGGTCGTCGACCACCAACCCGTAGGTGCCGCCTTCATCCGCGATCTCCGCCAGGAAGCAAGCCAAGGCAAGGGCGCGTTGTTCGCCCTCGCTTAGAATCTGGTTGTTGGCGATCTTGTCGACGCCCTGCAGCCCGACAGCGAATTTGCTTTGGCCTTGCTCGCTCGAGTCGCTGACCCGGAACGGAATGTGGTCGAGGTCGAACCGTGTGATCTCAGCCTGGATGCGCGACTGAAGGTTTTCCGTGACGAGCTTGCGCCGAAGTGAGCTGATCTGCAGCGATATGGCCCGGGTCTGGACCTGTGTTTGGCAGGCCTTGATCGCCGCCAGGTCGCGCAGCTCTTCAGCCCGCTGCAGGACCGTCGCGAGATCGTCGTGAAGCTTGCTCCGGTCCTTGAGCTCGGCGATGCGGTTCCGGTCCGCATCCAATGCGGCGGCATGGGTCGCCGTGGCTTCCAACTGCGCCGCCTCAGTATCGAGCTTCTCGATGTCGGCCGCCACGACGGTGCGTAGGGAAGCAGGCAGGGGCGGCACTTCGAGGGCCGGTTCAGTGGTCCGATCGATCATTGCCTGTCGCCGGGCGGCGTAGGCCATCAAGGCGGCTTCGATCTGGAGGACAGCTGCCGCCCGCGTCGCATCTATCCCGGCATATCCGGTCAAACCGTTGGCGACGACCTCGGTGGACGGGACGACCAAGCCTTCCAAGGCCGCCCTAGCCGTATCCAAGGCCTCGCGAGCAGTGTCTGCCCTTTTTGCCGCTTCGCTTTGCACAAACGCATTGAACCGCGCTATGCGGGCAGCAGCTGTCTCACCCAGAGGTTCTTGGCACAGAGGGCAGGTGTCGCCGACCTGATCCGCAATCTTGTCCGCCGGCCCCCCCGACAGCGCCGCGAAATCGCGCGCAGCTTGATAGAGAAGCCGCCAGGCCTCGCCGCCAGCTCCAGCCATGGGCTCGCTGGAGAACTGAGCCGTCGCCGCCAAGCTGGCCGCGCTTGCCGTCGCGCAGGCCTCGTCGACCAACTTGCCAAGCGCCGCCAACGCGGCATCGGAGAAGCCGCTCTCAAACGATGTGAGGACTTCAAGCAGTCGCGCCATGACTTGGGACGCGCGCCGCCGCGTGGCAGCCTGGGCGACCGGATCTTGGAGAAGCTTACGCTCCAGGGTTTTCAACTCTTCGATCTCGCCGGAACTCAAGCCTGCGAGGTTTTCGATCTCGGCCTTCGTTGGAATCGTCTGCGATTTCGAATCCAACCGTGCGAGGAATGCCTGCATCTTTCCGCCGGGGGTGTAACCGGCGGGCAAGGGCGTCTTAAGGCGCTTCTCAATGGCGCCTTGTTGGGTCGAAAAATCTGTTCCAAAGGTGCCGCATAGCTGCCCATGATGCTCCAAAACGGCGATTTCGACGGGGAGGTATGCAATACGATTTTGCTGATCGACGTAGAGGCGCGCGTTCTTGCTGTCGAACACCGAGATCTGCTTCAGTGCGGGCGGCGGCGGTGTTGTCGGAACCCAATCGAGTTCGGTGACCGGGTCGTCGCCAATCTGGAAACGCAGCTTTACCTGAAGCGGCCCATCGGGTTTGGCTTTGAAGACGTCGCCCTTCAGCTCGTCGATTGAAAGGCTGCGGCAGAGTCTTTTTGCGATCCGTGCATATCCACTTTTCCCGCTTCCGTTTTCTCCGAAGATCAGTGTCACCCCGGTGGGCGCAAAGCGGAGCCGTTGATCCTTCGCTAAACGGTCAACGTTCTGGAGCGGCCCGATCGACGCCAATACGGCGCGGGGGCCTATTTCGGAGCATTGTGATAGGTGCTCGGCCGTCAACGCATCGCATGCTGGCTCATCGCCGATGCCGTTCGCTGCGTACTTGATCCGATCGAGGATCGCCTTGCGGTCCTCCTCGCTGACCATAAACCCACCGGTCGTGGATATCCGGCGCAGTGAATCTTGAACCCAGGCAGCTTGGTTTCCGGCCCATTCAACGAGACTCAAATCTGCCATGCGCTCCCCCGCCACCGACGCTGCCTTCATTTTGGCCGATGGTAGCCCCTGACGGCGCGCTCGTCATCCGAGCATTAGTGAAGCTTAGAAACGTTCACCTGCGGAGACGCGACGACCTTAGTTGGTGGCGAGTCATACGAACTGGACCTTGACAATCGGTGGGCCTTGGGACGCCGGTTAGATCCGTCCAGCGGCCTCTAGGCGTCGTTGAACCTCAGAGGCGAATGCGACCTCTTCAGGATCGACCTCTCCGTCTGCGTCAACCACGCGGCGCATCGACCGCATCAGGGCGGCGGGGTGGCCCTCGCCGCCGCAGAGTCTGTTCAAGGCGCGTTCGAACGCCCTTTCATCGGGAACGAAAGACCTGATGCGCCGCCGTATTGTTGGTTCGTGGAGGGGTTCGTCGGTTCGCAACATGACGTGGCGGACGATTTGTTCTTGTTCGTCTTCGTCGAAATCGCCATCCGATGCGCCCACGAAGCTAAGGATGATGATCTCGTCGCGGCAGTCCTGTAGGGCGAGCAGCTCCGGGGATTTCTCACCAGCCTCGTCTGCGGTCATCATTTTGAGCAGGGGATGTTCGCGAAAGAACGACAAGCCGTCCTCGTGAACCTCGCCCGTCGCTAGGTCGGTCGCCTCAACGACTCGAGACGCCATGAACATCCTCATCGCTGATCGCATGTAGCAATAGGCCGTAAGGCGAACATCCGTCACTTCGTGCTTGAGACTTCGGAGCGTTACGCATCGGCCCGAAAGCGCATTCTTCGCGTCAGAATAGACCATGTGGAACGCCATGGGTGGCGCAGGCGGATCGTCAACCTCGACCAGCATCCCATGATCATCGAACTCGTGGCCCTTGATCGGGCGGCCCAGCCGTTCGGCACGAGCCTGTGTCAGGTTCCGGCGCAGGCCGGCTCGAGCCGTGATGAAGTGGTCGAGGGATAGAAGTGACATGGCAGAGCCTCCAGCAAGCAGCTAAGCTGCAGCTGAGACGAGAGTCTAGGTCGTGGCAGGGACGACTATCAGAAACGGGCCTCACGCCTTTGCAACGTAACCGAGAGATGTGACCGCTTTGGACTGGTGAAGAGGACAGCGGGTCGCTAGCGTCCAGCCTTGGGATGGGGGTGGAGCGACAGTGGAGCTTATTCTACTTTGCCTAGCCGGAATTGCGGTTTGGTTCTGGCTGAACGAGCGCGCGAAGCGTCGTAAGGCTCTCGCTGCCGAAACTAGTCGGCGGTCAGCGGTCACGCCGATGGAACGCGAGACTTTCCCGTCGGCTGGCGAACGCGGTCGGATCCAGCTCGACCTGCCGCCACCGAGGCTAGCGGTGCGGTCGGAGGTCGGCGTCCCTTCGGCCTCCGCGGAGCCGGTGGCCGAGCTTCTGGCCGGTGCCCCGGTTTCCGATGTCCTTCAGGCACCCTCGCAGGACGACCGCGACCTGATCGCGCGATTCCAGATCGAAGCCCTCCCCGATGGCCGCTTCCGGTGCCGGGGCTATGAATTCCATACCCTGGAACTGGCGCTCGGCTATGCGAGGCGGCTTCGCGGAGAGTTTATGCCTGCTGACGCGACTAAAGAGACGCCATCAGGGGGCAGCCATCCGCCGACGCCGCCCCCGGCCTCGGCGATCGCTTCTCCCAAGGTCGGTGAAGAAGATCGAGCCGTGATGGAGGCGCTGGGAATCTTCCTGTCCCAAGATCGGTATGTGTGTGGCGGCTACGCCTTCGCGACCCTGGACCAAGCCGCGGACTTCGGCCGTCGCCAGGCCGCGCCGCTTGCGGCCGATTGGCGGGGGGTGGGGGCTGTCGCCCCGGCGGCGCCGGTTTTCGAGTCTGTTCCGCCCCAAGCTTCGGCACCCACCCCGCCGACGGACCGTGCTTCCCCGCCAAAGGACTGGCTTTCGCAACCGGGGTCGTGGGCTTCGCCACGATTTTCAGGCGCAAACGGCACGGATGCAAACCTCATGACCGAGCATGGCGTCGCCCTTGTCGAAGGCCGCTATGTCGTCGGCGGGCACGGCTTTTCGAACCTCCTGCAAGCGGTCGATCACGCCCGTCGGCGCTCCGGCGCAGGCAACGCGGTGCCGGGCTCAACTGAAAGCTCCGGGCGTCCGGCGTGGATCAAGCGGGACCAACCCGTCCGGATCGCCCAGGTCGAGGTTGCAGGCGGCCTGATCTACGTCGGTCGACCGACGGGGTCCGGCGCTTGGACGCGGGACCGCAGCCTGATCGATCCCACACTGAGGATCGGATTGTCCGGGACGGACCCGCTCGGCGCGGAACTGTCCTACTGGTCGTCTTATCGTGAGATGTCTCTCGGCGGGCGCCGGACCTATCTGGATTGGCTGGCCCGGGGCCGCACCGGCGCGATCGGTACGGGCTATGTCTTGATCTTCTTCTACGGGCTGGAGCGCCGTTTGTTTGTCGACAAGGCGTTCGACGAGGCCGGCACTATGGCGGAGGAGGTTCGCCGACTCATGCGGTGCTACGACCAGGACTATGCCTTCGTGGGCCATGCGACCCGGTTCCTCGAGGCGGCCGACCTGTTGAGCGCGGACGACATCGTGCGTCCTTTGCTGTCACCTGTGACCCAATACATGGCCTTCGAGATTCCGCTGCCGATCCGGCGCTATCTCGGGGCGCGGCTGTCGGAGGGCGCGCCTTTCGACGCCCACGATAGTCTCCTGTGGGTGCTGTCCAGCCCGGAGAGCTATCTCCGGACTCCAGGAACCCGTTGTTTCGAAGAGCTCAAGACCCTTTGGGAAATCCGTTTCGCCGGCCGCTACCCCGACGGGCTCAAGGTCCGGGCGCCCAAACGGCGGCTGTCCGGCGTCTATCGGGCGGCGAGCGGCGCGTTCCAAGTAGATATCGCCTTGGGCGATCTGCCCGATATCGCCGCCGTCGCCGCGCCCCTGGCGCCACTGCGTGAGCTTTTGTCTGAATGCCAGGACGATCTCGACGCCTTCAGCCGGTTGCTGGGTCGCCGGCCCGAGGCCCGGGGAACCCTGGAGGCGGCGTTCTGCCTGCCTCGGGATATGTTCGACACCCCGTTCGCGTCCGGCGTCAGAGCGGCAAAGGCGGCGGTCGTCGCGTTGCTGGAGGAGCGGACCATGGCGCCCGTGCCGCTCAGAACACTATGCGGGCTCATCGGGATTCCGGGCGGGGAGGGCAAGGCGCCGGTCGGCGTCCAGCGTCAGATCGGCGCCACGCTGGATCGCCTCGATATGGCCTTCGAGCCGGACCGCCGTTACGGGGATGCGTCGCCCGTCTGGGACGGGGAGGTGATGATCTATCGCGCTGTGGGCGGCGCTCCGACGGAGCACGAGCGCCCGGCCTACAGGGCGGCGAGAACCATGGTCGAGATCGCCGCTCTGGCGGCGGCGTCCGACGGCGAAATCGTGCCGGCCGAAGTCGAGCAAATCCAGGCGGATCTCAGCGCGGTGCCCGAGCTCTCGGAAGGAGATCGGGTTCGCCTGTCTGTGTTTGGTCTGTGGTTGATGCGCGATCCGCCGCGACAGCAGGCGGCCCTGACGAAGCTGGCGGGCATGACGGCTGAGATCCGCTCGGGGGCAACGCGGGCCGCGATTTCGGCGGTTCTGGCCGACGGGCGCGTCGCGCCGGCCGAAGTGAAATTTCTGGAGAAACTCTACAAGGCGCTCGGCCTGCCCCAAGACGATGTCTACGCCAGCCTGCACAGGGGCGCCGTTCGCATCGACGCGCCGGTCACGGTCGCGCCGGCCGAAGATGAAGCCGGCGTCGCCATACCGCGCGAGGCTCGAGCCGACGGCGGCGTCCTGTTCGATCCGGCGAGACTGGCCAGGATCCAGCAGGAGACCTCGGCCGTCTCAAGCCTGCTGGCGGGGATCTTCGCGGACGCGGAGCCCGAACCGCCGATCGTGACGACGGACGTTCCGATCGGCCTCTCCCTGTTCTTCGGCCTTGACGGGCGTCACGCCGACCTTCTGTCCGCCGTCCTGAAGTCGGGCACCATTGATCGGGCCGCCTTCGACGACCAGGCGCGAAGCCTGAAACTGCTCCCCGATGGTGCCGTCGAGACCATCAACGACTGGGCCTTCGATCATTTCGACGAGCCCCTTCTCGAAGGCGATGACGCGCTGACAGTCGTCGCCCACCTTCGACCGTCCCTGGCGGCCATGGAGTTGTCCGCATGACCGATCGCCCTTCCATCAGGCCCCGCGACCGGGACACCATCTTGCAGGCGCTTGCAGCCGGCGTCGTCCCGCGCGCGGGTCTGCCGCACATCCAGGTCGGCCGGGCGGCGGAGATCGGAGCGCTCGTGCGCGATATCGACCGGATCGCTGACAGCGGCGCCGCGGTGAGGTTCGTGATCGGCGAGTACGGAGCCGGGAAAACCTTCTTTTTGAACCTGGTGCGGCTCATCGCGCTGGAGCGAAAATGCGTCACCATCCACGCCGATCTAGCGCCGGATCGGCGGATCCATGCGACAGGGGGCCAGGCTAGGGGCCTATACGCCGAAGCCGTGCGCAACATGGCCACCCGCACCAAGCCTGAAGGCGGGGCGCTGGCCTCGATCGTCGAGAAGTTCGTCACCGAATGCGTCCGTGACGCCGAGAGCCGCGTCATGCCGGTCGAGGGTGTGATCGACGAAAGGCTGGCACCGCTGCAGGAGCACAACGGAGGTTATGACTTCGCCGCGGTGCTCAAAGCCTATTGGCTGGGGAGCGAGGCCAATGATCCCGCCGCAAAGGCGGCGGCTTTGCGATGGCTCCGGGGCGAGTACACCACCAAGACCGAGGCGCGGCAGGCGCTCGGCGTCCGAAACATCATCGATGACGGTGACGTGTATGACAGCCTCAAGCTGCTTGCGGCCTTTGTGCAGCTGGCGGGCTATGCGGGCCTGGTCATAGTCTTCGACGAGATGGTCAATCTCTACAAGCTGCAGAGCAGCCAAGCGCGGAACCAGAATTTCGAGCAGCTATTGCGGATCGTCAACGACGTGCTCCAGGGCAATGCGGCCGGGATCGGGTTCATCTTCGGCGGCACGCCCGAGTTCCTGATGGACAGCAGGCGCGGGCTCTACAGCTATCAGGCCCTTCAATCGCGTCTTGTTGAAAACGCCTTCGCCACGAACGGCCTGGTCGATCTGTCGGGGCCCGTCATCCGGCTTCAGAGCCTGACGCCGGAAGATCTCCTGATCCTGCTCTCCAATCTTCGGTCGGTCTTCGCCCTTGGCGATCCGGCGCGATATCTGGTGCCGGACGAGGCGCTGCCGCTGTTCATGTCCCACTGCAACAAGCGCATCGGCGAAGCCTATTTCCGCACCCCTCGCAACACTATCAAGGCCTTCGTCCAATTATTGGCGGTCCTGGATCAGAACCCGGGACAGGGCTGGGCAGAGCTGATCGGCGCGGTCGATGTGGCCAACGACCCGGACGGAGCCGCCGACCACGATCTGGCGGGGGATGACGGGGACGCGGACCTCACTTCGCTTAGGCTCTGATCGGTGCCGTCGTTCGACCGCCTCCACCCAGGAATCCAACGCTGGATCCGCGATGAGGGCTGGAACGAACTGCGGCCCGTCCAGGACCGCACCATCCAGTCGGTCCTCGATCACGAGCGAGACGTCCTGGTCTCGGCGGCCACGGCTGCGGGCAAGACCGAAGCGGCCTTCCTGCCGCTGCTGACGCGCGCCGTCGATCGGGTCGAACCGGGTGTGTCTGTGCTGTACATCAGTCCCCTCAAGGCCCTGATCAACGACCAGCACCGTCGCCTCGACCTGCTCTGTGAACGGCTCGACCTAGGGCTCGTCAAATGGCACGGCGACGCGCCGCAAGGTCCGAAGCGCCAGGTGATGAGGTCACCCCGCGGCGTGGTCCTCATCACGCCGGAATCGATCGAGGCGATGTTCTTGCGCCGGTCCAGAGACGCCGAAGCCCTCCTGGGCCGGCTCGATGCGGTCGTGATCGACGAACTCCATGCTTTCATGCAAGGTCCGCGCGGCCTTCATCTGGCCAGTCTGCTGCGGCGCATCGATCTGATGTCTGCCAGGAGACCCCGGCGGATCGGCTTGTCAGCCACGATCGGCGATCTCGGGCTCGCGGCCGCTTGGCTGTGTCCCGGCGACCCGGCGTCGGTCGACGTCATCTCCGTGACGGGCGGTGCTCCGGAACTCAAACTCCAGATCCGCGGCTATGTCGAGCCGGCGGAAGTGACCGGGCGGGGGGACAGTCTGGAGGTCGACGGGGGCGACGAAGCCCTGGACCGGATCGCGGACCACGCCTTTGGTGTGTTGAGGGGCGACAACAACCTCTTCTTCGGGGGCTCGCGACGCAGCGTCGAAGCCTTGGCTGACCGCCTGACCCGACGTTCGGAAGCGGCCAATCTTCCCAATGAGTTCTTTCCCCATCACGGCAGCCTGTCCAAGGAATTGCGCGAAGAACTCGAGACCCGGCTCAAGGCTGGAACCCTGCCGACGACCGCAATCGCTACGACGACGCTGGAGCTCGGCATCGACCTAGGTTCGGTGAAGTCCGTCGCCCAGCTCGGCGCACCGCGGTCGCTTGCGTCCCTTCGCCAGCGGCTGGGCCGCAGCGGCCGCAGAAATGGGGCCCCCGCCATCCTGAGGCTCTATGTGCGGGAACGACACGTCGGCCGTACGGCCGATCCCCTCGACCATCTTCGCGCCGAGACCGTGCGCGCCGTCGCGGCCGTCCAGCTTCTGCTCGACAAGTTCGTCGAGGTGCCGCGGCAGGACCCCTCGATAGTAACCGTCGCCATCCACCAGACGCTGTCCATCATCACCCAGCAGGGCGGGGTTCGTCCCGAGCCCCTCTACCACGCGCTGTGCGGGGAGGGACCGCTCGCGGTCCTGGCCGTGCCGGACTTTGTCGATCTTTTGCGCTGGCTGGCCCGACCGGAAATCGCCTTGATCGAACAGGCGCCCGACGGCGCGCTTATGCTGGGAGCCGTGGGAGAAACGCTCACGGCCGCCAGAGACTTCTATGCTGTCTTCGAGACCGACCAGGAGTGGAAACTGCTCCACGGGACTCGGGCACTCGGCACGATCCCGATCTCGAATGTCTTGGCCGTGGGTAGCCTCTTGGCCTTCGCCGGCCGGCGATGGCGGGTGACGGATGTCGATGACCGCGCCAAGGTATTGAGCGTCGCGCCTCACCCTGCGGGCCGTCTACCGAAGTTTGACCGCTTGTCAGTGGAGCCGATCGCCGATCGTCTCGCCGCCCAGGTGCGGGAGGTCTATCTGCAGAACGACGCTCCGGCCTATCTCGACGACGGGGCGGCCGCGCTTCTCGTGGAGGGCCGAAAAGCCTTTGCGGCGCTCGGGTTGGGCGCAACCCCCTTCCTTGCATCCGGCGAGGATACACACGTCCTGACCTGGCGCGGCACAGCGGCGAACAGCGTGCTGGGCGTCTCGCTCATGGCGGCCGGCATGGAATGCGAAATTCATGACCTCGGGGTCACGGTCGCTGACATCTCGCCTGGAGATCTCAAAGCCCTGCTCGCGAGAACGAAGGCTCCCGTGGCCGCGCTCGAACTCAGTGCGTTCGTGGCCAACCTTCAACAGGCCAAATACGACGAGTACGCGCCGCCCGATCTTCTTCGCCGGCTTTGGGCCAGGGCCAACGCCGAACTATGCGCTGATCTGCCTAGAATGGCCCGAGATCTGCTCAGCTCCGAACCGGGCTAAGGGGCGCACAGCGCAGTCCAGCCCGAACGCCGGATCGTGGGTGCAATTCTGCATCTACAAGTCCGCACCGGGGAAGCCGGCGGCGGCGTCCTTCATGGCGTCATGGTGCGCGGCGCAATAATGCCGGCGCGGGGTAGGCAATGTCTTTGGGATTTGCCGGGCGTCTACGACAACCACCACTCCCAGAGGGTCCGCTTTGCTTCCGTGCCCTAATGTCCGTTAATGGCGCAAAACAGATGCTCGACGAACCCAATGAGCCCTTGGTGTCTTATTGCGTTTGCGGACCGAGGAGTTTCAGAGGATCTACCTCTAGCGCGGTCGCGATACGCTCCACGACTTTGAGGGTTGGATTACGTCGACCACGCTCAAGTTCTCCTACATAGCTGTAGGACAGACCAACATCGTGAGCGAAAGCTTCCAAGGTGACCCCCTTGGCCTTCCGGCGTTCACGCACATTCCGTCCGAAAATTGTCGCCAGCCCCATCCCGGCTAACACAACTAGGTCGGCAACTTGGACCAGTTACTATAGTAACCGAAAGCGTATGAGCACGCCGGCAGATGAGGCGAGTCATTCCGGCATGAACTTCGTGCCCGAGGGATTTAGTCGACCGGCTAAGGCTGCAAGAGCGAATGTGGTTCGACCGCTAAACTAGCCGCGAGTCCTTCGATCACGGCCAACGTCGGGTTTCTTAGTCCCCGCTCGATCTCCCCGAGGTAGCTGTAGGACAACCCCGCGTCCTGCGCCAAAGCTTCGATCGTCATGCCCCGCGCGAGCCGAGCTTGGCGTACGTTCTGGCCGAATGTCGTACGCAACTCCATCGCCACAGGCACACGGAATTGGTCGCTCCGGACCAGTCACTATAGTAACCATTCGCCGGGTCAGTTAGATTCTAGGGCGGCCAGTGGGAGTGACTCTCCGGCACGGTTAGGCGGAGGGCATCCGTGTCTTACGGATCTGATCAACTGCAGGATCACAAGCGGCGCGCCGTGTTGGCCATCTATGACCGTTATGCCGATTGGTTGAAGGCAAGACTGGTGAGGCGGTACGGCGCGCAGGATGCGGAGGATCTGTTTCAGGAGACTTGGTTGCGCGTCGCGCCTTATCAAGCCGCCGGGGGCATCCGGCATCCCAAAGCGCTTCTCTTGCGCATCGCGTCAAACATCGCCGCGGATTTCTATGATCGGCGAAATCGCCGGGATCGACACGCACATGCAGTTGGCGAACTGGAGGGCTGGAGTTTTGAAATGCCCGCCCAGGCCGATGAAGTGCTGGCGAAGCAGCTCGTGCTTGGCTTGCCTGTGCCCCTTCGCGATGTCTTTGTGCTATCCCGGTTCG
>TARA_R110002051_G_scaffold76073_1_pt1 | contig 19924 bp, 19 predicted proteins | sample TARA_R110002051 | Tara Oceans TARA_R110002051 (sample SAMEA4397023) | marine metagenome | biome: Polar Biome; feature: [MES] marine water layer (ENVO:01000295) within the mesopelagic zone...; material: water (ENVO:00002006), including particulate matter (ENVO:01000060) such as......
GGTATTGCCCGCGCCATAGGGCAGCAGCGCCTCCATCCGGCCCATTACGTCCGGCACACCCCAGCCCTCGCGGGGCAGCGGCGCCTTCAGCGTCTCCTTGATTTCGCCCGGCAGCTCGGTCCACACGCGGCCCTGCCGTGCGTCCTGCAGCCGGTCGATGGCGGCATCCAGCATATGGCGGGCCTGCGCGCGGAATTCGTCCCAGTTTTCCGGGTCGAGGGATTCCTGCGGAGTTGGCTCTTCAATGGGCTTGTCAGTCATGTGCGCGTAATCACCCACTTTTGAGGCGTTTGCAAAGCACCGGATGTCACATGGGTGTCAATAATTCCTATTGGCTGGCCCATAAAATTCGCGCGATCCAGGCGATTTCGCCCGGTTTGAACTCCCGCACCGGATAGTCCGGATTGAGCGAGGCGAGCGCGACCGTGCGGCTGTTCCTGCGCGCCAGCACCTTGGCCATGACCTCGCCGCCCGTGGTTTTCGCGACGACCCGGTCGCCTTTTTTCACCTCTGCCCCGGGGGCAACGATGATCCGGTCGCCCGCCCGGTAGGCCGGTTCCATGGAATCGCCGCTGATTTCGAGGGCGTAGACGGTTTCGGTGCCAAGGCCGGGAAAGCGCACCTCTTCCCAGCCCTGCCCCGCGGGAAAGCCGGCATCGTCGAAATAGCCATCGCGGCCGGCCTGCGCGAAGCCGATCAGCGGCGCGGTGGCGCCCCGGCGACCATCGATCAGCGCGGCGAAATCGTCAAAGCCGGAACCGACCGCCTCCAGCACGCGGGCGAGGCTCTCGGTGCTCGGCCAGCGCGGGCGGCCATCGGCGCCTTCGCGTTTCGACTTGTTGAATGCCGTCGGGTCCAGCCCCGCCCGGCGCGCCAGGCCCGACGCCGTCAGACCGTGATGTTCGGCCAGCTGGTCAATTCCCCGCCAGATATCCTGGTGCCGCATAAGGCCACACTCCGCTATTGTCGCGGACATCAGCGCTATAGGATTATTTGCCTACGGTCAAGCGAGAGAGGAATATTGTCCTAGACCCTGCATGCCGGTTTCAAACCGCCGCGCTTTACCTTTGCGGCTCGGTGTCAACCGACAGGCGGACCACGTCGGGGCGGCTGTAATGGCCGCTGATATCCAGATCGAATTTCGCCCGCTTGATATCGTCGAGGTCGATCTCGGCCGAGACGATCGCGCTTTCATTGAACACAGGCGCGGCCAGCACCTCCCCCATGGGCGAGATGATACAGCTGCCGCCCCGGATCAGAACCGTGTCCGGCGCCGTGCCCTGGATCGGCTCGAACCAATCGGCGCGCACATCGCCGACCGTCATGTACTGGCAGGCACTGACGACGAAGCACCGGCCTTCCAGCGCAATCGCCTGCATTGTCGGCAGCCAGACATCCCGGTCATCCACGGTCGACACACAATGCACCTGCGTCCCCTGATCGTAGAGGTGAGACCGGAACAGCGGCATGTAGTTTTCCCAGCAGATGGCCATGGACAGCACGCCCATGTCGGACTTTGCAACCTTCATGGTCGATCCGTCCCCCTGTCCCCAGATGACTTTTTCCATAGCAGTCGGCATCAGCTTGCGGTGCCAGGACAGGATCTCTCCGTCCCGCCCCATCGCCACGCTGGAACAATAGAGCGTCCCGCCGTCCCGCTCGATTAGTCCGAGCACGGTATTGATCTGCGCCTCTTTGACCAGTGCCTGTATGTCCGCCATCTGCGGCGAGGTCCGCTCAATGGCGCCATCGAAATACTGGCGAAACTGCTCCCGCCCTTCCGGCTGGCGCATGCCGACGCGCACACCGAAATCGATTCCCTTCGGATAGCCGCCGATGAACGCCTCCGGAAACACTGCAAGGTCGGCGCCGGTCTTCGCCGCCTCTTTCAGCTTGTCGGCAAAGAGGGCGATCGTGGCAGGCGTGTCAAACAGCTTTGACCCGGCCTGTACGGCGGCAACGGTGAATTTCGGCATCTGGCGTTTCCCTGACAGAACATGCAGGAAACCGACTACGACAATCTCCCCCACCCGTCACGCGGCGCATCGTCCCGCCCTGCCCGGCGCGCTGGACATCCTGATGTCGCATACGGCCACACTCCGCTACTTTCGCGGAGGTTGGCGCGGCGGGATTATTTGCCTGCCATCAAGTGAGGGAGGAATATTGTCCTAGAACCGATTTCCAATTTACGCGCTCTAATTAGCGATCCATGGACGGTCGTAATCCGGGAATAAATTCAGGAGTTGGTGTTTTTTGTATTGAAAATACATACCGTGCACAGGAGTGCTATCTCCCAACTGATCGCCTGCACTCGCAGTTGCTGCTCGCAGCCAAGACAAGCAAGTACTAGAATACCGGGAGAGGTAACCAACCTGAACAGCACTGAGGGTGTATGAGATCATCTCTCCGTTTGGTCGAGTGTTTTCGATTCGGAGGCCGGGCTCATCGTGCCGATTGAATAATTCAGTGGAACCATGACCGATATCATCGCGTACACGTTGGATATCTTTGACGTCATCAGACCACCGAGTCCAATCAGCTTCAAAACTATCTGCTGGATCGATTCCGACAAAAATAGACCGCAAGCGAAGCAACTTGCTACTGAACCGATGATCGGTCTTCAGCATTTTTGGAGTCAAATCATTAGGGATAACTTTTCTTGCAATTTCAAGCGTTTCCTCAATGCTCCAATCAACACACGAGTTGAGGGCCGAGAATGAAACCATCAATTCTCCAACGGCAGCAAAGCAAACACTCGCTTCGTAGGCATCAAGATTCGCCCCCATCACAGCTTCCACTGCGCCCCGCGCGGCACATCCCCGAGCAGACTCCCGCCTGACAGGACGAACACTTTCCCCTCGCCCAGGGCAAAGGCTGTCAGCCCCTCCGGGAAGACTTTCCCAAAAGCCTCGTCGAGGACGTTGAGGCCGCCCGTAAACGCGCCCATGGCGGGCATCACCAATCGCGCACCATCGCTGGCGAAGCAGCGGCGGCGGACATTCCGTCCACGGCCTTTTACCTTGGCGACGGGGTGGAGGTGTCCGGAGACCTCGCCTGCCTCCCCTTCCGGTTCGTGGCGGAAGACGAGCGGGCCGAGCCGCACACTCTTTTCTGCGCGGCCGCCGAGATGGGCCGGCGGGTCCGGGTCGTGATTGCCTTCCACCCAGATCCAGTCATGCGCGGAGGTCAGCGCGTGGATGCGATCCGCATAAGGTTCCGGCAGGCGCAGCTCGGCCGCGCGGTCGTGGAAGCTGTCGCCGAGGGAGATGATCGTCTGCGGCATCAGCTGCGCTGAGAGCCGCTCGACCACGGCGAGCGTTGCGCCCGTGTCATAGGGCGGCAGCATCTGGCCGCGCGCGGCATAGGCGCTGCCCTTCTCAAGGTGCAGGTCCGAGACGACCAGAAGGCGCTGCTCCGGCCACCAGAGGCCGCCCTCCGGCAGCGGCACGAGCAGCTCGCCCGCAAGATGCAGGAAGGTCTCTTCACGCCGGTTTGCGAGGGCTGCGGTCATGGGGGAAGTCTGGCCTGCCCCGCCGGGCGGGTCAATTTCGGAATGCGGCGGGCGGCGGAAGGCTCGCTATCGAGGGTCTATAGACGGTCCATAGACGGTGTTTGTGAGGGTCTGCGGGGCGCCCTATCCAACACCTCGCCGCCCCCTAGTCGATGCGCATGGCGTCGCGCACCAGCGTGTCTTCCGCCTCGCTGAGGATCGCGTCCTGAACGCTCGCGCCGAAGACGGGTTCCTTCCCGATTTCGAGCATGACAGGCACGGCGAAAGGGCTGATCCGTTCCAGCGGCACATGGTCGATCTTGCCTTGAATTCTCAGGAGCATTTCGCCAAGGCGCCGCACATCCAGGAGGCCCGTCGCCGCATCCTGCCGCGCCGCCTGCAGCAGGACATGATCGGGCTCATGGCTGCGCAGCACGTCATAAATGAGGTCTGTGGAGAAGCTCACCTGCCTTGAGTTCTTCTCCTTGCCGGGCAGATTACGGTGGATCAGGCCCGAAATCTGCGCGCACTGGCCGAAGGTGCGCTTCATCAGGGCGCTTTCGTCCAGCCAGGCGTCGAGATCGTCGCCCAGCATGTCCGGATGGAATAATTTTTCCATGTTTACAGGGCTCAAGTCTTCCATGCCCCAGACGGCCATGGCGTATTCGCTGGCCACGAAACCGGTCGGTTTGGCGCCCATCCGCTCCAGCCGCCGGGTCAGCAGCATGCCCAGCGTCTGGTGCGCGAGGCGCCCCTCGAAGGGATAGGTGACAAGATAGTGCCGGTCCCCGCGCGGGAAGGTCTCGACCAGGAGGTGATCCGGCTGCGGGATCACTGAGCGCAGGCGCTGGATCTCGAACCATTCCTGCACTGGCTGCGGCAGGTGGCGCCATTCGTCCGGATTGTGGATCATGTGCCGTACGCGGTCGGCCAGGAAGGTCGTCAGCGGGAACTTGCCGCCATTGTAGCTGGGGATGGCAGGCCGGTCGCCGGTCGCCCGCACGACCAGCGCGTCGAGCCCCTCAATACCGACAAGGCGCAGCACTTCGCCGCCAAACAGGAATGTGTCGCCGGGGGTCAGCTGTGACAGGAAATATTCTTCCATCTCGCCCAGCTTGTGACCGGCCCGCACGGCCCGCTGTTCCCCCGCTTTCGGTTTGCCGATGAAGCTCGCCATCCGGACTGACAGCATCGGCGCCTCGACGATGGCGCCGACATTCATCCGGTGCGCCTGCGCATCCCGCGGCGTGCGCGCCACCCAGCGCCCGTCCGGCCGCCGCACGATGCGGTGATAGCGGTCATAGGTCTTCAGGGCGTAGCCGCCGGTGGCGACAAAATCGACAATCCTTTCAAAGGCTTCCCAGTCCAGATCCTGATACGGCCCGGCACGGACGATCTCATCGTACAGCTCGGCGAGGTCGAACCCGTCACCGCAGGCGCGGCCCATGACATGCTGGGCCAGCACGTCCAGCGCGCCGGTGCGCAGGCCCTCGCCGTCGATCTCTCCGGCTTCCACGGCGGCCTCTGCGGCGCGGCATTCCAGCACTTCGAACCGGTTGGTCGGCACCAGCACCGCGCGGCTCGCCTCGTCCATTCTGTGATTGGCCCGGCCGATGCGCTGGATCAGACGCGCGGCCCCCTTGGGCGCGCCCATCTGGATGACGAGGTCCACCTCCCCCCAGTCGATTCCGAGATCCAGCGTGGACGTGCAGACAACGGCTTTCAGCACGCCCGCCGCCATGGCCGCCTCGACCTTTGTGCGCTGGTCCCGCGACAGGGAGCCGTGGTGCAGCGCGATCGGCAGGCCGTCCTCGTTCACATTCCACAGCTCCTGGAACATCAGCTCCGCCTGGCTGCGCGTATTGACGAAAACCAGCGTCATCGTCGCCTTTTTGATGGCCTCATAAACCTCCGGCACGGCGAAGCGCCCGGAATGGCCGCTCCATGGAATGCGCTGATTTGAAATGAGGATGTCGACATCCGCCGAGACGCCGCCTTCGGCCTGCAGGATGCGCACGCCCTTGCCGTCGCCGCGCACATCCAGCCAGTCGGCGAGGCCCTGCGGGTCACGCACCGTGGCGGACAGGCCGAGGAAGCGGCAGGCGGGCGCCCAGCTCGCCAGTGTCGCGAGGCCGAGGGACAGCAGGTCCCCGCGTTTCGAGGCGGCAATGGCGTGGATCTCGTCCACGATCACGCATTTCAGGTCGGCGAAGAACTCTTTTGCATGGTCCGACGCGATGAACAGGGCGAGCTGTTCCGGCGTCGTCAGCAGCACGTCCGGCGGGGTCTTGCGCTGGCGCTGGCGCACATGGGACGGCGTGTCGCCGGTGCGCGTCTCGATGCGCAGGCCAAGGCCCATTTCCTCAACCGGCATCATCAGATTGCGCTGCACATCCATCGCCAGCGCCTTCAGCGGCGAGATGTACAGCGTGTGCAGCGCCGGGATGCCGGAGTTCCTTTCCGCCTTGTCCCGGCTGAGTTCGATCAGGCTGCCCAGAAACCCCGCCAGCGTCTTGCCGCCGCCGGTCGGGGCGATCAGCAACGCGCTCTCCCCGGCAAGAGAGGCGTCCGCCAGCGCCAGCTGGTGCGGGCGGGCCGACCAGCCACGCGCGCCGAACCAGCCTGCAAAGGGCTCAGGCAAGGTAAATGCGGGAGGACGGGCGCTGTCTGGCATGGCTTCAGATTAAACTACCGCAAGACACGGCATTTGCGGGTTTTTTTCCAGTCACTTTCCGGCAAGGTGCAGCGTCTCCTCCAACTGATGGAAACCCGATGCGCCCTGCCTGTCTGCCCCGCCTGTCTCTGATCGCCCTGCCGCTGCTGGCCTTTCCCGCCTTCGCCGAAACGCCGCTGGAAGCGGCCCTTGCCGCTCCGACCGAGGGACCGACCTACCGGTTTGACCTGAAAATCGAGGACAATGACCTGAAAGCGGAGGCACAGGTCGACCCGTCCCGGCCGGAAGGCGAACATCTGACGCTGATTTCCCCGGCAGCCGACACGCTGGAAGGCAAGGCTGCCGAGCGCTACGCCGAGCTGAAAGAGAACACGTCCGGCGACAAGATCTGGTGCAATAATTTCAATCAGAACATTCCTGCCGACGCGAAGATGATTTCCGAATCCGGCGACGCCGCTGTCTACAGCTTCACGCCCCTGCCCGGCGAGGACAAGGAGACCGCCAAGGTCTACAAACACCTCACCGGCCGGGTGACGGTTTCCAAGGAAAAGCCCGCCATTCTCGCCTTTGAAATGTTCGCCGAAAAACCGTTCAAACCGGCCATGGTCGCCAGGATCGACAGCTTCAGCATGACAGCGAATTGCGGCCGCGCCCCGGATGGACGCACCTATGTGCAGGACCTGGCGCTGGACGTCAGCGGCAATGCAATGATGCAGGCCTTCAGCCAGTCCGAACGGCGTGAGGTGACCAATCTGGTCGCCCTGCCCGGCACGTCAGCGGACACGGCCCTCGGCCAGCGCTAAGCGCTTTTCCGCCCTTATTCCGTCAGGCCGTACTTGGCGAAAATCTCTTCGCGGATCGCCTGGATGGCCTTTTCGCTACGGGCGCGGCGGCGGTCGATCTCGGCTTCGATTTCTGCCTCGGCGGCGTCACGCTGGGCGGTGATCGCCGCCCGCTCGTCTGCTGCGGCCTGCAGGGCGAGCAGCACATCGCGCGTGAAGCTGTTGATATCGAACCGGGCCCCACCGATCACATCGAAGCCGCGGCGCACGACAATCGCATTCATGCTGGGCACGATGACGACATACTGGCCGCGATTGCCGGCCATATAGAACGCATCGGCCGGGACCCCCGGCGCATTGTTCATCAGCCAGAACTGCGCGCCATAGCCTGCGCCGCTGGCAGGCTGGGCCGGGGCTGGCGTGCGGACAAAATCGACCCAGCCTTCCGGCAGGATCCGCTCGCTGCCCCACATGCCGTCCTGCAGATAGAGCTGGCCCACACGGGCAAGGTCACGCGCCGTCGACCAGACCTGGCTGGACGAGATGAAGTCGCCATTCCAGTCCACTTCCATCGTCGTGTGGCGCGCGCCGATCTTGTGCAGCACGGACTCGTACGGGAAGCTGTGGAACTTGCTGTCATCGCCGATTGCTTCGCGCAGGGCCCGCATGGCGATCAGCGTGTCGTCATTGGCATATTTGAAGCGTTTGCCGGGCATCGCTTCCAGCACTTTGGAAGCAGCCTGGTCCACAACGCGCCCGCCGCCGAAATACAGCCGGTCGGTGCGCGAACCGGTTTCGCCACTGTCCAGGCCGCTCGCCATGTTCAGCAGGTTCCGGAGGGTGATCTTGCGGCGCGGATCGGCGCCGGACTCCCATGCATCCAGCACCGCCGGGTAGTCGATGTCGACCATGCCCTGACGGCGCGCGGCGCCGATCACGGTGGCGGTAATCGACTTGGCGGCAGACCAGGTCCGCTGCGGTGTCTCGTGATCAATCCCGCGGGCATAGCGCTCGGCCACGATCTGGCCGTCCTTGACGACGACCACGGCGCTGGTGCGCGTGCCATTGCCATAGGTACGCTCGTCGAACGCGAAGGAGACCGGGATATCGAGGCGCTCGGCCTCTTCGGTCCGCAGGCTGACCTGAACGTTGGAGCCGATGGCGCTGCCCCGGTCTTCCCCCGTCACGTCCGGCCAGGCGGCAAAGCGCGGCAGGTAGCCGATCATGGTCTCATCGGCGCCGGCAGGCAGCTGGGTACAGCCAAAGCCGGGCCGGTAGGCAGCAATGCGCGGCGGCATGGACGGGTCGTAGAGCACGCTCACGGTTTGCTCGCTGAGGTCGATGCGGGCTTCCGGCAGCTGGTCATAGGCCCGGCGGTAGTCCGTGTAGATGCCGTCCAGATCATTGTCTTCTAGGGTATTGAGATCCATGCCCGCCACGAACGTGTCAGAGCAAACGAAGCTCGCTTTCCAGCCTGCGGCCAGCGACTTGTCCATCAAGGCCGAATTCCCGCCTTCCTGGGCCAGGGATGGCAGCGCCATCAGGGCCAGCGCGATGGCGGAGGCAAAAACGGAACGGGATGGCTGCATATCAAAAAACTCCCTCAACACCGGGCGAAGTCTATGCGCAGGTTTTCGTGTCGCAAGTGTGGCAAGTCAGTTCGGATCAGGAAAAATCCTTGAAAATTCAGGGAGAGGTGTTTCCGCCCCCGCATAAACAAAGCGGAACCTGCCTTCCCTGCGGATTTCTGGCAGCTACATTGAGACTATGCTCCGCCCGGACCTCCTTCTGCAGCCGACGCCGAAGGGCCTGTATTGCCCGCCGGGAGATTTCTATCTGGACCCCGTACGCGGCGCGGTGGAGCGAGCCGTCATCAGTCACGGCCACTCAGATCACGCCCGCGGCGGCCACGGCGCGGTGCTCTCCCATCCGCATACGCTGGCCATCATGGCGGCGCGTTATGGCGAGAATTTCGCGAAGTCCACGCAGGCGGTGGAATATGGCGAAGTGATCGACATCAACGGCGTCTCGGTCTGGCTGACGCCGGCCGGGCACATTCTCGGCTCGGCCCAGATCACGGTCGAGTACAAGGGCCTGCGGATGACCTTCACAGGCGACTACAAGCGCCGCTTCGACCCGACCTGCGCCAGTTTCGAGCCCGTCCACGGGACCCATATCTTCATTTCCGAAGCGACGTTCGGTCTGCCGGTCTTCCGCCATCCGCCCACCGAACACGAAATGGGCAAACTCCTGCGCAATATCGCGGATTTCCCGGACCGCACACATTGCGTCGGCGCCTATTCCCTCGGCAAGGCGCAGCGGATGATCCGCCACCTGCGCCTCGCCGGGCATGACGCGCCGATCTATATCCACGGCGCGCTGGAAAAGCTCTGCGCGGTCTATGAAGACGCCGGGGTGCCCATGGGCGACCTGCGCCCGGCGACGATGGACGATACATCCAAAGCCGCGCGGGAAGCCTTTCGCGGACAGGTCGTGATCGCCCCGCCCGGCTCGTTCGAGGGCACCTGGGCCCAGCGCTTCCCGGACCCGTTGATCGGCTTTGCCTCCGGCTGGATGAGCGTGCGCCAGCGCGCGAAGGCCAGCGGGGTGGAGCTACCCCTGATCATTTCCGACCATGCCGATTGGGACGAGCTGACCGATACCGTCCGGGAGGTGAACCCCGACGAACTCTGGGTCACCTATGGCCGGGAGGACGCGCTGGTACGCTGGGCCATGCTGGAAGGACGCCGCGCCCGGCCACTGCGTCTGGTGGGTTACGAAGAAGAGGCTGGTTGACCCCGCACGCGGCACCGGCATTAACTGCGTTCTACGGTGTTCCAGAAGGGGATTTCAGAATGAAACGCCACCTGCTTGCCGGGGCTGCGCTGATGGCGCTGACAGCCCTGCCCGCCTGCGATGCAGTCCGCCTGCCGGGGATCAATCCCTCTGGCCAGGAAACGGCCGCCGCCGCACCCGCCACCGGCATGACCCAAAGCGATTCGCAGGTGCTGGCAGCGGAACCTGAAACAGATGCTGCAGACATGGGGGAAACGCCCACCGTCGACCGCGACGCGGTTGCGCCGCAGGCGCCGGATGACATGCGCGTTGCCCCGGAAAGCCTCATCGACGAGACAGCCGCCCCCGCGCCCGAGGCGAGCGATCCCGACGCGGCCGAAATCGAATCCTCCGGACTGACGCTGGCCGAGCTGAACGCCGTGCCGTGCGGCCTGCCGGCCGATGCCCCGCCGACCCCGACGGTCGGTGCGGTCGCCGGTGCCACGCAGACGGAAGACGCCGCCGTCGGCGCAGAAGCGGTCAACGCCCTCGCCGCCAGCCTCGCCAATTTCCCCGGCATCGTGAAACTGGAGCCGGTGAAGCCCGCCGAGGGCGGCATGATCGCTACGGGCCATTGCGGCGCCGTGCGCATTGCGGATCACTGGCTGGCAACAGCAGCCCATTGCGTGGACGAACCCTTCGATCAGCTGCGCATCATCGGCACGGCCGAAAACCTGCGCTCGCCCCTTGCCCACACGACGGAAGGCGACCTTGCGATCTGCCATGGCGGGTATGCGGGCACAGCGAACGGCTATGCCAATGATCTCGCCCTGATCCGCCTGTCCGATGCGGAAGTCGAGGCCCTCGGCGACGTCCCGGTGGCCCGGTATGGCGCGACCGACAAACCGCTGGCGCCTGCAAATTACCCCACCGGCGACATGGCGGGCTGGGGCCTGACGCATTTCGGCGGGAAACTGTCGAACAGCCTGCTGTCCGCAAGCATCCGCATCACCGGCACCGGCCCGGCGACGATCTATGTCGCGAGCCAGGCAGGGGCCGGCCCCTGTGTGGGTGACAGCGGCGGCCCGCTCTATGTGACCGAAGCGGACGGTTCGAAGACCGCCATCGGCATTCTGTCCGTCGTCGAACAGAACCGGGAGACCGGGCAATTCTGCGCCGGGGACTATAATGGCCGCTACACAAACCTGCAGGGCTACACCGGCTGGCTCAGTGATGTGATGGCCCTGTGCGACAGCGATGAAGTGGCGTGCCGATGATGCGCGCCGCCGTTCTGCTGGCCGCAGGCTTTGCGCTCGCGGCGTGCGCCAGCCGCAGCGCGGACGAGGCAGGCCGCTACGCCTCCCTGCCCGCACAGCCGGCAGCGGCCTACGAACTGCCGACCGGCGGCCCGCACTCGATCAGCATCGCTATCATGGACTGCGAGGCAGGCGGATGCCCGGTCGTGAATGTCCTGCTGGACCCGGACAATTACTGGCAGCGCACAGCCGAAGATGGCGCCTATTCCGGCATCGCCCCGGGGGATCTTTATGCCTCGGTCAAAGCGGCATTCGAAGACCAGGGCTTTGACGACACCGACAGCGTGCTGGACATCACCAAGGACAATCCGGCCCTGTGCCCGCAATACCTGAAGCGCGGCCAAGTCTATTACATCCATCTTGGCCGCGGCGAGACAGGCCAGCGGATCGACTATGACACAGGCTGTTCCGGATCGCTCGATGCCCGCCGCGTAAAATTCGTGACGGAGGCTCTGGCGGAAATGACAGACCTCACCCATATTTTCGACGGGGCTGTTACCCTGGAGGACGACATGGGCGACGAAGAGTAGATAACCGGATTCCCGGCTTCCGGTTTCAGCCTCCGGAAGCCGGACGAGTCCTGTCTAGATTCCGACTTCCATCATCTTCTGCCAGCCCGGACGGGCCTGCATCTTTTCGAACCACGCCTTGGTCGCCGGCCTGTTTTCCAGACCGCCCTGCGCGTTCGACATCAGGATCTGGAAGCCCATAAGGCAGTCTGCCGCAGTGAACCGTTCGCCTGCGAAGTACGGATATTTCGACAGGTGCGCTTCGATCGTCGCCGCCGCCTTCTCGCGTTCGGCCGCCATCATGGCCTGCGCAGGATTGCCGGTCATATCGACCCGGGCGAAATAGACCTGCAGCAAGCCTGGAAGGAACACAGCGCCTTCGGCAGCGTGGACCCACTCAAGATATCGCGGAAATTCCGGAGAACTGGGGCGCGGGTGCAGGCTGTAATCCGTGTCATACCGGCCCATGTGGTATTCCGCGATGGCGCCCGTCTCGGCAATGACGACATCGCCATCCTCCAGCAAGGGCGACTTTCCCATCGGGTGGATCTGCAGCAGATCCGGCGGCGCGAGATTGGTCTCTTCGTTGCGTTTGTAGTGCACGATCTCGTGCGGCACGCCGAGTTCGGCAAGCAACCAGACGATCCGCTGCGACCGGGAGGCGTTGAGGTGGTGGAGCTTCAGCGTCATGTGGCGTTTCCTCTGGATGCGTTGATTTTATCACGCGCCGGGGCATCCGGCGCTGTTATGCATCGCATTTGGCCCTATGTATCTGCACATGCAAGCTTTTGCCGACCTGCTGGAACGCCTGCTGCTGACGCCGTCGCGGAATGGCAAGCTGCGCCTGCTGACCGGATATTTTGGCACCGCGCCGGACCCTGATCGGGGCTATGCCCTCGCCGCGCTCACCGGCGAACTGGATCTGAAAAGCATCAAGCCCGCCGCCGTCCGCGCCCTCGCCGAAGAGCGCATGGACCCCGTCCTGTTCAACATGTCGTACGATTATGTCGGGGACCTCGCCGACACCGTCAGCCTCGTCTGGCAGGGCGAGCATGGGGCAAACCGGACGCCGCCGCTGTCCGAAATCGTCGAAACCCTGCAGGACGCGACACGAGCCGAAGCGCCGCGCCTTGTTGCGGGCTGGCTGGACGGGCTGGATGCCACCGGCCGGTGGGCCCTGCTGAAACTGATCATGGGCGGGTTGCGCATCGGCGTGTCGGCCCGCATGGCGAAAATCGCGCTGGCAGACTTTGGCAGCGTCGACATCAAGGACATCGAGGAGATCTGGCACGGCCTTGCCGTGCCTTACGAAACGCTGTTCGCCTGGCTGGAAGGCAAGACAAGCCGTCCGTCACCGGACATTGACGCCCCCTTCAGGCCGGTGATGCTGGCTCACCCGCTGATCCCGAAGGCAGACAGGGAGACTCCCGACGCGGTGGACCCGTCGCTCATTACGCCCGGCAGCTTTGCCGCAGAGTGGAAGTATGACGGGGTCCGCATACAGGCCTCCGTTGAAGGCACGGTCCGCCGCCTTTACACCCGCACGGGTGATGACATCTCCCACACATTTCCGGATGTCCTGGCCGGCCTGAATTTCCAGGGCACACTGGACGGCGAACTGTTGATCCGCGCGGAAGACGGCGAAAGCGTCGCGCCGTTCAATGCGTTGCAACAGCGGCTGAACCGGAAGACCGTCACCAAACGGCAGATGCAAATGCACCCCGCCTTCATCCGTGCCTATGATCTTCTGCACGATGGCGAGGCCGACCTGCGCGCCTTGCCCTTTCGGGATCGGCGCAAGGGGCTTGAAGACTTCATTGAGCAGCATGGAACAGAGCGACTGGATCTCTCCCCGCTTGTTCCCGTGACGAACCTTCAAGATCTCGACACCTTGCGCATGAACCCGCCCGCCCCGGAAATCGAAGGCCTGATGCTGAAGCGCTGGGACAGCGCCTATGTCGCCGGGCGCCCGGCGGGTCTCTGGTACAAATGGAAACGTGACCCGTTCCTGATCGACGCCGTCATGCTTTACGCCCAGCGCGGGCACGGCAAGCGTTCGGGCTACTATTCCGATTACACATTCGGCGTTTGGAACGGCGAGACACTGACCCCTGTCGGAAAGGCCTATTTCGGTTTCACGGATGGGGAATTGAAAGCGCTCGACAAATTCGTCCGTGAAAACACGGTCGAGCGTTTTGGCCCTGTACGCTCCGTCACGCCGGAGATTGTGCTGGAAGTCGCCTTCGAGGGCTTGCAGCGGTCTGCCCGCCACAAATCCGGCGTCGCCATGCGGTTCCCCCGCATCAACCGGATCCGTTGGGACAAGCCTGCGGAAGAAGCAGACCGGCTGGAAACGCTGGAAGCCATGTTACCCGAATAAGAAAAGGCCGGGCGCCTGAGACGCCCGGCCTTTAGTATATCTGGAAATTCGTCTGTTATCAGACGGATTCCTTGAGTTCCTTCGCAACGCGGAACGCAACTTTCTTGGAAGCCTTGATCTTGATGGCTTCGCCAGTTGCCGGGTTGCGGCCCATGCGGGCCGGACGCTTGCGCACTTCCATCGTGCCAAGGCCCGTGAAACGGACTTTTTCGCCCTTCTTCAGGCGCTTCGTGGTCATGGAGACCAGATCGCCCAGAACGGCTTCAGTCTGCTTTTTCGTCATGCCATGCGCTTCGGCCAGTTCAGCAGCCAGCTGGCGCAGGGTGACGGTAACGACCTTCTTCGGAGCCGCAGCCGCACGTGCAGCCGGTTTCGCAGCTGTGCGTGTAGCCGGCTTTGCGGCCGGTTTTGCAGCTGGCTTGGCAGCAGCAGCCCGACGGGTGGTCGTTGCCGCTTTGGCGGCGGGTTTCGCAGCGGCCTTCTTGGCCACAGGTTTCTTTGCCATGAGCAAATTCCTCTATTCCGACTCAAATGAGTCGGCAGGCGAATAGCGTAAAAATGCCCGCCTGCCTTGCTTTTTTTCAGTTCGGCGCAATTTTCTTCACACACGAACCCTGCCACACAGTGTCCATGAAATCACGTCTTCCCCTGATCCTGATCGCACTCGGAATCCTTCAGCCGCTGTCTGGTGCGCTGGCGCCGGTCCTTGGAATTGGCACACCCATCGGCGAGGCCACGCGCGGAATACAGGCACCGGAACAACCGCTTCCCGCCTACTTTTCGATCTGGAGTCTTATTTTTGGGGCATATATTGCCTTTGCCTTCGCCGCATGGCGCCAATGCGAGCCATGGATGTTGCGCGTCGGCAAACCCCTCGCTTTGGCAGGCGGTGCCAATATTGTGTGGATGTTGAGCGCACAGCTCATCGCGCGCCAGCCCGTCGACTTTGGGCTCCTGTTTCCCATTGCTGCTTTGTCATGGACTGCCGCAGCGCGGTTTGACCGGATGCGCGGGATGGGCGGAAGCATGAAAAAACTCGTCGCCGATGCCGCAACCGGACTGCTTTCGGGTTGGATCCTTGTCGCAATCGGGATCTCTGTGCCTCTGCTGATTCGTAATCTCACGAGCTATGGGCCGACGGACCTTCCATGGCAGATGCTATGGATCTCTTTGGGAACTATTGCGTTTGGTTCATGGGTTTTTGCCCGTTACATCAGCCGCAGCCTATGGTTCTTTGCGGCCCTGGCATGGGGCCTTATGGGGGTCATCGCCAATAACTGGACGGTGACGGGAATGACGTGGCTCGCCATCATGACCGGTGTGTCCGGCAGCCTGGTCCTCGGCCTGCGATTGTTGCGCGGCGCAGACGGAACCACTGTCCCCGCCTGAATTCACTACGGAGTACGACATGGAATTTCTGAACAATATCGACTGGGAAGCACAGCTGGCCGAACATTGGCCGATGCTTGCCGGATATGCCCTGAAGGCCGTCGGTGCCTTCATTGTGCTGATTGCCGGTCTGCGGGTTTCCGGCTGGGTGGCATCGCTTGTGCGCAAGCAGGCCCTCAAACGCGACGATATCGACAACACGTTGGGAAGCTTCTTCGCGTCCATCACGCGCTGGTTGCTGACGGCGGCGACAATCATTGCCACGCTGCAACTGTTCGGCGTTCAGGCCACCAGCTTTGTCGCCATCCTCGGTGCCATGACTCTGGCCATCGGCCTGTCGCTGCAGGGCGCCCTCGGAAACATCGCGTCGGGCATCATGGTCATGCTCTTCCGTCCCTACAGTGTCGGCCAATATGTCGAACTTGCTGGCGAAGGCGGTACGGTCAAGGACATCAACCTGTTCCAGACCATCCTCGCCTCCCCCGACAATGTTCAGATCATCGTTCCCAACAGCCAGGCGATTTCCGGCGTCATCCGCAATTATGCCGGATACCCCACCCGCCGCGTCGATCTCGTCTTCAGCGTGGATTATGGCGATGGCCTCGAGAATGCGATGGAAGTAATCGAACGGGCTGTGAAGGCCGATGATCGTGTCCTGGCCGATCCGGCGCCCGTGGTCCGCGTCAACACGCTGGGCGCCAGCTCGGTGGACATTATCGCCCGCCCATGGGTGAAAACGTCAGATTACTGGGAAGTCCGCTGGACCCTGACCAGAACCGTCAAGGAAGCCCTCGACGCTGCCGGGATCTCCATTCCGTATCCGCATCAGGTCAATATCACGCGGGAGGTCAGCTGAAGTCAGTTGAAGCGCCTCACACTGCGTGACACAAGATTCGGATGATGCTTCAGATAGACACCACAGGCTGGCCGCCATGGGCCGCAGCGGCTGAACCTTATGCCGAACGATGGGGGCTGGTGCTCCTGTCGGTCGTGGTCGTCTGGATCGTTGCCAGCCTTCTGCGGCGCCTCGTCCTGCTGATCGGCAAGAGGTCCATTTCCAAGGACAAGGAGTTCGAGGGATCGAACTGGGACCTCGCCGCGTCGGTCACCCGCATGTTCGCCCTGATCCTGCTCAGTCCCATCCCGCTCGGCCTGGCCGGGTATGACTGGGAAGCCATGGTGGAGCAGCGCGGCCCCGGCGCGGTCGGGGCCGTCGCGATCCTCGTGGTGGCGGTTATCATCGCCAATGGCGTCGCCCGGTCGTTGCGGCGGTTCGGGCGGAAGGCTCACCGGCGCTCCGGGGCGGACGACACGCTGTTCGCCTTTGCGGCCTCACTGTTCAAATACCTGATCTTCGCCGTCGCGATCGTCTTTGCGCTGACGCAACTTGGCTTTCCGACGGCATCGCTCGCCGCGCTGCTGGGCGCCGCCGGTCTTGCCATCGGCCTCGCCCTGCAGGACACGCTGAAGGCCGTCGCTGCCGGCATCATGCTGGCCGTCTTCCGGCCCTTCCGGATCGGCGACTATGTCACCGTTGCAGGGCTCGACGGCGAAGTGATCGATGTCACGCCTTTCCTCACGCAGGTAAAGCAGATCGACAACAAGGTGGTCTCCATCACCAATGACAGTGTGTGGGCGGAACCGCTGATCAACCACACCCGCCAGACGCGGCGGCGGCTCGATCTCTATTTCGATATTTCCTACGATGACAATATGGACCTCGCCATGCGTCTGGTCCGGGAAGTGGCCGACGCGCACCCGCGTATCCTGTCAGATGACGAAACCTGGGTCGGGATTCACGCGCTGGCTGCCTCCAGCGTTCAGGTACGCCTGCGCGCCTTCGTTGCCACGCCGGAATTCGTCAATGTCCGCGCAGACATTACCAAGGCGGTGAAAGAAGCCTTCGATGCAAACGGCGTAACGATCCCGTTCCAGCATGTGGTCTATGTTCCGTACAAGGCCCCCGGCAGCGAAACCGGCGACACGGCCGTGGCGCGTCCACCGATGACCCCACCGGACGATGACTGAGCCCCCTCCTGCCGATCCCCCAGAACCGCCCGCTGGGCCGCCGGACAAGACCGGTAAGCTGCCGAAACGTCCGCTTCTGCGGCGCCTGTTCGGCATCAGCTTCTGGGGCGGGGTGAAACTGACCGGGCTGTGCGTTCTGGTGGGCTTCTTTGTCATGGCCGCGAACTTCAATCCGGCCGCTCAGGATGCGAACATTCCGGCCGCACTGGCGGCGATTGCGAAACAGACGCTGGCGGCAGCAGGCTGGGCGATCCGAAATTTCTGGAAACCCGCCCTGGCGGGAGCCACAATCGTTGTTCCGCTCTGGGTCCTCTGGCGCCTGATCAGCCTGCCGTTCCGCAAATAGCAGGCGGAGTGTTCGTGCCGGCGCCCCGATTTGGGCTGGTCAGCCTGCCTGCCTGTCCTATGATCCCTCCAAAACAAGCAGAGATCCCGGGAGGACATCATGGACACATCCAAACTCATGTTTCGCGACGGCCTGATGAAGGACGAACGTATTCTGATCACAGGCGGTGGCACCGGCCTTGGGAAAGAAATGGCCGAAGGTTTCCTGAAACTCGGCGCCGAAGTTCACATCTGTGGCCGGCGTGGCGGCGTGTGCGAGGAAACCGCGAAGGAACTGATGGACATGCATGGCGGCAAGGTCGTGCCGCATGCCTGCGATATCCGCGTCGCCGAGGCCATCACAGACATGAATGACGAAATCTGGGCCAAGCACGGCCCGCTCACCGGACTGATGAACAATGCCGCCGGCAATTTCATCTCGCGCACGGAAGACCTCTCCATTCGCGGCTTCGATGCGATTTCCAACATCGTCTTCCGCGGCTCCTTCTACATGACGCACGACATCGGCAAGCGCTGGATCGACCAGAAGCGTAAAGGCAATGTCTGCTCCATTCTCACGACCTGGGTGTGGAATGGTGGACCGTTCGTCGTGCCGTCGGCGATGTCGAAGGCCGCTGTGAATACGATGACGCAATCCCTCGCCGTCGAATGGGGCCGGTATGGCCTGCGCTTTAATGCGATTGCCCCGGGCCCCTTCCCGACCAAGGGCGCCTGGGCACGCCTGTCACCGGACTCGGGCGAAAGCAGCATGGAGCGCGGCGTCGCCAACCCGATGGGCCGCGTCGGCGAGATGCACGAACTGGTCAATCTTGCCGTCCTGCTGATGGCGCCCGGCTGCGAATACATCAACGGCCAGACCATCGCGATCGATGGGGCCATGTACAATGCGTCGGGCGGAAATTTCAGCGCCCTGGCCGCATGGAGCGACGAGCAATGGGCCGCCGCCCGCGACGCCATTGAGGGCGCAAATGCGGAGGACAAGGCGAAGCGAACTGTGTAGGTTCGCAAGCGTTTCGCAATAATCAGAATGGACCGGAATGACAGCAGGAACGCAGAACACCGATGGGGACGGCATTCACGCCCTGGCCGCCCGCCTCTCTGAACTGCAATCGGAACGGGCCGGCCTGATCGCCGGGCTCACCGGCTCCGTTGCCTCCGGCAAGACAACCCTTGCTGCGGCACTTGCCGGTGTGCTGGACGATACGCTGGACGTCGAAACCGTTTCGACCGACGGCTTCCTGTTCCCCAACAGCGTGCTGACCGAGCGTGACCTGACGCTTCGCAAAGGTTTCCCGGAAACCTATGACCATCACGCGCTCGGCAATGCCCTGAGCGCCATTCGAACAGGTGAGGCGGCGTTCCCCACCTATAGTCACGTCACCTACGATGTGGACCCGGCCCTGACGCGCGTCATTGCCCGGCCGGATGTGCTGATCCTGGAAGGGCTCGGCTTCCGGCCCTTGTCGCCGCCCCCGCGCGAAACGCACGAGCCGGACCTGCTGATCTATCTGGATGCCAGCGAAGACGACCTGCTTGCCTGGTTCCTGGAACGCTTCCTGCGCCTGTGGAACGCCGCGCGGGAAGACCCGGCATCCTTCTATGCGAACTTCCTGCACATGTCAGAGCCGGAGCTCCTGGAATTCGCACAATCTGTCTGGGAGCGGATCAACCTGCCAAACCTGCGGGAGAACATCGGCCCGCTGAAACAGCGGGCCGACATCGTTCTCTACAAGACCCGCGATCACTCTGTAACGATCGCAGAAGACAGGCTGCTCTGACGGTCTAGAGGCTCGGATCGATCAGGTATTTTTCGCCCGTCGCCTTGGCGTTGTAGGCGTGCAGCGTGTCCAGATCGAGCGCCTCGGCCAGCGAGATCGTCTTCGTATAGTGGCTGGCAAAGGTCGTATCCAGTTCGTCGATCACGCGCTTGTACATGCGAGCACGCACTTCCGGGGCCGCCTTCTCAAGGAACGGTGTCAGCAGATAGCCGCTGAGGTTCCAGGCAAAGCCGACGCCGGCCGGCACGATGGTCGGCGACATGTCGAGCCGGCCATAGATGTAGACCTGCGTTTCCGTGCCGGAGCCATAGCGGGAATATTCTTTCATCTTGCGGCTGGCCGCGGCTTCCATGGCGATGAGCAGCTGGCCAGCCAGCGGTCCGCCGCCGATGGCGTCAAAGCCCATCGTCGCACCGGTTTCCATCAGGCCCTTGATAAGGTCTTCCATGAAAGTCGGC
>TARA_R110002051_G_scaffold117599_2_pt1 | contig 19921 bp, 11 predicted proteins | sample TARA_R110002051 | Tara Oceans TARA_R110002051 (sample SAMEA4397023) | marine metagenome | biome: Polar Biome; feature: [MES] marine water layer (ENVO:01000295) within the mesopelagic zone...; material: water (ENVO:00002006), including particulate matter (ENVO:01000060) such...
CTTAATGCTCTTTATAAATGGCTAATTTTCAATGCAACCATAACAGCGGAAAACGTATGGGCATATTTCGAAGTACCTCAAAGGTATCAAAATCGGCATCCAATGAATTCCACAGGTTGAGATACGCATCATTGCCTAGAGCAATACCTCCAAACAATAAGAATGAGTGCCTTACAGGCCATTCATTCCAATACATGACATCCTTTTGGTAGGGCCAAGTATTTTTATTTTTTGTGTAAGGGTACATAAAGGAAATTCCTTTAGCAATAGATTTTCCATCAGGGGTCTGATAGGTAAATAAATTATCTTCTGGGGTGGAAAGCACTTGACAAATAGTGGTCATTGCATCTAAGGTAAATAAAGAATATCCATAAGGTTTTGTTCGCGCTAACTCTTGCGGAAAAGAACCATTCTCTTGCATTTGATGAGGCAATACTACTTCTTTGTACATTTTTATACAGTAAGATTTCAGTTTTTCGTCACCTACTACATCAGCAAATACAGCTACTTGCATTACCCAGCATACACTATGATTATTGCCGTTATCTCTTTCAGCTATACCATAGGGATGTGTTGTCATCCATTTCAAATAGGTGCTAAACCATTGCTTTATTGTTTTTAATTCCACCTCAGATAATACACCAGCATCGGCAATGGCAGTTACCGATTGCGCCACCTCTATAAGATGAATGGTATCGATGATTCCTATCCCTCTACCTTCAAATCGCCCCATAATGGCTTGTCCATATCGTAAATTAGGATTCATTAAGGTTTGTTCATCAATAAACCAAGCCCGTAGATGCATGGCTACTTTTTCCGCATATTTTTTGTGATGTGTAAGGATATAAGCGCATGATAAGGCACCAGAAATTTGACTGAAGCGTATCATTGCTTCACGATGTGCTACAAAATTATCTGGATTTGTCAATCCATCCTTTCGAATATAGGGTCCCTTAGGTTGCTGTGGATCTGGCCACCAATAATCGCCCTCTGAATAAAAATCATGAATACCTCCGGCACTTCTTGGAGCAATGCTAGCTACTACCGTAATAGGTTTTAAAGCTATATACGCATTTGCAAGTTGTACTACCCGCTCTTTTTCTTTTGCATAAAAGTGACCCTCAAATATAGGAGTTGCTGTATGACAACTATTTAAAATGAGGGTTATCATGAACAACTTTATTTGTGATTTCATATTTTTTTTTTCAAAAAACCTACCAGCGTAAGCTTTACACAATGCCGATAGGTTAACTCAACTCAATTAATCAACTATACTCAAATAGGTTCCTTTAAAATTTTGATTTAACACCATCATGGCTACGGGTATTCCTTCTTGATAAGGAATAACTTCAATAGAGGCTTTTCCATTCGCCATGGCGATAACAGAACTTCCTGTGGGTGTGCCTTGATTTTCAATTAGCTTACCTCCAGATAAGCATTGAAAATAGACCTTATCTTCGTAGTCCAAACAACGGAGACCATTTTCATCAACAGCTATGGCACTTACCAAGTAGTTACCATTGGTCAGTTTTTCTGAAATTAACTGTAATTCTTTGGCGGTATCATTTTTGCTAAATCGGTATGTTACATTTAAGGTATCGCTAACTAGGCCACCCTTTTTGGAAACGCCACTTGCTACTAAACTATTTTCTCCTTCAACGAAATTGACCTCCCAGGTTAGACCAGAGGCTGGAAACTTTTTAATATCCTTAATTTTTGTCCCTAAATTTTTCCCATTATGAAAAAAAGTTACCTTTTCGCAATTGCTAAATACACTAATGGTTCTTGGCAGTTCTTTTGGTCCTTGGCGCTCAGTCCATGTATGCGACTCAATATAGGTAAAAGGATCATCCGACCAATAACTTTTAAATACATAATAGGCATCTTTTGGATGACCATTTCGGTCTACTAAGCCCTTTTGATTCATATAAGGAATGTCATTTTCTGGTCGTAAGGGTGTTCCAAAATCTTTAAATGCCCACTGCACATTTCCGACAAATGTACTATCGGTCTCAGAAATTCTTAAATACCAATCAAATAAGTCTACGATATAGTTCTCACTCCAATCGCCTATTTGAGCAATATTAGCAACTTTGGTTTGCACAATGGCTTCTTCCCAACCATCTGTAGTTATAAGTCCTTCACCAGTAATGGGATTCTCTGTATGTCGACCAACATGGCTTGAGCCCCCATATTCTGCGTGTAAAAAATGTTTGTATTGAGGTTTATAGGTATCTATGGCTTTTTGATAACTTTTATAACTACCAGAATACCATCCAGACCAAATTGATGGGGAAAATACATCTACAATAGCAGCACCTTCATAATATTTACGCAAGGCTGTTTTACGCATGGGATCCAATTGATGCGCCATGGTATTTAGCTCTTTTAAAAATTCATTTATCTTTTGGGTGTCGTCACCTCCTTCATAATCAGGTAACCAGTAAAGCTCATTGCCTAAAGACCAAATAATAATACTGGGATGATTGTAATTCTGATTGATCATTTCACGAAGCATATTCTTGGTATTTTTTTTCCAAACGTCATCGCCAATTCCCCCACGACACCAAGGCAATTCATCCCAAACCAAAATACCTAATTCATCACAAGCTTTATAGATTTCAGGATCTTGCGGATAATGAGCCAATCGTACAAAATTAGCACCCATATCTTTGATTTGTTCCATATCTTTCCGATGCATTTCATTTGACATGGCTGCACCAACCCCTGCATGTTCTTCATGCCGATGTGTACCTCTTAACAAAAGTCGCTTTCCGTTTAAATAAAAAGCTCCGTAATCTTTAAATTCAAACCATCTAAATCCTACTTTTTCAGAGCGAATATCTTCTACTTTTCCATTTTTTAAAACACTGGCTTCAACAGTATACAAATTGGGATTTTTAGTATCCCAAAGTTTTGGATTTGTAATGTCATCAAAAACCACGGTAATCAATTCATTGGTTATGGTGACAACTTTTGAAGTTATTTCATGGCCCTCACTGTTCTTAAGTACTAGTTTTAATGCATCAGCTTTATGAGCATCAAACAGTTCTAAGGCAACCACTGCCTTAAGTGTTGCTTTTTCATGAGAAACCTCAGGAGTTGAAATCTTTAAATCCTTGATGTTATTTTTTGATGTAGAAATAAACCAAACATCACGGGTAATTCCACCATAAATGAAAAAATCGCTTTTTTGAGAGGGAATAATAGTTCGATCATAGGCATTATCTACACGAACAAAAATAGTATTCTTACCTGCTTTAATAGCTTTGGTTATATCAATTTCAAAGCCAAGGTATCCACCTATATGACTTCCGACCTCAATGTTATTAAACACTACTCTTGTAGTAACATTTGATCCTTCAAAATACAAGCTATATTTCTTGTTAGACTCTATTTTTGGGATATCTAATATTTTTTTATACCAACTGGCATCTCTGCGATATCCAGGCTCTTGATCTATGACATCTTCAAAATTCCATGTGTGAGGTAAATCTATTACCGTCCATTGATTAGCAACACCTTCTGGAATTTGTACCGCAGCATTCTCTAAATAGTTCCAATCCTTATTGATATTTATTCTTGTTCTTTCCAAAACTTCAGAATTGGGTTCTGAACATGAAGTCAATACTAAAAGAAATAGAAAAGCACTATAAAAGTAAGATGTATTAGCAATCATTTTAAATCAAAAATTAGAATTACAGGTTTCTTTTGCGGAGTAATGCTTCTAGGAAATAATAATCCCCATAAACGATAGGAGCATCAACTTCGCTATTTTTTGGCCAATTTCCAGTGCTATGGGCTAAAATAAACGGTGCTTCAACATCTGAAGGCAGTAGGTAATGAATAGATTGTAGCGCATTCAGAACTTTATCAGCATAGGTAATACAGATGCTGTCTTGTGTGTGTTGATACAGCTCATAGCAGGCAGAAGCTACAATTGCGCCTGCAGAAACGTCTGTTGCCGCTTTCGGAATTTCTGGATCATTAAAATCCCAATATGGAATGCCATCATCGGGCAAGTTTTCATGCTCCAAATAAAATTTTAATGTTGCTCTAGCTTGCTGTAAATAGGCCTCATCTTTTGTATACCGATAGGCCATGGTGAAACCATAAATTGCCCATGCTTGTCCCCTCGCCCATGAAGATTGATCATTAAATCCTTGATGGGTTACTTTAGCCTTAGCTAATCCCGTTAGGGTGTCATAAACCACCACGTGATAGGTACTTTGATCAGGTCTAAAATGATTTTTCAAAGTAGTATTTGCATGCTGAACGGCGATCTTATAATAGGAGCTATCTTTAGTTATTTTAGCAGCTTCAAAAAGTAACTCTAGATTCATCATATTATCAATAATAACAGGATACTCCCACAGCTCTTTATTAAAATCCCATGAACGAATAGAGCCCACTTTAGCATTGAATCGAGAACTCAATGTTTTGGCAGCTTTTACAATTATTTGTTCATATTGGGGATCACCTGTAATTTCCAATCCCATACCCACACTACAAAAAACTTTAAAACCAACATCATGAGAATCAGCATTATCCTTTTCTCGTTTGGAATAGGCCGTCCATGCTATTGCTTTATTTTTATATGCTTCTTTTCCTGTAAGCTTGTACAATTGCCATAAATTGCCAGCGAAAAATCCACTTGTCCAATCACTTGAAGTGACTTTTTTTATCTTTTCAGTAGTGATGTCAAGACTCCTTGGAAAAGAAAGAGAATCCACTTTATAGGTTAATAGCTTTTCATAGCGTGATTGCAGTAGCGAATCTATGGAGATAGTGTTCGTAACAGCTAAATGTTCTTCACCTTTAGAAGTATTGGGCTTACATGCCAAGAAAAGCATGGCAAGCCCAATAATGTATTTAAATTCATGCATAATTAATAACCTGGATTGTTGGGTGCTAAATTTGGATTCCTTTGTAATTCGTCTCCTGGTAATGGAAATAAATAATCTCTACTTGGATCAAAATTTACTTGGGGTTCTAAACCAGTAGGTCCAAAAACATCAGTACCCAATTGACGTCTTTTGATATCGTACCAGCGCTTGAACTCAAAAGCGAGTTCTATTCTTCTTTCTTCAAGAACCATATCTCTAAAGGCATCTTTTGAAAGTCCCGAAGTAACATCTTCTGGAAAACTTGTTAAAACGCCAGCCTTATTTCTAGCCCTTAAGCGAATTCTGTTAATATAGCTATCAGCTTCAGTGGTACCAGGTGTAATTTCATTTAGAGCCTCTGCTGCAATCAATAATACTTCAGCATAGCGCATGGTGGCATAGTTTATACTAGAGGCTCTACCATTTGCACCGCCAGTTACCCCAGGAAAACGAGTATATTTAGCAATATAAGCACTGGCTATATTTCTAGAATCTCCCGTTGGGAAATAGGAAAATGGTTGTGTGACTCCGTCAAAGACTGCAGTAGTATCTAAACTAACTGCTTTTCGATAATCTCTACCATCCCATCTGTTATAAACTTCAATAGAAGGCACCGCAACGGACCATCCTTCACCAATGTCAGCTCGTCCATCCAATCGTTGATTCTGTCTGATTCCGGTTATGGGAGCCATATAATCCATCCCATAATTACTAATTTGAAATCCATTAAAATCAATAACAAACAAAGGTTCTTTTAGAGCATCTTGTTTATCGGCATCAAATAAGTTTTGAAAATCTGGTTCTAAATTCAGATTGAATAGCCCTTCGTTGTCTATGACATATTTAGCTTCGTCATAAGCTTTTTTAAATTCGCCCAAAGTAAGGTAAACAGATGCTAAATAGGCCGAAGCGGTTGCTTTAGAAGGTAATGCCTTTATAGGTTGAACATTAGGCAACCATGTTTTTGCTTCCTCTAAATCAGCTATGATATGGGTATATACATCAGCTACGGAGGTTTTAGAAATAGTTTTCGTATCATCTACATTGATGACAGGTTGGTCTAAATAAGGAACTTCTCCAAAAACACGAACCAAATGATAATAGGCAAATGCACGTATGAAATAGGCCTGAGCCGTTATTGGACTTTTATTTTCGGGGGTTGCATCTACAAATTCTGCACCAGCTATTGCTTCGTTGGCACTTGCAATCACTTCATAGGATCTGGGCCAAAATTCAGAGACCATACCACTAGCATCATTCATTTGAAAATAATTAACCTCTTTCCGGGCAGCAGAAGTACCTTGATCTCCAATAGTAGCCATATCACCTCTTAGCAGTAAAGAAACCGTTAATTTTCGACCCCAATAGGCTTCTGAAGCCATATTTCCTATTGCACCATTTACGGCAGTTTGGATATCTGCTGGAGATTTAAAAAAACCGTCAGGAGACAACAATCCTACTGGTTCTTCCTCTAAGTCGGAACACCCTATAAAGGTTGCGATCAGTAAAAAGTATAAATATTTATAATTTTTCATAATTGTATTTTTTTCTGGTTTAGAATTTTAAATTGATCCCGAATGTTACTGATTTGATATTTGGGTAACTTCCATAATCAAAGCCTTTATTCACATTGCTATTTCTATTTCCTTGACTTTGATAACTCGCTTCTGGATCTGTACCTGGAAAATCGGTTCCCGTCCATAAATTTTGTCCACTTAAAGACAATCTGATCCCTTGCATACCAATTTTAGTCACGATTGTGTTGGGTAGATTATACCCAATAGCTAAATTTTTAAGCCGAACATAACTACCATCATAGACAAATCTTGAAGATGTGCGTTTAGATCGTACAGCAACGGAAGGAACATTCGTATTTGTATTAGAAGGTGTCCAAGCATTTAAAGCCTCAGTAGTAGCATTTGAACCACCTGATGCTAGCTCTTCAAAAGTGTAGCTATAGATATCTCCACCAACAACCGCTTGAAAAAAGATGTTCACATCAAAATCTTTATATCTGAAATTATTATTTAAACCTGCGGTCCAATCTGGATTAGGATTTCCAATTATTTTAAGATCTTCACTTGACATAGCGCCATCTCCATTAATATCTGTAAATAATTCTTCTCCAGCGGTATTTACAAAACCTGCTGTACCTTCTGGAAAAGTACCACCTTGATTTACACCTCTGTATTCATACCCCCAAAAAACACCTACTGATTCTCCTTCTCTTAGCAAATGTGTTTGACCTTGACCAATAAAGGAACCTGGTGCAGAATTTAATAATATATCCTGTCCATCAATCAATTTAACAACATTGTTCTCATTGGTTGACCAATTGAAATCTGTTGACCATGAAAAGTTTTCCTTAGTGATATTTTTAGTAGTAAGACTAATTTCAAATCCTTTATTATTTATTTCTCCTATATTCTTTAAAGGTGAAGCTTGTAACCCAAAATATTCTGGTAATCCTGAATCATTTAAAATGAGATCTTTCGTATCAATAGAATAATAGTCAACGGAAAGTGAGATTTTATTATCCAAAAAGCCAACATCTAGACCATAATTTGATTGATAAGATGACTCCCATTTTAAATCTGGATTGGCTAATTGATCAGGAACTATGGCATTTACATTCTGCCCGCCTGTCTCTGCATATATATTACTAAAGCGTGCAAGTGATTGATAGGGCGCTATAGATGGATTACCAGTAACCCCATAACTATATCGTAATTTCAAATTTGAAAGCGTACTGTTATCTTTTAAAAATTCTTCATTGGATACTTTCCAACCAATTGCTCCCGAAGGAAAAAAGGCATACTTATTATTTTTTGCAAAATTGGAAGATCCATCTCGTCTTGCTGTAAAGGTTAACAAATACTTATCATCAAAATCATAATTTAATCTTCCATATTGTGAAATAATTTCCGTTTCTGTTAAAGCAGAAGCAGGCGCTAAATAAATTGAACCCCCTCCTAAATTATAATAAGAAAAACTATTACTCACAAAGCCCTGAGAACCTGCATTATAAGTCTCATTTCTCATTTTCTGATACGAGTATCCTAACAATCCCGTTAAGGAACTCTTACCAATTTCTTTTTTATATGTCACATAATTTTCAGATAATAAATCGGTAGATTTAAAGTTTGAAACCGTGGCAATACCCCCATTTGGTCCAGCTGTAAGAGTAGAAGGTTTAAAAATACCCCTGGTATTATTTCGGGTACTATACCCAAAAGTTGTCTTAAAGGATAAGCCTTCTAAAATCGTATAATCTCCATAGAAATTAGCTCTGTATAGATCTGTTTTGGTTTCATCAACAATCTCTAAGGCTGTTGCAACTGGGTTATCAACGGCATCCCCTACAGTATTCAAGGTATTTACTCCATTTGCATTCTTAACGCCTAAATCGGGAACAAAGCGATAAGCTAGGGAAATAACATCTCCTTGTCCAACACCTCCAGAGCCTGCCTGCGATGCAACTCCATCTTTATTACTTCGGTTTGCAAAAACATTGAATCCCAGTTTTAAATTATCAGTAGCCTGTACATCAATATTGCTTAAAAAAGAAAAACGTTCAAAACCAGAATTGATAACAACTCCTTTTTGATCGAAATAATTTCCAGAAACATAGTAATTCACTTTATCAGAACCTCCTGAAAAGGAAAGCTGATGACTAGCCACATTCCCACTTCTATAAATTAAATCTTGCCAATCGGTATTCTCGGGTCCTTGAACATAACCAGGATTAATTTGCTGTTGGTAGGCTGCAAATTGATCTGCATCTAATAAGTCCAATGTTTTGGTCACATTTTGAGTAGCATAAGAAGAGTTCACTTCTATGACCATTTTACCATTACGTCCTTTTTTAGTAGTCACCAAAATAACTCCTCCCGATCCTCTAGACCCATATATAGCCGTAGCAGAAGCATCTTTCAAAACTTCTATAGATTGAATATCAGATGCTTGAGGTAATGAAGCACCCACAAAACCATCGACAACAACAAGTGCTGCACTACTTGCTCCAATGGAAGTGTTTCCCCTTACCCGTACTGAAATGGGTGCTCCAGGCTCTCCCCCATTATTGGACTGTACTACAACTCCAGCTGCCCTACCCTGTATAGCTTGTTCTGCATTTAAAACTGGAAAGGCATTAATTTCTTCGGCACTTACCGATGAAACAGCTCCTGTTATATCGCTTTTCTTTTGCGATCCATACCCAACGACTACTACCTCTTCAAGAGCTGAAATATCTTCTTGCAAGGTAATATGAAGAGTAGTGGCGGCTCCAATAACAACCTCTTTAGGAGAAAAGCCCAAAGAACTAAAAATTAAAATTCCCGAGCTCTTCACATTGATGGTGAAATTTCCATCAAAATCAGTAGAAGTACCATTAGTTGTTCCTTTTTCAACAACACTCACCCCAGGAATCCCTATTCCATCTTCAGATGCTATTACTGTTCCAGTAATCGTTTTTTCTTGAGAGTAACCCAATACTCCTACTAGTATAAAAAGTCCACATAGGTACTTTCTAAACCAGTCATTCATTCTTTTTTTTGACATAAGTAAAGTTTTTCAGTTGAGTTTATTTTTATAGAAAGAAGTAGACCATGGCTAATCCTTGACCTAAAATCAGGACTATCAAAATAATTTCTATTATTTTTATTTTGGTCTTTCTACTTATCATTTCCCAAAAATAGCACACACCCTTTACCTAATAATTCAAAAAAGGGTATGCAAAAATCCAAAATGATCAAAAAATATCAGGAAATAGCAACTTTGGGAGCTTAAAAATGTCTTGAAAAAGTTTCCATATATTGCGAAGGCGTTTGCCCATATTTCTTTTGAAAACACTTGCTAAAATATTTGGGATTTTTAAAACCCACCTCATAACTTATTTGCGAGATGTTTAGTTTATCCTGTTCGAGGAGTTGTAAGGCGCGTTTCATTCTTACCTCATGAATAAACTCATTTGGTGTAAAATTTGTCCATGCTTTAATTTTTGTAAAAAGTAAAGTTCTACTCACTCCAAGTTCTGAACTAAAACTAGGAATATCAAACTGCTCATTTGCAATATTTTCCTCTACAATAAACAATGCCTTTTCTAACAACTTCTCATCTAATGAGGATACTGTTATATCGCTGGGAGTGAAATTGTCTCTATCCGAAAATTTAGCTTTTAATCTTTTAGTAGACTCCATAATGTTCTTAATCCGCAGTCTAAATTCTTTGATGTTAAATGGTTTACTAATATAATCATCTGCTCCACTTTCTAAACCTTCAAATTTATAAATGAGGGAGGTTCTTGAGGTTAGTAAGATGACTGGAATATGGCTCGTCTTTAAATTTTCTTTGATCTGCGCACAAAGTTCTGTGCCTACCATTTCAGGCATCATCACATCAGAAATAATCAAATCAGGAACACTATGCAAGGCTTTTTTCATCGCTTCTTTACCATTCCCAGCTTCTAAAATAGTATACTCCATTTTTAAAAGCTCTCTCATAAATGTTCTTAAAGGATGATTATCTTCTACCACCAAAATAGTTTGCTTTTCTTTATCGACCACTAGATTTTCAAGAGTGTCACTAGTCTCAGGAATAGAATTCTCTAGTTGTGATTTATACCATGTAAGATCATCACTGAATTTAAAATCTTTCAAAATTTGATCTTCTCGAATATGTTTTCTTCCTAAAGGTAATGACACTGAGAAAATAGTTCCTTTTTCCGTTTTAGGTTGTATACTAATTTCCCCTTTATGAAGCTGCACTATATTTTTTGCAATTGAAAGTCCAATTCCTGTTCCACTATGATGGTTTGACCTTGAATTATTACGATGGGGTATTTCGAAAAAGCGATTAAATATTTTATGTTCATATTCCTCTGGGATTCCAATACCTGAATCTTCTACTTGAATTATAATAGCTGCAGCAGTTTCAGTAATGCTAATTTTGACCATCCCATTTTTTGGCGTATACCTAAAAGCATTTGAAATAAGATTGTAAAAAACTTGTTCTAATTTATTCCGATCATAGTACACTAAAATTGTCTCACTTGAGGCACTAAATTTGTATTGGTAACCTCCTCCTTTAGCAAACTCACTAAAAGAGAAATAAATTTCCTTTAAAAACTTTACTATATTTCCTTCCGCAACTTCAAGCTCAAATTGATTGTTCTCAAGCTTTCTAAAATCCATTAACCTACTAATTAACTGCAATAGGTGTTTGGCATTGCTCTCCATAACTAGTAATTTTTTATACATCACACTACTCCCCTTATAATTTTCTAACAATTGTTGCAAAGGGCCCGATATCAAGGTTAATGGTGTTCTAAACTCGTGTGAAATATTGGTGAAAAATTCGAGCTTAGCCCTATGTATTTCATTGTTTCGCTCACGCTCTAAATGTTCAAGTTCTAGCTCATGTTTTAGTTTGGTCTTTGAATTTATGATGGTTGCTAAACCATATAGGGAGGCAACAATAAGTAAAGCATAGGCTATAAATGCCCAAGTACTTTTCCAAGGCGCAGGCTTCACATGAATTTGGAGCCGCGTAGCTTGCTCATTCCAAACGCCATCATTATTTGCTCCTTTAACTTCAAAGACATAATTACCAGATTGTTGAATATTATAATTTGCTTCTGTATTAGACGATAAATTCCACTCTTTTTCCAAGCCTAATAAGCGATACTTATATTGGTTGTTACTTGAATTAATAAAATTCGGAATGGCGTAGCTAATACTAAAATTGGCTTTGTCATAACTCAACTCAAGTTGCTCAGTATAGGCTATATTTTGATGTATGGGTGCCTTCTCATTTCGAAAATCTACGGATGTATTCTGTATTTTAAAATCGGTTAAGAGCACTTGAGGCGCATAGCTATTTTTTGTTATTTCTTCAGGATTAAAAGAGGAGGCTCCTGCTGGCCCACCAAAATAGATCCTTGAATTTAAATATAAACTAGCGTTATTATTAAACTCATTACTGATCATCCCATCCTTTTGGTTATATAGAATAGCCTCCTTTGATTGCAGATGATATTTTACAATACCTTGATTACTGCTCAACCATAAATGTCCTTTATCATCTTCGATGATGCCGTGAATTGATGCAATTTTTACATTGGAAGCAATTATTTCCCTTTGTATTAAGCCTTTATCTTTATAAGCAAATAAACCCTTATACTTAGTTCCCACCCAAATGGTACCGTTTGAATCTTCAAAAAGGCATTGAATATCTTCTCCAGCTCTTTTTTCTCTATCAAAAAGAAAGTGTTCTACTTTAAAATTTTGAAAAATATCCGAATTTAAATTTACCCTATTTAACCCTCTTTCAGTTCCAATCCATAAATTATTGGTATGGTCAATCAATAGAGTACGTATGCTATTACCTGAAATAGAAGCACTGTCATTTGGATTATTTAAAAAAGATTTGAATTGTTGTTTTTCAAGATCATAACGCAATAATCCTTTTCCAAAAGAACCTAACCAAATGATGTTCTTCGTTTCACTTTTGATAGCATAAACACCTGTTCCTTGTAAATATTCTTTAAGTTGTGGAGTAATAAGATGAGGAATAATCTTTTTCTTCTGTAAATCATAAACTGATATTCCTGCGTTAAAGGTTCCAATCCAGAGCCTATTAGTAGCTCCATAATATAATGACTTAATATTATTACTAGGGAAATCTTTGGTATTTTCAAGAGTCAGAAAAGAGGCCGTTTGACTTTTATGATCTAAGACCGTTATTCCACCCCCTTCTGTGCCAAAATATATATAGTTTAGCGTATCTGTTTCAATAGAACTAACTACATCGTAATTTAAACTATTACTTCCTGTATTTTGAGTGTAATTATTAAAATTTGAATTCGCACTGTCCCAAATATTTATCCCACCGTAATAGGCACCTATCCATACGGATCCTTTTTTGTCTAAAAAAACAGATTTTATGGTATTTCTACTTAAACTTTTTTGATCGTAAGGTTGGGCCTCAATCTTAGTTACTTCGCCATGCTTAAAAATTTGATTCACCCCTTCATAGGTTCCTAACCATAAAGTACCCTCCATGTCAAAAGTTAAGGATCGTATATCCTTATGAATTTTATCGAAGCCAGCTCTTGTAAAGGGTAGAAATTCACCAGACGAATGCTCATAGGTATACAACCCATCTTTCTTGGTGGCAACCCAAACATTCCCATCACTATCTTGCACCATATCCTGTACAAAAAAATCAGGGCCTTTACTTTCAAAATGGTACTCTTCTCCAGCTATTTTGCTAACAATAGTAATCCCAGTTGCCGTACCTAACCAAATCTTTCCATCCTGAGTTTCTAAAATACTTATGATAAGATTATTTCGTAAATTATGCCTGTTATTTGTATTTTGAAAAATAGTAAATTTTTTATTCTCAGGATGATAAATAGCAAGTCCATTGGAAGTCGCTACCCATACTTTTCCATCCTTCGTTACGCAAACACCCCATATGGTATTGCTAGGGATGGAATTGTTTTCGGAATGGTAGAAACGTTTGAATTCATTTTTTTTTGGATTGTACAAATTAAGACCGTAGTACGTGCCCACCCATATATTGCCAGATTCATCTTCATCAATGTCTAATATATCGTTACTGCTTATCGATAGACTATCCTCTTCACTATTTCTAAAAACTGAAAATGAATGGCCGTCATATCTATTCAGCCCATCTCTAGTGCCCAACCAAATTTGTCCAAAATGATCTTGATCTATGGTTATAACTGAACTTTGTGATAAGCCTTCTGAAGTTGAAAGATGTTTAAATCGATATTCTTTGGTTTGTGAACTTAAGCTATGGATGGTACATAAAATAAAATACAGGACACAAAATTGTTTCATAGGTAAAAAATCCTTTCCTTAAATTAGTAATTCTAAATAAATACACCTTAAAGTTATCTATTATAAATATAGAAACTAGTTAATTATTCGTTTGTGTAGTTGGTAGTCATATAATGAAGGAATGTTTTTTATTTGTTTATTTAAAAATTCGACATAACAATGGGGCGCGTAGTTGAGTCGAATTTCATGATTTCCATATAAGCCAATGACCCGTGCAGCAACACCATCCTTCATCCCATTTATAAGAACGGGAGCACTATGATCCAAACCACTTAGCACATTCACTTCTATATTCCAAAAGGTGCTATAGGCACCGTGAGATGGTTTCCAATAGGCTGCACCGCCCCCAGCAAAAAGTGGATATGAAAAGTCTGATTCGGGAGCAAGGTATACGCTGATATGATCAAACAAATTTTGATGATTTGCACCAGAATGTTGATCTAGAACTGGGTTTTTAAAAAGCATGCAGTTTTTAAAAACATTTTTAGTAGAAAAGGTATTAAAACTTAATCCATGTTCGCTAGTATTAAAAACTTTTAAATTTTCAACTAAAACATTATGCACTCCTGCCATTGCTACCGTATAATGTGCCATACTATCACCATCGGTACTAATATCAGTTATTGTTATATTGGCAATTTCTTCACCAAGAATTCCACTATCCGCATTTGTAATCACAATATTTTTCACCCAACTATTATAAACTCGGGTTAAATATATGGCATTATAACCTCGTTCTACATGGTGTGCTATTCTCGGTTCTTTGGGAAAAGTAAAACGTAAATTTTCAATACCTACTTCAGTTAAATGCTTCCATTCTACTAATTTGGCTTCATATTCAGGTAAAATCTCCACTGTAAGAGGCCCCTTTATTTTCACACTTTTCCCCTTAATAGCAAGAATTTCAACCTGTTGTCGAACAATAGGTAAAGTTGGAAATTCCCAATGATGTGAACCCACTTTCACAGGTGTATCTTGGTATAAATCTTTTATAAGTTGTGATTTCTCACCAACTGTATTATAGAGTTGCAATTCCAAAACATCCCCAATCCTAAGTTCAGATGCGTCGACTACGGTAAGGACATGTGCTCCTCTATCCCCTTTTAAAACATTTGCTTTTTCTACCAAAGGAACAGCATACTTTTCTAAATAAGATTTCACGCGTTCTCCAGGAATTTGGCTCCAAAACATTCCCCCAGCCCAAGCATACTGGGAAAAAGGCAAATCGATATTGTTTTGAGGTTCTCGTTGCCGTTTATCAAATTGTAAGAGGTATTCCCGCAATTCCATTAATTGGTCAGGGTCTTTCATATACATTAAAGGTCTTGGGCAATAAATTTCCGTTCCCTCCGAACCCGTACCTGTGCCTCGTATCACAAAATTACTTCGCTCAATAGTGATAATAGCACTGAGTACAATTCGACCCTTAGGTAATTGTAAAATAACAGGCTCTTTAATTGCGTTAGCCGCATCCATTGCTTTCAATAAAGCCTTTGAATCATCTAAATTATCATCTGAAATTACACCGTAATCTGCTGCATATAGTATTTTACCCTTAGAACTGGGGAGTTCCTTTTCTCCGTACTTATATCCTGCATAACTAAAGTCAGGTAGGTAATTTTCTTCACTGATTTTAGAATTTGAAAGAATTTTAGGAAGTTCTTGACCCAATAAATGCACATGAACTATCATAAAAATCATAAAAATTTTGATATACATATCCTTTATAAAATTAATTTGCTTAGTATCATTTAAATGTAAAGTCAAATTTCATACAATATAGTAAGGCTCGCATTTACTTATAGCACATTAAGTTTTGAAAAGTGGTAGTACGTACTTTTTTACTCTTAATATGTACTATTATATCTGAATGGAATTAGTTATTTTGTAAAAAAAAGCGAACTTTTGTTAGCGATTCATTTTGTGAAGATCATTGAGTACCTGATAAATTGTAGTGAGATAAGCTAATAACGTCCTATGAAAAACAGCCCTAAGAAAAAAATATGTAAGGTCAACCAAGCGAACATAATGTCTCTACCATCGATGCTCTTCAAAGTACTATTAAGTACTTTTATTCTTCTAGGTTGTGCAAATCATCCCGCTAAAAAAAATCTATTTATCGTAAAAAACAACTTGAACTTGAATCGGACTTTTGAAACAGTGGTTATTGATTTAGGTTTACTTGAAAATAGCAATTCTTCTAGCAAAGGTGCTAAAGGTTATTCCATAATAAATTCTTTATCAAAAGAAGAACTTAGGTCACAATCTATAGACAGTGATGGTGATGGTATCTTAGATCAACTATTATTTCAACCAGAAATAAAACCAAATTCAGAAGCTACTTTTGAAGTATTGGCAAATGATAATAGCTCCTTAAAGGATACGCTTGCTTGGTGTTTTTCTCGCTTTGTCCCTGAACGAACCGACGACTATGCATGGGAAAATAATCGTGTAGCCTTTAGAACTTATGGGCCTACTGCTCAAAAAATGGTTGAAGAGCATATAGAAGGAGGAACGCTTTCTAGTGGCATAGATGCTTGGTTGAAACGTGTAGATTATCCCATCATTAATAAGTGGTATGCCAAAACAATCTCAGGGCAAGGAAGCTATCACAAAGATACTGGAGAAGGATTAGATAATTTTCATGTCGGTGCAAGTCGAGGTGTTGGAGGTATTGCAGTACAAGCTGATTCCCTATATTATTACTCAAAAAATTTCACCCATTGGAAAACGATAACTAATGGTCCCATACGTACTAGTTTTATTTTAACTTATACTGATTGGGATGCCAATGGGAAAATTATTTCTGAAATCAAGCATATCTCTTTAGATTATGGTAGTAATCTTTCAAAATTTACTATTGAATTAAAAGGCACTCCTACTGTTTCAGCCGGTTTAACTTTGCATCAAAAAGAGGGTGAAATTTCTAGCAATATAAGTGAGGGCTGGATGAGTTATTGGGAACCCTTTGAAGATTCTGAATTAGGCCAAGGTATGGTTGTACCCCAAGAAATAGTGCTAAAGTTTCACAAGTATGATACCGAGCAAATAGATGAAAGTAATTTATATGCAAAACTAAAAGTCATCAACAATCAAGTAACATATTATGCTGGGTTTGGTTGGAAAAAAAGTGGTCAGTTCAAGACTAAAGAAGATTGGAATGCCTATTTATCTGAATTTTCAAAGAAAATAAATTCCCCACTTGAAATTAACAAACTGTAGTGACCTCCTACACGTCAACTTTTCTTTATAAACGATTTTATTTATCATTTATATTTTATTTAGAGTGGAAAGAAATTAACCCAAATAAATAGGCATCAAAACAATGGTGCAAAAAACGGGAATAGATAACCACCTGCGGCGGAAAAAAGTGAGCATAGCTGAATTTCTGGTAAGTCCTTAATTTAATAATACTACATATCAAGAATTAGACTGGATCATTATATCCGCTGTTAATGGTTCTCTGTTTCCGTCCTATCTAGACAAAATATCAATCCAATTATATTGAGAAACATGTACAAAATATCTAACACAAAAATAACAGAAATCAAAGGAGCTAGTCACGCTGTGTTTATTTCACATGCCAAAGAAGTTGCGAAGGTTATACTCTCCGCTACCTATTATAAATGATTCGTATCCTGAAATAAGGTTATATAATTGAAAATTCATAATCCCTTCTTTTTTTTCAAGAATGAAAATGGTCTAATTTATAAATTAATCTAGTTAAAATTAGCTCTAAATTCTATAGGAGATAATTTCGTTTTTTTCTTAAACAACCTACTAAAGGATTGCGAATGTTCAAAACCCAATTGAAAGGCTATTTCCCCAATGGAAAAATTGGTGGTTGTTAGTTTTTCTTTGGCCTTTTGAATTAACTTTTCATGAATATGCTGTTGTGTATTTTGACCCGTTAGGTTTTTTAACAAACTACTTAAGTAATTTGGTGAAATATGTAATTTTTCAGAGATGTCAACTACATTTGGAATCCCTTTGTTATATACATCTTCTGAGTTAAAATAATCTTCTAAAAAATCTTCCAAGCGTCCTAGTACCTGATGATTTAAAATTTTACGTGTTATGAATTGACGCTGATAAAATCGTTCCGCATAATTAAATAAAACTTCCATTTGAGCAACAATAATGTTTTGGCTAAACTTATCGATATTGGAATGATACTCGACTTGTATTTGTTGCATTACAGAAAGAATTAAATTTTCTTCCTTATCCGATAAAAATAAAGCTTCATTAACTGCATACCCAAAAAACTCATAATACTTTATCGCTTTTGCAAGTGTGGTATTCCATAAAAAATCTGGATGGACAATTAAAAGCCATCCTGTAGGTTTCGGATCTTGCCGCAAGAATTCATATCGAATTCGTTGCCCTGGCCCTATAAAGGATAGCAATCCTTCGTTAAAGTCATAGGTTTGTTGTCCATAAATAAACTTCCCGTGAATGTTTCTTTTTAACCCAATGGTATAAAAACTTTGAATCCATGTGACGATACTATCCTTAAATTGATAATCAACTTGGGCATAATCCACAAGACTTATTAAAGGGTGTTGCGGTTTAGGTAAATTTGCAATCTCATGAAATTCGCTGATGGTCGTTAGTTGATGAATGGTATGCTGTTCCATAGGATTTAAAAGTACAAAATTACTACATAGAATTTAGAACACTAAATCCTATGTAGTTAAAATAGCTTATCAATAATCGGTAGCGGTAGCGATTTCCTTATACGTACTTAAGTCGTTCTCTACTGATGTTATTTTTTGTTGCGCATACTGATAGGCATCACTTCCTAAAAATAAATGCAATGGTGGGTTTTCTAATAAAGCTATCTCCAAAAGAACAGCTGCCGCCTTATTCGGATCTCCTGTTTGATTCCCTCTTATTTCGTTCACATGAAGTTGTTCTATTTTTCGTGCTTCTGTATACACATCTATAGGAGTATTAGGAAGGCCGAAAGATCCTTCATCTAAAAAATTGGTGCGAAAATACCCTGGATAAACAACACTCGCCGTAATTCCAAAGGATTTGGTCTCTGCCGCCAATGCTTCCGTTAAACCTACCACGGCATATTTAGTAGCACAATAAATTCCAAAACTTGGGAAATTCCCAATAAACCCTGCCACTGAAGAAATATTAAAAATATGCCCCCTTTTATTGGCACGTAAGTGAGGTAGCACACTACGAATCACATTTAAAACACCAAAAACATTGACGTCAAAATTCTTTCGAGATTCTGTATCACTCAATTCTTCCAAAGTTCCTGCTTGACCGTAACCTGCATTATTAACAACAACATCTATAGTTCCAAAGTGTTGTACAATAGCTTTTACTCCACTTTCAACACTTTTTTCATTGACCAAATCCATTTCAATCGGAAAAAATTCTGAATCCTTATAAGCTACCGCATTGACTAAGGCGTTACGATTACGAGATGTTGCAGCCACACGATATCCTTTCTGCAATAATTGCTTTACTATAGCTAAACCTAGCCCTTTAGAAGCCCCTGTTACCAACCAAATCTTTTTTGTTTCCATTTTTACATTTATTTAATGTGAATTAATTTCAATGCAAAATTCCTTCATAGTATCAAGGTAGTTGTAACCAAATCTATGTTTATTGTAGCTAAAGTCACATCTCCATGTTTAGGTATCCTTATAAATAGTAGAAATCGAAGGCTAGAATTGGTAAATAGTATTGATATAAGAATTGCCAAATATTCTTCGAGAACATTATTATTCTTGATTAATTAAAAAACACATCCCTCTTCTAAAATAAATAAAGAAGTAACTGACAATTCGTATGCATTAGGAATTAAACTTGGAGGTGGAATTGAATATAATTTGACAAAAAAAATAGCATTACAAATGGCAATGGATTATAATAATAACATTTCAAATCTTTATAAGGAAACTGATTTTAAACTTAAATCCTTTGCTTTTGGAATTGGAATAAAGAAACGAATATAAAGCCAGCAGGCAATACCGTGTAAAAAACATTGCTTATTTTAGTTAAACCGTTTGGTCGTTGCTTGTTTGCTAGCTCTGATTTTCCTGCAGAAAATCCTCGCATAAAAAACCGCAACGTTCCTTAAACAAATTGGCAGCAAGACTGACAAAAAAAACGAATCCGAATATACTTTTTGCCAAATGACAAATCAAC
>TARA_R110002051_G_scaffold264959_3_pt1 | contig 19918 bp, 18 predicted proteins | sample TARA_R110002051 | Tara Oceans TARA_R110002051 (sample SAMEA4397023) | marine metagenome | biome: Polar Biome; feature: [MES] marine water layer (ENVO:01000295) within the mesopelagic zone...; material: water (ENVO:00002006), including particulate matter (ENVO:01000060) such...
GTCACAGTGGCGCTGTCATTTGACGCGGTGTATCAGATCGCCATCGGTGAAATGCCCGATATGGCAGCAATCCTTGCGCCCTTCGGAGACAACCCGCTGTTGTCTGTGCGCCCCTCTAGCGAAGACCCCGATTGGGGTGGCCCTAGTGCGATCCTGAACATTGGGATGAATGATGCGCGTTATGCGGCGATGTGCGCCTCGATTGGCAAATCTGCCGCAACCGCGCTTTATCTCAAATTTCTGCGCTCCTTTGCCGTGCATGTCTCGCGGCTGGACCCCGATGCCTTTGATATCCCCGCAAACGCGAATGAAAAAGCCCTCGCGCATATGCTGGAGGCCTATGAATTCGAGACCGACGAGCCGTTTCCGCAAAGCGTCGAAGTCCAGTTGGGCGAAGTTCTGCGCTCTATGGCGCGCGCATGGGACGGCACCACCGCACGTCTGTTACGCCAGGCCAAAGGTGCGCCAACCGATGCTGGGCTGGGGCTGGTCGTGCAGGCCATGGCGCTGGGTGTAGGTGAAATGATCAGCGGCTCGGGTGTCATCCAATACGTCGATAGTGCCACGGGGATGCCCCAAATTACCGGACGCTATTTGGGGCAAAGTCAGGGTCGCGACGCTTTGGGCGATGTCAAAGGCGCGATTTACCTGACTAAAGATGACCGCGGTCCGTCGCTTGAGGACCGCAGCCCCGACGTTTTTGCCGCACTTCTGGCTATCGGGAACACCTGCCGCGAAAAGCTGCGCGAAGAAATGCAGGTCGAATTCACAATCCAGAACAATAAACTGCTCATCTTGGATGCGGTGCGGGTTCAGCGGGCCTCTCGGGCCGCAGTGCGGATTGCAGTTGCATTGGCAGAAGATGGGATCATCCCGCGCGAAGAGGCGGTGATGCGGGTCGAACCCACAGCGCTGTCCGAGCTTTTGCACCGCCAAATTGATCCGACTGCCGTGCGCGAACGCATTGTCACGGGCATTGCGGCTAGCCCCGGTGCTGCGTCCGGACACATTGTGCTGACCGCCTCTGAGGCACAAGCGAGTGCGGCACGTGGAGAGCCTTGCGTGCTCGTGCGCCGCGAAACCACCCCCGAAGATATCCGCGGAATGCACGCTGCTGTCGCTGTCCTGACAATGCGCGGCGGCGTGACCAGCCATGCTGCCGTCATCGGGCGCGGGCTTGGTCTGCCTTGTGTCGTGGGGGCCTCCGATCTTGTGATCGACCACAAAAAACAAGCGATTGTGGCCCCTGACGGGCGGCAGTTTAAAGCAGGCGACATGATTACCGTCGACGGCACGACAGGCGATGTGCTTGCGGGGGAACCCGCGATGGTCGAGGCAACTTTGGACCAAACTTTCCGGACTTTGCTCGATTGGGCCGACGATTCGCGCGACATCGGAGTGCGCGCCAACGCCGATACCCCCGCCGATGCGCAAACCGCGCGGAATTTTGCGGCCCAAGGCATCGGATTGTGTCGCACAGAGCATATGTTCTTCGAGGGCGACCGGCTTGGTGTGATGCGTGAAATGATCTTTGCAGGTGGCGGTGATGACAGGCGGGCGGTGCTCGACCGGCTGCTGCCGATGCAACGCGATGACTTTACAGAACTTTTTCGAATCATGAAAGGGCTGCCCGTCTGCATCCGGCTGTTTGATCCACCGCTGCACGAATTTTTGCCATCGGGTAAAGCAGGGCTGCGTGACCTTGCAGAACAACTTGCGCTGCCGGTCAACGTCGTCACCAATCGCGTCGCTGCATTGTCGGAATACAATCCCATGTTGGGGATGCGCGGCGTTCGATTGGGCATTGCTGTACCCGAAATATACGAAATGCAAGTGCGTGCCATTTTCGAAGCTACCGTCGAAATCGCTGCCTGTGGTGACACTGTTGTGCCCGAAATTATGATCCCCTTGGTCAGTGCGATGCGTGAAGTCGAATTGGTTCAAGCCCAGATCGATGCAGTCGCAGCCGCGGTGCGGGCCGAGAAAAATGCGCAATTCAGCTACCGGTTAGGGGTCATGGTCGAAACGCCACGCGCGGCGCTTCGGGCCGAAGATATCGCCAAGCACGCCGACTTTTTATCTTTTGGAACAAACGACTTAACGCAAATGACATATGGGTTGTCGCGCGACGATGCGGGGCGGTTCATGTCCGCGTATGTGCAGCAAGGGGTTTACGCCGAAGACCCGTTTCACACGCTTGACGTCGAAGGCGTCGGTGAATTGTTGTCCATTGGCGCCGCACGCGGTCGGGCAGGGCGGCCCGATGTCGTGCTGTCGATTTGCGGAGAGCACGGCGGTAGCCGCACAGCCATCGCCTTTTGTCGCGCGCATGGGTTCGACTACGTATCGTGCTCTCCGTTCCGTGTCCCCGTAGCACGGCTTCACGCCGCCCAGCTTGCAATTGCCGACAAATTGGCGGGAGCGGCATAAAATCGCCACTTGATTGCTGCGGTGCAGCATGGGGTAGACGGATCGTTTTCTTTACCCTAGTAAACCCATGCCTACGTGGGGCTGATCACGTGACGCTATGGATTTACGGAATGCGATTTACATTTGGAACACTTCTTAAGGCTGCCGTGACCGCCAGCTTGTTGATGACGGCGACAGCCTCGAACGCCGAGGAGGTCATTGCCAGCCGGCTTAGCGCCCTTTTGGGCCAGGAGCGTCAGTCTTTGTCGGTCGTTCCAGATGTGCGTATGAGCGCACTGACCACTTTGCCATCTGCCGAAAACCGCAGCGTTCAGGTTGCTTCGGATACAGTATCGTATGATCGCAGCTTCCTCGCGGGATTGCCAACGGCAAACGGCGGGCCGCAGTGGCGCTGCCTGTCAGAGGCGCTTTACTTTGAAGCGCGCGGCGAATCCGTGAAAGGCATGTTTGCCGTGGCCGAAGTGATCTTGAATCGCGTCGACCGCGCCGCTTTCCCTAGCACCCCTTGTGCCGTGATCAATCAAGGCACGGGGCGTAAATTTGCTTGTCAGTTCACCTATACCTGTGACGGTAGAAAAGAAGTCATCGCCGAGCAGGGCTCTTGGGTCCGTGTCGGCAAAGTTGCCAAACTGATGCTTGAAGGTGCACCGCGCACCCTGACCGACGGGGCAACAAACTATCATACCAAGGCCGTTAGCCCGTCATGGTCGCGCAAGTTCCCGCGTACTGCATCGATCGGGTCGCACTACTTTTACCGCCAGCCTACGCGTACCGCATCTAATTAAGGTCGCGCATGGGCGGGTGGTTGCCGCCTTTGCGGCGCTTGCAAGGTGTCTTTGGGGCTAGTATGCCGCAAGGACCCTTTGATCGAGTAGACTATGACTGATGACATTCGCCTTGCCTTTGCCCACCCCAGTGAACGGGCCGAGGCAAGCGCTGGCGCCCCTTTTGACCGGATTTCGCTGCGCGACTATACCGTCGAGGTCGAAATTGGCGCGTTCCAGCTGGAACGTGGCACTTTGCAACGGGTGAAATTCAACATTGTTGTCGAAGTCACCCCGTTGACCGGCCCGATTGACGATGATGTAGACCGCATCTTGTCCTATGACCGCGTGACAGAAGCGATTGGCGTCGAATTGCACGCCGAGCGGATCAACCTTCTAGAAACCCTTGCGGCACGTGTTGCGGAACGGATTTTGTGCGAACCGCAAGCCGAGCGGGTTTTTGTGCGCATCGAGAAACTGGATCGCGGCCCCTTTGCCCTTGGTGTCGAAATCGTGCGCTCGCGCGACGGAGTGTCCCACGCAGGCCAGACCCACGTCGAGGCACAGCATCCGCGCGTGTTGTATTTGACCAATCAAGCCGCTGCATCTCCGCATTTGGCGGGCTGGATTGATGCGCTTGCCGCAAAGGACGCGCCCTTGATCATTTGCGTCGCTGCCTCTGATCTGGCGGTGCCCCAAACTGGCCACGCCATGACCCAGCGCCGCATTGATCTTTTGGCCATTGAGCAGAACGCATGGGTATTGGCCGCCCGTGACCTGCGTTGCAAGGTCGTCGAGACCCGCACCGAACTAGATTGGGCCATGAAAAATGACCAAATCTGCGTTTGGGCCCCGTCGAAAATCGTGCTCGACGCGGTTGACGGACCTTCCGCAGGGCCTCGCGACGCACTGGCCCTTGCGATGTGGTTCGCGGGCGAAATGAAGGCCAAAGAGGTCTTTGTGATCGGGACAGATGCCCCCAAATCCGATCTGCCGGTTGTGGCTCACCCTGTGGACCGTAGCGCGCTGATATGACCACCTATTACCGCCCGATCCTGCAAATGTTTGGCCCCAAACCCGCAGGCGCCTTGGCTCTCGGCTGGTGTTGGTTTGACCAAGTTGAAGTTCTGGCGCGTAACGCTGCTCCGCAAATTGTCCCCGCGCGCGCTATCCCCGCTGCCGCCCTAGACCGCCTGACTACCCCGCGCGCGCAAATCGCAGGCATGACTCTAACCACCCCGCGTATCATGGGCATCCTCAACGTGACGCCCGACAGCTTTTCCGACGGCGGGTTGTTCACTGACCCCGATGCCGCCTGCACCCACGCACTGGGTATGGTGCGGGCCGGAGCCGATATCATTGATATTGGCGGCGAAAGCACACGTCCAGGTGCGCAAACCGTAGACCACGTCGACGAAATCGCCCGCACTGCCCCTGTCATCGCTGCAATCCGCGCAAGCAGCGATACGCCAATCTCCATCGACACCCGTAAATCACAGGTCGCTGCGGCCGCCCTTCACGCAGGGGCCACAATGGTCAACGATGTCTCCGCCATGACCTACGACCCCGCAATGGCGAAAATCACCGCTGCTGCGGGTGCGCCAATCTGCCTGATGCACGCCAGCGGTGACCCGGCCACCATGCAAAACGATCCGGCATACGACAACGTTCTGCTTGATGTTTATGACTTTCTGGCCGCGCAGATCAGCACCGCCACCGCATCCGGTATTAATCGCGACCGGATTATCGTCGATCCCGGCATCGGTTTTGGCAAAACCCTCGCCCATAACCTGACCCTGCTACGCGGATTATCGCTGTTTCACGGACTTGGCTGCGCTGTGCTCTTGGGGGCCTCTCGCAAACGGTTTATCGGTACACTTGGAAGCGCACCGCAGGCTCGCGATCGCACCGCAGGGTCCGTCGCCGTAGCCCTGCACGCGATCACGCAAGGGGTGCAAATCCTGCGAGTGCACGATACAGTCGAGACACAACAGGCTATGCACCTGCAAATGGCAATGGCGGACCAGATATGACACGCAAACTCTTTGGTACTGACGGCGTTCGCGGCACTGCAAACCTGCATCCTATGACCGCCGAAATGGCGTTGAAAATCGGAGCCGCCGCAGGGCGTTATTTCCGCAATGACGGTTCCAACGGGCACCGGGTTGTGATCGGCAAGGACACGCGGCTGTCAGGCTATATGTTTGAAAATGCTTTGACTGCAGGGCTGACCAGCACCGGAATGAACGTGCTTCTGCTTGGCCCCGTACCAACTCCGGCAGTCGGGCTTTTGACCACCTCGATGCGGGCGGACGTGGGCATTATGATCTCGGCCAGCCACAACCCTCACCACGACAACGGTATCAAATTCTTCGGGCCTGACGGATTTAAGCTGTCCGACGACGCAGAGGCAGAAATCGAAGCGCTGGTTGCGAGCACCATCGAGCCTGCAAAGGCCGGCAATATCGGACGTGCAAAGCGGATCGACGACGGGCGGTTCCGCTATGCCGAACGGATCAAAACCACACTCCCACACGGGATGCGGCTAGACGGGCTCAAGGTTGTGATCGATTGCGCCAATGGGGCCGCCTACAAGGTCGCGCCCGAAGTGCTCTGGGAACTGGGCGCCACCGTGATCCCCGTAGGGGTCTCTCCTGATGGCTTTAATATCAACGCGGGGTGCGGCTCGACCTCGCCACTATCAGCGGCGGAAACGATCATCGCACATGGGGCGGATGTGGGCATTTGCCTCGATGGCGACGCCGACCGCGTGATGATACTGGATGAAAATGGCAAAGTGGCAGATGGTGACCAACTCATGGCGCTGCTCGCTGACCGTTGGGCTGTTGGCGGACGGCTAAATGGGAATACATTGGTCGCGACCGTCATGTCGAACCTCGGGCTGGAACGGTTTCTGGACAGCAAGGGTTTGACGCTTTTGCGTACCGGCGTTGGCGACCGCTATGTGGTCGAGGCGATGCGGGCAGGTGGCTATAATCTTGGCGGCGAACAGTCTGGGCATGTCGTGATGACCGACTATGCAACTACCGGCGACGGACTTTTGGCGGGTCTGCAATTCTTGGCAGCCATGGTTGAGGCAGGGCAAAAAGCCAGCGCGTTGACACAAAGCTTCGAGACAGTGCCACAAATGCTCAAAAACGTGCGCTACAGCTTGGGCACGGACCCGATGAACGTGGCGGCGGTCAAGGCGGTGATCGCAGACGCCGAGACTAAACTGGTGGGCAAAGGGCGATTGCTGATCCGCAAATCAGGCACCGAGCCGCTGGTGCGGGTTATGGCCGAATGCGAAGATGCCGATCTTTTGGCGCAGGTCGTCGGTGGAATCGTGACTGAGGTCGAACAGGCAGTCTAGACCTTCGTCGCAAAAATGCGCCGCAGGCTATTCCACTGGCTGATCAACAACCCGATCATAATCAGCGCAAGCGCTGCGAAAAAACGCAGCGGCAGCACTTCTGACAATACAAACGCACCAAAAATCATCGCCCAAACAGGCACTTGGTAATTCACAAGTGTCATAAACACCGCCCCCGCACTGCGAATTGTGGTGACCCGTAAAAGCGCCGCAAGGGCGGTGGGCACGAACCCTAAAAAGACAATCGCGACCGTCGATTGTGTATCGGTGATTTGCGGCACGCCTTCAAAAATCAACATCGCAGGCACTAATGTGACTGCCCCCACCACCAGTAAAAGTGCGGCCATAGTGATCGCATCAATCGGAGGACAACGACGGGTCATAATGCTGGACACCGCGTATGACAGCGAGGCGGCAACGCAAGCAATTTGACCGAGTGGTTCTAATCCTGTGCCGATCTTCAAAACAGAAGGGCCAATCAATACAACCGCACCTGAAAAACCCAAAATGACCCCGAGTAAATTGCGGGTGCTTAGCTTTTCATCGGTGAAAAAATGCGCCAGCGGCAACACAAACAACGGCAGTGCGGCCATCGAGATACCCGCGAACGCCGAAGGGACATATTGCTGACCCCAACTCAACATCGCAAAGGGCAGTGCAGTATTCAATACACCAATCACAATCAAATATTTGATCATACGGGCGTCAAAAACCGGCATCGGGCGCTTCAAGCCGCGCATCAAGGCTAGCAGGGCCACAGCACCCAGCGTGGTGCGCGCGCTTGCCACCGTCAACGGGCCATAACCTTGCAAGGCAATCGAGACGACCATGAACGTGCCGCCCCAGATCAGGCCAAGCGCAAGAATAGACAGCCAGTTGGACAGGGTCGGTTGCGTCGCCATATTAAGCCTTTGTTAATAAACACAAAACCTTATCCGCGGGTAAGGTTTTGTCAAAAAAGGGGCGCCCCACAGGGACGCCCCGAAAGACGGGTTAAAACCCATCCGACGATGTAGCGCTTAGTTCTTGGCTTTGTCGACCATCTTGCCCGCAGATATCCACGGCATCATGGCGCGCAATTTGCCGCCAACCTGCTCGATTTGGTGCTCGTCGTTAGACCGGCGCGATGCCTTGATTGTCGGCTGACCAACAGCGTTTTCCAGCATGAAATCGCGCACAAACTTGCCCGACTGGATATCGTCCAGAACGGCCTTCATACGCGCCTTTGTCTCGACATATGGCAAGATGCGTGGACCGGAAACATACTGGCCATATTCGGCCGTGTTCGAGATCGAATAGTCCATGTTTGCAATGCCGCCTTCATAGATCAGATCCACGATCAACTTTGTTTCGTGCAAGCACTCGAAATACGCCATTTCAGGCTCGTAGCCTGCTTCCACGAGGGTCTCGAAACCCATACGGATCAGCTCGACAATACCGCCGCAAAGCACGGCCTGCTCGCCGAACAGATCGGTTTCGCATTCCTGACGGAAATTGGTCTCGATGATGCCGGACCGACCGCCACCAATGCCCGAGCAATAAGACAGACCGGTTTCCATTGCCTTGCCTGTCGCATCAGTGTGCACCGCCACAAGGCACGGCACGCCGCCGCCTTTGGTAAACTCGCCGCGCACCGTGTGACCGGGGCCTTTTGGCGCCATCATGATCACGTCAATACCGTCTTTTGGTTCAATCAGACCAAAGTGAACGTTCAAACCATGCGCAAATGCAATCGCCGATCCGGGCTTGATGTGGTCTTTGACATATTTGGTATATGTTTCGGCCTGCAATTCGTCGGGCATGGTGAACATGATCACATCGCACCAAGCAGCGGCCTCAGAGATGCCCATCACTTTCAGGCCTTCGCCTTCGGCTTTGGCTTGGGACGGCGATCCTTCGCGTAGCGCCACAACAAGGTTTTTCGCGCCGCTATCACGCAGGTTCAGCGCGTGGGCGTGGCCTTGGGAGCCGTAGCCAAGGATGGCTACTTTTTTGTCTTTGATGAGGTTCACATCGCAATCACGGTCATAATAAACGCGCATGGGGGCGGTCCTTTTTTGTTGGTTTCTGGGGGGAATATAACGGGTGTTTTGCGCTTTGGGAGTTTTGGAACCTGCATATTTTCTTTCTAAAGGAACTTGTTATGCGTGAAATTACATATTAATGATCTTTTCATGCTTGATACGGATTCCCGCGCGATTTTGCGCCACTTGCAAATCGATCCATCCCTGACCGCGCCGGACTTAGCCGCGCTGACGGGGCTGTCGGCGGGCCGCGTGGCGCGCCGGTTGGAAAAACTTGCGGCGGACGGGATTTTGCTGGGCCAAGTAGCTGTGATCGACTGGGCCGCTCTGGGTTATGCGGTGCAGGTGTCGTTGCGCGTGACGCTGGACAAAACGGTTTCGCGTGCCTTTGACGATTTTCTGGTCGCGGCGCGGATGGTGCCCGAGGTTCTGGAAATCCAGACGTTTTTGGGGCGCGTGGATGTGCGGTTGTCGCTGGTGGCGCGTGATCTGGCGCATTACCAGCAGATATACCGCGATCAAGTACTGACCCTGCCGCACATCGCGGATATCGAGGCGCTGATGACGGTGGCGCACATCAAGTCCGACAGAGTGTTGCCGCTATGATTTTGGATGAACTGGACCGCGATATCCTGCGCGCGCTTTATACTGATGCCAGCGCGCCCACTAGCCAACTGGGGCGCCGTTTCGGCCTTAGCCAACCCGCCATGTGGCGGCGGATTAAGCGATTGGAGGATATCGGCGTTTTCAAAGGACGTGCATTGGTTTTGGACGCGCAGAAGGTCGGGTTTGGGGTAACTGTATTCTTGGGTGTCAAGCTGGCGACCAAGGGCCGCGTCAGTCTTGAAGATTTTGAACGCGCGGTCGGTGCGATCCCCGAGGTGCAGACCGTCGAGCTGGTTTTAGGGTTATATGATTACCGCTTGCGGGTGGTGGCGCGCGATCTGGCGGATTTTGAACGAGTCTTGCGTCGCCGCGTGATGACCCTGCCCGGGGTCGGGAATGTCGAGGCAAATGTGCTATTGTCCGAGGAACGCAGGCCGGGCCCAATTTAAGCGTGGGGAGCAGATAGACTTTGCCATCCTTGTGCGGGACGGTCATGTTGGCCGCAAACTTGATGGAGAAAAACATGACACGCACCCCAGTTGACCCCGACGGCCTGATGGAATTTTCGGTGGTATTCACCGATCGGTCATTGAACCATATGTCCAAGTCGTTCCAATCTGTAATGACAGATATTTCAGGCATGTTGAAAGAGGTCTACGGCGCAGATGAAGTGGCCGTTGTGCCCGGTGGCGGTACCTTTGCGATGGAGTCCGTTGCGCGGCAATTCGGGGCGGGGGCGCATGCGTTGATCGTGCGCAATGGCTGGTTTTCCTACCGTTGGACGCAGATTTTCGAAGCTTGTAATTTTGCCGCAAAAACCACCGTATTGAAAGCACGTCAAGCCGGCAACGACAGCCGCGCACCGTTCGCGCCCGCACCGATTGCAGAAGTGGTGGCCGCCATCCGCGAGGCCAAACCCGACGTGGTGTTTGCGCCCCATGTGGAAACCAGCGCTGGGTTGATCTTGCCTGATGATTACCTCAAGGCGATGGCCGATGCGGCGCACGACGTTGGCGCCTTGATGGTGCTGGATTGCATCGCAAGCGGCTGTATCTGGGTCGATATGAAGGCCACGGGCGTTGACGTGCTGATCTCTGCACCACAAAAAGGCTGGTCTGCGACGCCGTCTGCGGGTTTGGTGATGATGTCGGACCGCGCAGCCGCGCGGATGGTGGATACGGCCTCTGACAGCTTTGCGATGGATTTGAAGAAATGGCGGTCAATCATGGCGGCCTATGAGGGTGGCGGTCATGCATATCACGCGACTTTGCCCACCGACGGGTTGCGCGCATTCCGTGATACCGTGGCTGAGACCAAGGACTACGGGTTTGAAAAACTCAAAGCAGCGCAGTGGGATTTAGGCACGCAGGTCCGTGCGTTTCTTGCAGAGAAAGGCGTGAAGTCCGTTGCCGCCGCGGGCTTTGAAGCACCGGGCGTTGTTGTCAGCTATACTGACGATCCATTGGTGCAAAACGGGTCGAAATTCGCTGCACAGGGCATGCAGATTGCCGCAGGTGTGCCGTTGCAATGCGACGAGCCAGAGGATTTTCGCACCTTCCGGTTAGGTCTGTTCGGGTTGGACAAACTATATGATGTCGAGGCTACGGTTGCCCGCATGACACCAGTTCTGAACGCGGTGCTTTAGCCCCGCGCGCCCAAGCCCAATGCCATCAGTTTGCGGCGGATCGGGGTCGCGCCGTAAAGCGCTTTGATCCCGGCTACGCGCATGTCCTGCACCAGCGGATTGCCTGCGATTGAGGCGCGGTTGAGCGCATCTATTCCGTTGACCCGCAGCCGGATATCGCCATGCCGTGCCTTTTGATAGGCGTCCAGCATCGCGCATCCGCCAAGGTCGTCCGCATGGGTTTTGGCCAGATCGAGCAGGCAATCCAGATCTGCCAGCGACATGTTCAGCCCCTGCGCCCCGATGGGCGGTACCACATGAGCTGCCTCTGCGATCAACGCAGTACGCGCTGCGGTCAGCGCGCTGGCACATTGGCTGATGATCGGCCAGATGCTGCGTTTGGAAGCCAGTGTTAGAGGTCCGTAGGTGCCGGCCGACCGGTCGGTGGCCGCCGCGCTAAAGGCGGCGTCGGTCAGGGCCATCAGGTCTTGCACGACGGGACCTGTTTGCATCCAGACAACAGCCGAGCAGGGTTTGCCCGCCAGGTCGGGGAGAGGGACCAGCGTGAAGGGGCCGCCCGCGCGGTGCACTTCGGTTGAGATATTGCCGTGCGGGGTGTCATGTGTGACAGCGAATGTGATCGCCTTTTGCCCGTAACGCGTTGTTTTCACGTCAATCCCCGCGGCGTGGCGCACAGGTGATGCACGACCGTCAGCCCCAATCACCAATTTGGCACGCACAGCGGTGCCATCGGACAGCTGCACCAACGCATAGGCTGATCGCGCCACCATATTGCCAAAGCCGGTACCGGTTTTGAACGCCACATTCGGCAGATCGGCCAGTCGCGTGACCATTTCACGCCGCAACAGCCAATTCGGCAGGTTCCAGCCAAACGGTTGGTCGGACACGTCAGCGGCGTTGAAATCAGCGGTGGTGCGGATACTGCCATCGGGCCCACTTGCATCGACAATACGCATGATTTGCAGCGCGGCGGCATGGGGAGCCAGCCTGTCCCACAGCCCTGCGCGATCCAAAAGCCCCTTTGCGGGTTGCAAGAATGCGGTGGTGCGCAGATCGGCACCTTTTGCGTCACTGGATGTGACGGGAGGGGCGGGGTCGACGATGAGCACGCGAAAACCAGCCGTGCCAAAAGCGGAAGCGGCGGTTAATCCCGCCACGCCGCCGCCTGATATGACGATGTCTGTCTCGATGCGATCCATGACCTAGACATAGGCATGTGGGACGGTTTACGAAAGGGGGAACGCACGCCCTGCGACAAGGGGTGCCAATTCTGCGGGTGGTCGGTTTGGCTTGCCGTGACGGGGCGCGCGCCGCTAGGGTGTAGCCAAGATGAGAGGTCCCAAGATGACAGACACCCGCAGCCCGCAAAAAGACGCCTATAGTTTGATCCTCGAAGCGATTGATAGTCATGTATATACGCCTGGCGACCGATTGGTAGAGAGCGAGCTTGCTGAACGCTTTGGGGTGTCGCGCACGCCGATCCGCGAGGCCTTGCAACGGCTGGAAACTCAAAACCTGCTGACCCGTGACGGGAGATCACTGATTGTGGCCTCTTTGGACCACAGCCAATTGTCCGAACTCTATGCAGTACGCGGTGAATTGGAAGGCATGGCGGCACGTCTGGCCGCACGGCACGCAGCCCCCGAAGAGGTCGCGGTTTTGCGTGATATGTTAAACGAAGACATGCACTTAGCGCATGATCCGGCAGCCCTTAGCCGTGCCAACAGGCGATTTCACAAGCAAATCCACTTGGCCTCGCATAACCGGTTTTTGGTGCAGCAACTGGATCTTGTGCACCGCTCTATGGCGCTACTTGCGACCACGTCGCTGGCCGCCGAGGGCCGAGCGGCGGGCACGTTGGAGGAACATGCGCGCATTGTGGCGGCTATCGCGGCGGGCGACGGCGACGCAGCCTATGCAGCGTTGCGTGACCATATTTCCAAGGCTTATAAAACCCGCCTTAAACTTGACGCTCAGGCGGTTGAGGCGGCGCAATAGCTGGTTTTGGCAGCAGACACCGTGCATGGTTTTGTCCCAGTAAAACGGCTTCCACGCCAATTCGATCAGGCCCTTATATGCGGCTAGGGCAGCGAGCGGGAAATACACTTGCAGCGTTAGCGCCCACTTCAGCAACCACATTTTGTTGGCGGCCTTCAACGCAATACCCGCAACAACCAAATTCACGATTTCGGAGGCAAAAAACAGCCCCGCCAAGCCCCAAAACCAAGGGGTCGGTAGCAGATTGAAAATCGGATGCGGCACCCCGAAGGGGATCAGCCAAAACGACCAAAGCACAGGCTGCAAAACAAATTGCGACAACGTGCCGAGGAACAGAAGCTGAAGACCGAAAAACCGCTTCATTCCCAGCTCACGCCATAGTTTACGCGGATCGCGTATATGCACTGCGTAGGTGATCGCGTAGCCCTTGAGCCAGCGGGAGCGCTGCTTGATCCACGGCCAAGCGCGCCCGTTTGCCTCTTCTCCGGTTACAGAGTTTATCAATTCAGTGCGGTAGCCCGCGCGCGCGAGCCGCACTCCGAGATCGGCATCTTCGGTCACGTTATGAGCGTCCCAACCGCCCAGTTCCTCCAGAATGTTACGGCGGAAAAAGAGCGTTGTGCCCCCCAAAGGCACGACAAACCCCATGCGTGCAAGTCCAGGTAAGATTAGCCGGAACCATGTTGCATATTCTATTGTAAAACAACGTGTTAGTCAATTTGTGCTATCGTTGTAGTAGTCCAGTATACCCTGCAAGCAGGCCACATCTGGGCTGCAATTTGCAAAATGAAACGCAACTGCCCTAAGTTGATCAGGGGCTGGGGCGTCTTCGGCATCGTAGACGCCGATAATGCTACCACGGGCAAAATCCAGCGCGAAGTTTAAGGCGCGTGGCTTGGTGCGCAATGTGCCTGCGGGCACGATAACCGACCGCATCCACGTCGGCAAAACCGTTTTGCCCAAAGCATCGCGGGTGGTCAGGTCATCGCCTTCGGTCACTAGGCAAACGTCAAGTAATTCGTGCGGATAGTCGATTTCGCGCAAGCGGGCGAGCAGATGCCCCGCGATTTCCGTTTCGCGAAAGAGCGGCACAAGTAATGTGATTTTTGGCAGCCTTGCGGGAGTTACGGCATGCGGGATGTCTTCGGACTTTGCGCTTATGCAGGCATAGGCTGCAGCCGCTTTTAAACCGGTTGTCAGAATCAAAATCAGTATCGCCCAAGCAACGAGAATGGTGAAAGTAAGGTCGGGTAGGAAGACCGCGGCAAGCCCGAACGCAAAAAGTATTGCAACTCCCACCGCCAAGGTGCGTTTTGCCCGCCACATCCGGCTGCTTTGGGCTTGCGGCACTTTGGTTTCAGCGGCGTGAACAAGCGTATCTTGGCAGTGCTCGATCAGGTATTTTTCGATGTATTCGGTGGTTGTTATCGCCATCCGGACAGGTCCCAAGTGGGCGGTCAACACGGCAAGGTTACGGGCGAATTGATCGGGACTATCGGTCAACACAACCGTATCGGCCCCCATCCTGCGCCACGGTAGCAGGCCGGTCCTGGCAGCATGAGCAGGGCCAAATTTGTGCACCAACGACGGAGTAGGAAGGCTTTCGTGCGGGTTTAGCAATTGGGTTTGGTAAATCTGCGAATAGACTTCTGCGATCGACAATGCAGCAATGCCAAACCGAATGGTCAGCACATCGGCCAACCGTTGCCCGCCCTTGATCGCAATCTCTTGGGCCGATACCGCGTTGCTTTTTGTAAGCAACCCGTCGCTTATCAACTGCTTGCACAGCGGGTCAAAGCCCTGATTGCTGGGCGAGGCAGGTGTGATTGATAACTGCGTATGCGCCATAATAAGCCCGTCATTTACGGGTTAACTTTGACGCCTTACGGTTAACACATGCTTAATAGGTCTTAAAAAATTACTAAGCCGATTGAGCAGCCATCGCGGCGGTAAATCGTTCAAACAGATAGTAACTGTCTTGCGGACCGGGGCTTGCCTCGGGGTGGTATTGCACGCCAAACACCGCACGGTCCGCCATACGGATCCCACAATTGGACCCGTCAAACAGTGACACATGTGTTTCGATGACGCCGGCGGGCAGCGTCTGGCTGTCGACCGTAAAACCATGGTTCATTGAGGTGATTTCGACCTTGCCAGTCTCGAGATCTTTCACGGGGTGGTTTGCGCCGTGATGCCCGTGGTTCATTTTGACGGTCTGTGCGCCCAAAGCCAGCGCTAGCATTTGATGTCCGAGGCAGATCCCAAAAACGGGCAAATCGCTTGTTGTCAATATTTCCTGAATCATGGGGACCGCATAAACACCAGTGGCCGCCGGGTCGCCCGGGCCGTTGGACAAGAACACCCCGTCGGGTTGATGCGCCAAGACATCTTCGGCAGTTGCGGATGCTGGCAGCACCGTCACATCGCAGCCCGCAGAGGCAAGGCAGCGTAGGATATTGCGCTTGGCGCCGTAGTCAATTGCCACGACTTTGAATTTGGGGTCGTTCTGTTGGGTATAGCCTACCCCCCAAGCCCACCGCATTTCGTTCCATTTGTAAGATTGCGCACAGGTCACATCTTTGGCGAGATCAAGACCGACCAAGCCGCTGAAGTCGCGCGCTTTTTTAACCAAAGCCGCGATGTCGAATATGCCGTCGGGGTTGTGGGCCAAGGCCACGTGTGGCGCACCTTGCTGGCGGATTGCGCGGGTCAGGCGACGGGTGTCAATGCCGCCCATTCCGATGCGACCGTGAGCCACCAGCCAAGGTGATAACTCTTGGGTGCTGCGCCAGTTGGAGGGCGTGGTCGGGTCCCATTTGACGATCATGCCCGCCGCAACGGGTGTCGTTGTTTCGTCGTCTTCGGGCGTGGTTCCGGTATTGCCGATATGGGGAAAGGTAAAGGTCACGACTTGGCCAGCATAAGACGGGTCGGTCATGATCTCCTGATAGCCTGTCATCGCGGTGTTGAAGCACAGTTCGGCCACCGTTTCGCCCGACGCCCCAAACCCGTTCCCGTAGAAAATCGTGCCATCGCTAAGTGCTAAGCAGGCTGTCGGTTTGATCTGTTCAGATTGTGCCATCGAATGTTCCCCAAAACGTGCCAAATTGTGCTGGGTTTACGGGTGCGGGCAGGGCGGGTCAAGGGCCGATCTTGCCAGATAAATAAGGGGCAGGGTAACAGTTTGAGGTGGTTGTCAGCGCGGTGGCTTCGCTCTATGTTGCGGTTTCGGCCAAGGACATGATTGAGGAATGCTATGGAAATGCGCGACCGGATCACTGCGGCGTTGAAAGACGCAATGCGAGCCAAAGAGGCAGACCGCCTGTCGACCCTTCGTTTGATCAATGCCGCGATCAAAGATCGCGATATCGCTCTGCGCGGGACTGCCGAAGAAGAAGACGGCGTGAGCGAGGCGAACATTTTGGCCATTCTTGGCAAGATGGTAAAACAACGCCTTGAGAGTGCACGTGCGTATGAAGAGGGTGGGCGTCTGGAATTAGCCGAGAAAGAGCTGTCAGAGATTAAGATTATCGAAGATTTCTTGCCGCGCCAGTTGTCAGAGGTAGAAACCGAAGCAGCGATTGATGCAGCAATTGCCGAGGTCGATGCGCAAAGTATCCGCGACATGGGCAAGGTCATGTCGGTGCTGAAAGACAGGTTCACTGGGCAGATGGATTTTTCAAAAGCAGGTCCCTTGGTCAAGTCCCGTTTGGGATAACCATAGGCGGGATGGGAATTTCCGATCCCACCGTTATTGGCGCAGCGCGATTTGTAGCTCTGCAAACAGGGCCAACCGTTCGTTCGCGTCCAAAAATGCGCCTATTTCAACTTCGCGATCGCCACCCCTTAATGTGATGTAGTTTTCAACTGGCCCACCTGTCAGGTGCAGGTGGACCGTGACCCAATAGCGGTTTGCCTCCCAAGAAGAGGTCGTGCCCTTTGGATTGCGATGGGTCAAGCGAACTTTGCCGGGTGTCATGACCAGTTGTTCTAGCGCCTCACCGCGCCGATAACTGGATTGTAACGCCGCCCAAAGCGCCCAGACGGTCACGGCTAAAAACGCCAAGATCACCCAAAGATGCGCGGTGCCGAGTAGCGTTAACAAAGGCAGCGCCACGACAAGCACCGTGACCCCGAAAAACAACACAAAATCTTTGCGTAACAAAGACCGATACGGCCATAGTGCAAGCTGCTGATCGGTACCGGAGTCATGTGGATTTGTGGACCACTCATAAGGCATGCCCCATAAATAACCCGTTTTGAAATTTCGGCAAATGCGCAGTGCACTGGACAAGACCCCTTGTCATAAAAAAGGCCCCGCCAAAACTGGCGGAGCCTTTTTAAATTGCACAAGAGGCGGTCGCTAGTGTGCGTGCCCTTTGTCCCAATCGGACTGCTTTGGCAGAGTCTCAAACGTGTGCTCTGGTGGTGGGCAAGGCAATGTCCACTCCAGTGTATCCGCATACTCGTTCCATGGGTTGTTGACGGTGACCTTACGGCCCCACTTGAGCGCGTAAACCATAATTCCGATGAAAAACAGGAACGACGCAAACGACAGGAATGATCCCAGCGAGGACACGTAGTTCCATGTAGCAAAGGCGTCGGGGTAGTCGATGTAGCGACGCGGCATCCCCTGACGGCCCAAGAAGTGTTGTGGGAAGAACGTCAGGTTAGCACCAATGAACATCGCCCAGAAGTGCAACTTGGCAGCCCATTCAGGATACATTCTTCCGGACATTTTCGGGAAGTAAAAGTAAATCCCCGCAAAGATCGAGAATACCGCACCCAGCGACATCACATAGTGGAAGTGCGCCACAACATAATAGGTGTCGTGATAAACGCGGTCGATGCCAGCCTGCGACAATACAATCCCTGTGACCCCACCAACGGTGAAGAGGAACAAGAAACCCATCGCCCATAGCATCGGCGCTTTGAATTCGATCGATCCGCCCCACATGGTAGCAATCCAGCTAAAGATTTTAACGCCCGTGGGCACCGCAATCACCATTGTGGCCAGCATAAAGTACGACTGCTGCGTTAGCGACATGCCTACAGTATACATGTGGTGCGCCCAAACGACGAAGCCCAGAACACCGATCGCAACCATCGCATAGACCATCGGCAGGTAACCAAAGATCGGTTTCCTAGAGAAGGTCGAGATGACATGACTGATGATCCCAAAACCGGGAATAACGATGATGTAGACTTCGGGATGACCAAAGAACCATAAGATGTGCTGATACAAGATCGGATCGCCGCCGCCTTCAGGTTGGAAGAAGGTGGTACCGAAGTTCCGGTCCGTCAGCAGCATGGTGATCGCGCCTGCAAGCACTGGCAGCGCAAGGAGGATCAACCATGCAGTCACGAAAATTGACCAGCTAAACAGCGGCACTTTGTGCAGTGTCATGCCCGGTGCGCGCATGTTGAGGAAGGTTGTGATCATGTTGATCGCACCAAGAATCGAGGAAGCCCCCGAGAGGTGAACCGCAAAGATCGCGAGGTCCATCGACATGCCTGCCTCGGACGTCGAGAGCGGCGGATAAAGAACCCACCCCACCCCTGATCCCAGTTGGCCGTTTCCGCCCGGAGATAGCATTGACGCGACCCCCAGCGATGTGCCCGCGATATACATCCAGAAAGACAGGTTGTTCAGTCGCGGGAACGCCATATCCGGCGCGCCGATCTGCAAAGGCATGAAGTAGTTGCCAAAGCCGCCGAAAAGCGCGGGAATAACAACAAAGAACATCATCAAGACACCATGGTAGGTGATCAAGACGTTCCAGAGATGGCCGTTTGGCGTGCAGGGATTTGCATTATCAACGATAAAACGCGCCCCTTCGAGGCACATGAATTGCACGCCAGGATACATAAGTTCCATACGCATATAGACGGTGAAGCTGACGGAAATGAATCCGACGACACCTGCTACGAACAGATACAGGATCCCGATGTCTTTGTGGTTGGTGGACATGAACCAACGGGTGAAAAAACCCCGTTCGTCTTGGTGGTCATGGCCGTGGATGGCGGCATCTGCCATAGGGCTCTCCTTGGTTTGTCAATATATGCACATGCCCCGAGTCACCTCTGGCAGATGCAATTGCTGTTGTTCTAGTGCGTTGCGCCTGTCGGGGCAATATTTCATCGGCCCCATTTGCTGGGTTAATTTGGCGCACCCCTTGAGAAGTGCTATGGTGCGATCATATATGTGCGCCGTGATGTTGGTATCGGTCGACAACTATCAGTCTCGTCTGCATTGGTTTTCGGCGATCAGTCGTTTAGCGCGGGAAAACACTGGTCGAAGGTTGCGCGTAGTGCCACATCCACGTCGTCCAGCGTCACCGGTAGCCCCAGATCGACCAGCGATGTGACGCCGTGGGCCGAAATCCCGCAGGGCACGATGCCATCGAAATGCGTCAAATCGGGTTCAACGTTGATCGAAAGCCCGTGAAAGCTGACCCATTTGCGCAGGCGGATGCCGAGGGCTGCGATTTTGTCTTCTTGCAGGGTGCCATCTGCTTGTAGTGGTTTGTCGGGCCGCGTGACCCAGACGCCGACACGCCCCGCGCGCCGCTCGCCTTTGACGTTGAAGGTGCCAAGCGTCGCGATGATCCAGTTTTCAATCTGACAAACAAAGGCCCGCACATCGCGCCCGCGTTTGCCGACGTCGAGCATGATGTAGGCCACCCGCTGTCCCGGCCCGTGGTAGGTATATTGCCCGCCGCGCCGCGCCTCATATACATCAAACCGGTCGGGGGTCAGCAGATCGGCGCGATTGGCAGAGGTGCCGGCGGTGTAAAGCGGGGGATGCTCGACCAGCCAAATGGCCTCGTCTGCGGTGCCTTTTGCGATTGCATCGGCGCGGGCCTCCATAAACGCAAGCGCTTGCGGGTAGCTTGTCAGCCCTTGTGATGTGATCCATTCAACCATTTCGCGCCTGTATTGTTGGCAATTTACCTGTCCAGCCATAGCCCCTGACGCGGGTCCGGTTCAAGCAATCCTTGCCGGAATTTTGCGTCTGATAAAGACTTGTCCTGCTTTGGGCGTTTTCGCTTGGCAAGCCGAAATCTCTGTTCTATAG
>TARA_R110002051_G_scaffold223996_1_pt1 | contig 19911 bp, 20 predicted proteins | sample TARA_R110002051 | Tara Oceans TARA_R110002051 (sample SAMEA4397023) | marine metagenome | biome: Polar Biome; feature: [MES] marine water layer (ENVO:01000295) within the mesopelagic zone...; material: water (ENVO:00002006), including particulate matter (ENVO:01000060) such...
AACCTCTAGTAAAATTAAAAAAACGGCCAAAAAATGAAAAGGAAAACGAATTTTTGAACTTAGTGTGTAGATATCATCTAAAAAACTAATGATGGATACCATCATAACTCCTAAACAAAAATAAGGATATTTAAAATCCTTTAATAAAAAAAACAATAGAATGGCAATGGTAAAGATAATACCTCCTCCTCTTACCGTTATTTTACTATGAGAACTCCGTTCATTGGGTGTATCAATAATTTTAAACTTAATGGCCAACTTTAAATAAAAAAAGGAAACAATAATCAAAATAAGTGAAATTAATAAATATATTTTCATAATTAACAATGTTTTAATTCTTGGAAAATTTTATCTAATTTTAAAAATAATTTCTCTTTTGTAAAATGTTCTAAATAACAATTGTAGGAATTTTTCTCCATTTGTAATTTTGCTTCATCAGATAGTTTAGACAATTCAACACATTTGTCTGCTAGTAATTTTGCATCAGCAGCAGCGACAGCATAACCGCATTTAGACTTATTTATTAGAATGTTTCCTTCTCCATTTAACATACCTACTATTATTTTACTTGAAGCCATATAAGCTTGAATTTTTGCAGGTACTGTTAAAGAAAAAATCGGTTCGTTTTTTAAAGAAACTAGCATAGCATCTGCTTTTTCAAAAAAACTAGGCATAGATGCTAATTTGTGTCTTCCTAAAAGGTATACATTATTTATTTGTTTTTTAATAATCTCTTTTTTTATCCAACTAACTTTTCTTCCATCTCCAACAATAATCCAATTAATTTTATATTTTTCTGTAAGTTCAGCTGCTTTTAGTATTGATTCAAAATCTTGAGACTCTCCTATATTTCCTGCAAACATAATATTAAAACCTTTGGGGAGCGATGGAACATAAATATACTGTTTTTCTTTTACAAAAACATCTTCAGCCCAATTAGGAAAGTATTCGATTTTTTTATTTTTATCCTCACATTTTTCTAGAATAGATTTTTTAAAAAATTCAGAACTCGCAAGTATAACATCAGAATTATTATAAATTTTTTTTACTAATTTTTCAATAAAATCAATAATAAAACCTTCTTTTATGTTACTTGAGGCAGAAATACTTTCTGGCCACAAGTCTAAAACCCAAAGAATCAATGGTGTTTTTTGTCTTTTTCTCACCCATAGACCAGGTAAAGCCATTGTCACAGGAGATAATTGTTGAACAAATATTGCGTCATACTTTTCATTTAATCTAAATAACACTGCCCAAAAAGAAAAGAAAACAAAAGATATATAATTTAATGCTAAAAAAAAACCTTTCCCACTTTTTCTAGGAAATACAGGAACCCTAATGACATTAACACCCCTTATATTTTCATTGTTTTTATTAAAAAAATTATACCCAGAATGAAACTTTCCTGAAGGATAATTTGGTTTTCCGGTTAGAACTGTAATTTCATATCCTTTTTTAATAAAATCAAATACTATATCATTTCCTTTAAAATTTTCTGGATAGAAATATTGAGAGACAAAAAGTATTTTCATATTTTTTATTTTGACCAAACTACTCTATTAATATAATCGATATAACTCAATATAATTCTAACTACCTTATCTGATACATTAGGCATGCTATAATCTGCTACAGTTCTAAAATTTCTGTTACCTTTTATTATTTGCTGCTCTAATTGAACTAAGCCTTGTAAAATTCGTTCGGAATTTAAACCAACCATCATTACACTAGCTTCCTCCATTGCTTCTGGTCTCTCATGAGCTTCTCTAATATTTAGGGCTTTAAAGTTAAGTATTGAAGACTCTTCACTTATTGTGCCTGAATCTGATAAAACCGCAAAAGAATTTAATTGAAGATAATTATAATCATGAAAGCCTAAAGGCTTTAAAAACTGAATACCCGAATGCATATCAATTTGTTTTTTTTCAATCATATTTCTTGTTCGAGGATGTGTTGAAACAATTACTGGATATTTGTATTTTTCTGCAATAACATTTAAACTATTCATCAAGTCTCTAAAATTTTTAACAGAAGAAATATTCTCTTCTCTATGAGCAGAAACTACAAAATACTTTTCTTTTTCTAGTTTTAATTTACTTAAAACTTTAGAATTATTGATTTCTGGTAAATAATGATTTAACACTTCAAACATTGGAGAACCAGTTTTTATAACTCTATCAGCAGATAAGCCTTCTCTCAATAAATATTCTCTTGCAATATCAGAATAAGTCAAATTTATATCAGCAGTATGATCAACAATTTTTCTATTAGTTTCTTCTGGAACCCTTTGATCAAAGCACCTATTACCAGCTTCCATATGAAAAATAGGGATTTGTCTTTTTTTTGCTGCTATAGCACACAAACAAGAGTTAGTATCTCCTAATACCAAAAAAGCATCCGGCTTGATTTGCTCTAGCAGGTCATCAATATTAATTAATATTTGTCCTGCAGTAGTAGTTGCATTTGAACCAGCCGCATTTAAAAAATTATCTGGTTTTCTAATTCCTAAATCTTCAAAAAAAACTTCATTTAATTCATAATCATAATTTTGACCTGTATGTACTAAAATATGATTTATAGAATTTGAAGCATCTAATGCACAGATAACCCTTGATAATCTAATAATTTCTGGGCGTGTACCTACAACAGTAACAACTTTTAATTTTTTCATAATAAAATAATTTAAATTGTAAAATAATTTGAATCAAACCTATATTCATCATTTACCTCATTTAGGTGGTAATCTGACATGACTAACAATTTAGATTTTTCTTCTAATGCTTTAATACTGCTAATATAACCTTTTGGAATACAAAGTATATCAAAGCTTTTAGATTTTAAAATATAAGAATTTGATTTAGATTTTTTATTAGGAGCCTTCCAATTAGTTATTTTTATGAGTTTTATTTCAAAACTTCCTATTAATGCAGAAAACCATCTTCTCTCTATTCCATGTCCTTGCCAGCCTCTAATTAAATTTATACTATCGTTTTCTATAGTGTAAATTCTCTTGATGTCTGATACATCAAAATCATTATTAAAACTTACAACTCCTCTTTTATCTGAATGAAATCCTCCAAATATAATTTTTTCTACCATATTTTTTTTATAAATTTTCAACAAACTACTATATATAAAATTGTTACGAATTTATATATAGACTTACAAAGTTATATAATTTAGAGTCCTATTACATCAAACTTTTTCAAAAAAAGTATCTGCATCATCTGGATTGTAAAACTCATTTATCCAAAAATTAGTATATAAAATATCGTTACCAATATTTTTAATATTATGCGTATACCAAATAGGCATATCAACATAAGATGGGCTTTCTCCATCTAAATAAAAATCTAATAGTTCATCTGTGCCTATTCTTCTCAACTGAATTAAAGCTTTGCCTTTTATAACAGAAAAACGTTCTATTTTTCTAGTGTGATAATGATTACCTCTAGTTACACCAGGAACTGTTGTTGAGAATGAAACTTGCCCGCCAACACCTAAACGTATCACTTCTACAAATGAACCTCTTAAATCATTATGTTTAATATATTTTATAGGAAAATGATCTTTAATATTGATATAACAACGATAAGTATTGAACATATTTAGTTCAAAGCTATTTTTTAATTCAGGAATTTCTCCATTATTCCCATACTGCGTGTGGAATGTTTTCAACATTAGTAAAATTTCTGAAACTTTTGCTTCTGCAGTATAAGGTACCTTGTATATAGCTTGATTATTTTCTTGACGAATATTTTTAATAATTTCCTCTACTAACTCTCCAACATAAATTAATTTTAAAAGGCCATCTTGGTCAATTTTAGGAATTACTCCATTTGCTATTTGATAAGAGAAAGTAGCTATTACAGAATTATAATAGGGAGATCCAAATGGGCCAAAGACGTTAGGGATAATAAGTCCTGTCATTTTTCCATTATTTTTTTTTGCCCATTTTGATAATAATATTCTTCCTTCTTTTTTAGATTTGCCATATAAATTACCTCTTTCTTCTTGTGATGATGAGGAAATTAAAACATGAGCTTGGCTTTTAGTCCTTTCAAGAGATAAAATTAGCTTATTAACCAACTCAATATTAGTTTTATAAATTATATTTGGGTCATTATGTCGGTTCATTGCTGCTAAGTGAATAATAACATCACATTTAGTTACGAATGTATCCATAGCTTCATCTTTTTCAAAAAAAATGCTTTCAAAAGGTATTCTTTCAAATTCTTCGGGATTTAAAGCTAAAGTATTATATAAATGTCGTCCTATAAATCCCCCTTGACCAGTAATTCCTATTTTTTTCATAAACTTTATTTTCTTTAGATATTCTAGAATTTTCGCTTGCTTAATTTAATGCTTCTTTTATGACATCTAAATTCATTAATAATTTTTTCATCCCATCTACATCTTGTTGCTCTGTATTATGAGAGTTATAATCCTCTATTTTTGTAATTACTTCTTTTCCTTTAGAAAAATATTTATCATAATTAAGATCTCTATTATCTGCTGGAATTCTATAAAAACATCCCATATCTTCTGCTTTAATCATTTCTTCCCTTGTGCAAAGCGTTTCATATATTTTTTCCCCATGTCGCGTTCCAATGATTTTAATTGAAGTTTCAGATTTACATAATTCTTTAATTGCTTGCGCTAAATCTCCAATAGTTCCGGCAGGTGCTTTATTCACAAATAAATCTCCTGCATTACCGTTTTCAAAAGCAAATAAAACTAATTCTACAGCCTCGTCCAAAGACATAAGAAAACGTGTCATATTAGGATCTGTTATTGTTAATTCTTTTCCATCTTTTATTTGTTGAAGAAAAAGAGGAATTACAGAACCTCTAGATGCCATAACATTACCGTAACGAGTTAAACATACTATAGTGTTCTTTAAGTTTCTTGAAGCAGCTACGGCTACTTTTTCCATTAGTGCTTTAGAAATACCCATTGCATTAATTGGATATGCTGCTTTATCTGTACTTAGGCAAATAACTTTTTGTACATTATTAAATGCAGCGGCATCAATTACATTTTGCGTCCCTAAAACATTGGTTCTTGTTGCCTCTAAAGGAAAAAATTCGCAAGAGGGCACCTGCTTCAAAGCAGCAGCGTGAAAAACATAATCTACTCCTCTCATCGCTCTTTCTATACTACCATAATCTCGAACATCTCCGATATAAAATTTTAGCTTTTCATTTTTTAAAGAATTACGCATGTCATCCTGTTTTTTTTCATCTCGAGAAAATATACGAATTTCAGAAAAGTGATTTGTATGTAAAAATCTTTGAAGCACAGCATTACCAAAAGAACCAGTACCACCTGTAATTAATAATACTTTATTATAAAATTTTGTGTTGAGTTTCATAAGAGTTATTTTTTGAATTAAAATATTTTAAAATGATTATGTGAATTATTATACCATGTGTTAACACTATGTCAATTAATGGAGCGTTTATTAGTGTGTAACCATAATAAACACCTAAAAGAGAATTAAGTGTTTTATTCCTAGAATAAGAATTTATTAAAATGGATAAAATTGTTATAAAAATTGGGAGAATTATTAACACTCCAATAATCCCCATATCACCATATATGCTGCCAAAACTGCCTGTATTTCCATTCATACCACCTCCTCCAAAAGCTTCATCTACTATATAACCAGGAGCTCTGGTATAGTCCGAAGTAAAAGGTAATAACAATGATATTTTACTACCTTTAAAAAAGTATAGCCCATTTTGTGAAAAAAATTCGATATACCTTAATTGTAAAAGTGAGGGTAAGTAAATAATCCTATCTATAGTTGCTAAAATCTGTATTGTTGGAAAAAAATAACCAAAAAACAATAGGATACCTGGAAATAAGAAAGAAAAATTATAAAAGTGATGCTTAGTTTTTTTTACTATAAAAAAAAGAAAAATTACTAATATGGGAGTATACAATTGTGTTTTTAAACCCGTGTATAAAAAAGTGAGTACGCTAATAGAGATAGAAAAAAAAATTAAATGAAAATTAATTTTTTCTTTTGCATAAAACCCCGCATATAAAATCCAAAAAATAATAACACTTGGTATCCAAAATAATGTATAAGCAAAAATTCCACTAAAACTATTTTGAGCCCTTAAATCATAAACATTTGAAAGAAGTGACAAGACATTAAAGCTCTTAATACCAGAGAATAACACAATTAACAAAGGAACTAGCAACAAACCAGCAAGTATTTTAATTTCTTTACTTTTAAAAGATTTTATTTTAACATCTATTCTTTTATTTTTCACATTTCTCAATAATAAAATTGTAAATAAGAACGAAAAAACAATATACAATACATTATGTCCATAATAAACAACAACAGAAATACTTAATGCAGGAATAATCAAAAAGAAAAATAATGTACTCATTATGGCGTTTCCAAATGAGCTAAAATTCACAAATCTAGAACATATTACTATTGAAGTCAAAGAAACTATGAATCTAAAAATAGATGGTGAATATTCGATTTTCCACATATAATTAAATATTTCTAAAATATCCGGATATAATGCGTAATGGATAAAAAAATATAAAATAGACAGAAAAGTTATCAAGTTTTTTTTCAAATCTTTAGTATTAGGTAATAATTATAAGTAAAATCGATTAAATAATGAATTATAGTAGCTATACTAAAAGCTGTTACGTAAAATAAGAAATTAGAATTAGTTAAAAAAGAAATAAAAATAGCTAGCATAACTAAAATTAATTTTAATATTGCCGATATTACATGCCAATTTTGCTTTCCCAACAGATAACAGGAACGTTCAAATGGTTTAGATATATAAGAAACCATAAAACTAGGAATAAGTATGTAAATAATTTCTAAAGAACTTCTCCATTTCTCACCTAATGCAATGCCTATAATTATTTTTTCACCAAGAATGTATAAAAACAAAAAGGTTAAACTTGTGGAAACTAAAATAAAAGACAATCTTTTTATTTCTTTTAGATTTCTATTTTCTTTAAAAGATGATAAGTGCTCATACAAAACTTGAGAAATAGAGTTACCAATTAGAGAGGTAGGTAAAGATAATAATGTTATCGCCATTGTAAAGTAACCTAAATCTTCCGATGAAAATTGATTAACTATAAATAATGTAGGAGCAAGACCTGTAATAGCTGCAATACCATTATTTTTACTTAAAATAAATCCTTTCTTTGTTTGTTCGTCAAAGGTAGAATAGTATTTTTTCCTATTTTTATATTTTGGAATTTTTAGTTCTTTTAAAAAATATAACGAATAAATGATTCTTATTAGAACAGCAATAAAAAAACTTAAAGAAATAAAATTTATTATAGAGCTTTTAAATGTCATCAATGAAAAAACAAGTAAACAGACAAAAAATGAAATTTTCTGAACAGCTTCACTCATACCACTTTTAAAAAAAGCTCTTTTCATATTAAATATTTGCTGTAAGGAAATAGAATAACTAATTAACACACCAAATAGGAGAGAAAAAATCATTACCTCAATAGTAAAGAACTTACCATAAAAATTAATTAATAGTGCTAATAAGAATAAAGGAATTAATCTTTTTACCCCTTTTAGTAAAGAATAATTTATATAATAAAATGCTTGTATTTTACTTTTTATTTCTACAATAAAATATTCTCTTCTAAAAAATAAAATTAAAGAAACTACAGCAGAAAGTTGAATAGCCAAAGAGTAAAGACCTAAACTTTCTGGCATAAAAAATCTACCAATTATTAATTGATTAATTATACTAAATGATTGAGCTATCAATAAACCTGCACCTAAGCTCTTAACTTGTTTTAACATAGGCGAGATTTTAAAAACATTTCATATTCTATTAAATATTTAGGATTTTTAGAATAAATTGGTTTTTCAAGATTATCTAGTAAGTTTAATTTATTAATAAAATCTTTTTTCTCTAATTTAATCCTAATAAATTTTTTAGATTGAGAATGGTTTGTAAACATATTTAAATCCGATACTAAACATCTTATATCATTCGCTATAATAGTTGTTAAAACCCCACTATTAGTTCCAGAATTATACATCAAGATACACGCATAAGAATTCACTACAAGGTTTTGAAATTGATCTGATTCAACTAGAGAAGGTTTATATAAAATATTTTTATTTAGCAATAGTTCCTCTTTCAAATCTGAAGGTAATTCTGTAGAAATTACTAAAATTTTAGCTTCATCATTTGGCCAATTTTTAATAACAAAATCAAAACCCTTTTCTTTTCTGTACCTTCCTGGAATATAATAATACTTTATAGGAATTAAAGGTACTGTATTAGGGTATGGTGGTCTTGTTGGAAAAGGTAATTGAATAATATTTTTTTCACTTCCGTATGTCTTTTTAAAAACCTCAAAACCACTGTGCAAAATAACGCTATCTGAATAGGAAATTATTTTTTTATTATTTGACATGATAAATTTCGGATAGTTAGAAGTATCAAACTCAATAACATCATGAACAATAACTTCTAAAATAGCTTTTCGTTTATTAGAGAAATTTAAGAGTAAGTTCCAAAATTTAAAAGGTTGATGTAAATTAAATATTATATTAATTTTTTGTTTTGTAAAATATGTTACTATAGAAACACCAATGATTACAAAATAATAAATTAAAAATTTATAAATTAATAGTAGCAATTTATATTTTTTATCATTAAAAAATAGGGGTATTCCTAAATTAGATTTATTAATAATAAATTTATCGGAATGATAAATAAAAAAAGAACTCACTTCTGAGGATTTTATTACTTTCTTCCAGTAATCTAAATAAAAGACTGCATCACCATAAGATGAAAAATCTACAAACAGAATCATGTTTTTACACTTTGTTTAGATATTGTTATATAATCAAATACATCTTTTTGTATACTCGCAGAATGCTGATATTTCTTAATATCCGTAATAAAAACATCTAAAGCTTCTTTAATACCTTTTTCAGTTACTGGATTGTCTATTATAACTCCATTTTCAAAATTAATTAAATCTCTTGAGTAAGGCGAATTTGCTAAAATTAGTGGTGTTCCAATACATACTGCCTCAACAAATGTGTTAGAATTTGTACCAGGTTGAATTATAGCATCAGATGCTTTAATTAATTCTCTTAATTCATTAGGATTAACCCATCCTTTATATTCGACATTTGATGATTCTTTAATTAAATTTTCTAAAATTTGTTTTTTTTCTCCAGCAATACTTCCACAGATAATTAACTTTACATCTAAATTATTAATAGACTTAATTAACTCTATAGTTTTTTTCCCTTCAGGAAGTTTACCAGAATGTAAGAAATAAATTGTATTTGAGTCAAATTTCCAAATATTTCTACAATCTTGTTTAGTTAAATTAGCTACATGATTAGCATTTCCAGGAAGCCTGAGTAATTCACACTTAGATTCAGGTAAACCATAAACTTTGTTTATAAAATGGCCCATTTCTGGAGCAATATAATAATACCTATCAAAAGCAAAACCAAAGAATTTAAATATAATTTTAAAAATAAAGTGATAGTATTTTCCGAACTTAGAATTCATTGAGTTTGTGAAATCTGAATGAAAATCCATTCGAAGTAACATGTTTCTATTAAAAAATATTTTATAAAATAAAACAGAAAAGATATATGTTCCTTTATCGTGTACAAAAATATAATCTGGCTTAATCTTAATCAAGTTTTTAATAACTTTTTGAAAATAAACTAAACTATTCCTCTTAATTTCAATTGTATGTGGCGTTCTTACAATAGTAATACCATTATAATCATATGTTCCTGTTTTAACAACTCTATTGTTTTTATTAGAAGGTATTTCTATTAGTAAATTACTTGTTAAAACATAAACAGAATGTCCTAATTCTGTTTGACCTTGAGTCAACATGTTTTCTTGATAAGCTACTTTTTCGTTAAAATAACCTGTAATGTGTAATATTTTCATAAATATTATGTTATATCATCTTTTGAAATTGATTTTATATGCTTTATATATTTATCATGTGAAATTGCAAAATTTCCGCTTAGGGTTTCACCGCTAATTGCATTCTTTGTTAATGTAGCTCCAACACTTAGTTTTGTGTTATGACCAATTCTTAATCTATTAGGTATATTAACACCTGGCCCAATATAGCAATTATCTTCTATTATTGAGTTTCCTGATATATTAGCGTGAGAGCAAATATAAACTCTTTTACCAATTTGATTTGCATGACCAATATGTGTATGAGCATCTATTTTGGTATCCTCTCCAATGATTGTTGCATCCCAATTAAACAAAGCAAGGTGTAAAGTACAGAACTCTTTAATTTCTACGTTATCAGCAATTTCGACATTACCAAAATGGTTGATTTTTAGCACCGATTCTTTAGACTTCCAATACTGAAAACCTTGCCCTCCTATTATAGAACCACTACGAATAGTAACATTATTTCCAATTTTTACATTTCCGCGAATAACTACACCCTCTTCAAAATAACAATTATCACCAATTTTAACATTATTTTTTGAAATTATACAATGTTCACTTACATGCGTATTATTACCAATTACAGTTTTATAGTCTATATTTTTTAAAGCTGTAAAATTATGTATTAAAAAAAAATCAAATCTAGGATTATCTGAACAGATAATCCCTATATTTTTATGTATGAATGCTTTTGAAATTTCATTTGTTGTAATAACACTGCTAATTTTATTATTATTTAAAATTGCATCAATAAAATTTACATTATCACAAAATGTTAAAAGTCTTTCTAAATTAGAAATATTAGAATGTCCTAATTCATTAAAAGTTCCATCTTTTATAATTTTACCTTTTATAATTTTTTCAATTTCTTTTAATCTCATCTTGTTTTATTTTTAACCTAAATCGACTTAATAAAAGAACTTACTCTCTTTGAATAAGCTTTTTTTCCATAAAAACTTATGTAAGTATCTTTAATTTCATTGCTATCTACTTTTAAAAAATCTAAGTTGTCTAAAACTTCTTTTAAATATATTATATTTTCTAAATCAAATACCTTACCACGTTTGTCTGAATTTATAAATTTGGATATATCTAAATTTGATGGTAAAATTAATGGAATTCCAGACTTTAAAGCGTCAGAAATAACCATTGAAAAACCTTCAGACTTTGAGGCCATTATAAGTGCTGAACATGAAATCTGGACTTTACTCATGTCTAAAAACCCTTTAAAAAAAACTCTATTATTTAATCCTAAATTTTCTACTTCCTCTTTTAATGACTCTAATAAATATCCATCACCTATAACGTCAAGAGATAATTTATTGTTATTAGATTTAGCAAGTGCTTTAATTATATGGGAAGTGTTTTTTCTTTCATCTAAAAAACCAATATGTACTAACTTATTTAAATCTGGTTTGTAAATGAATTGATTTTTAAAGTTTTCTCCTATAGGATTGTAAACTAAATTAGTTTTACTAAAACCAATTAATTTTGCCTCTGCTAATATACTTTCACTAACGCATAAAATTCCATCAATAGAAAACTTAAAAAGCTTATAAGTTAGTTTTTTTATTTTAGATTTTAAAAAGTCAGAAGAGCTAAACAAATTATTGTGTGGCCAAAAAAACACGTTTGCATTTGTTCTTAGAAAAGAAAAAATTACCATTAAAAATGAATGTGTGAATAATATATTTTTAGGATTACTATTTTTTAATTCTTTTTTTATTATTGAATACGATTTAAAAAGGCCAAATAATAAGTCTAAAGATGAGAAATTACTGCTATCAAAACCATCAGCAAACGTTACTTTATCTTCAATTTCCTTGTACCAGTGAAATTTTATATCTTTAGAAAGAATTAAAATACTGACATCTTTAAACGGCTGATTATCAACCATAAGATTTTGTATAACTTTCTCTACACCTCCACCAGGCAACCAAGCAGAAATAATAATAGTTTTTTCAGTAATTAAATTTTCACTTTCAATCATAGTTAAATAGTATAAACTTATGTGTTAAAATACAATATAAAAAAACATCCATTTTACTTTAACTGTATTTTTTTATATTCTATAAAATTCAAATAATCATCTAATTTTTTTGAATTAAAGACTGTATGACCTGACTCAATTTTTTCTGCCATTTTTGGCCAATCTACAAACTGAATTTTAGAATTATATTTTAATGCTACTTTTTGAGCTACATCTAAAAGTGAGTATGATTTACCCCCAATATTATAAATAGAATTACTTAAGGAGTCTTTTTGAGCAGTTGAAATAAAAATATTACAAATATCTTTTATATCAGTAAAAGTTCTTCTTAACATACCATCTCCATATAGTGTTATTGGTTCTTTTTTTTCTGCTTTAGTTATAAAAAAACCTAAAGTACCATAAGAATAATCCTCATCAACCAGATTACCATAAGGAACACATATTCTTAAAACATCATAATTAATGTTAAAGATATCATTATATATTTTAAGTGTTTCTTCGCAAACTAATTTTGTTAATGCATACGTGGTTTTTGGGTGCTTTTCATCGTTCTCTGATAAAAGTTCTTCATTACCTCCGTAAACTAATCTTGTTGACGGAAAAATTATTTTTGGTTTTTTTTCTTTATTTTTTATGAAATTTAATAAGTTTATAAGTCCCAATACATTAATATTATAATATTTTTCATAGGAATCAAAACCATCAGCTGTGCCTGTAATTCCTGCCATAAAAAAAATAATGTCTATATCTTCATTTATTTTATTGAAATCTTCTTTAGATGTTACATCTAATTTGGAATATTTCATCCAGCTATTTTCAGTATTATCGCTTATATCAAAATCAAAATTATTTATGCTTTTTTCGCATAATAAATACGATAAATTTTTGCCAATGTAACCATTAGCTCCTATAATTGCAGTAGTAATTTGTTTCAAGATATAAGTATATTTTTTTCTCTTGCTTCACTTAATAGCTTAGCTTGAGATAATATTTGATTGAACTGACGTGAATAATTACCTTTAGTAATTGAAAAATAAAACTCGTTTAAAATTTTTATAAAATGATTATCACTAGATAATTGATAGTTATTTATTTCTCCATGCCTTTCTATTATTACGTTTGGCAGATGGTTTGGACCAGCAGTAAAAGCTCTATTGGCTAATATTTTACCCTTAGACCCCCAGATTTCAATATTATTTTGATAAAAATTATCAAATCCGAATGAAAGCTGGGAAACAATATTATCTTCATTCAAAAGAGTAATTGAACCTAAAAAATCCACATCACTATCTAAATTATTTAAAGCTGAAGAAATAACTCTTTGTTTTTCACCTAAAAAAATTTGAGACGCCATTAATGTATATGCTCCTGCATCTAACAATGAACCTCCTCCTAATTCTTTTTTGTAACGAATATTGTTATCTTTATTAAATATTGGAAAACCAAAAGAGCTTTTTAACAACCTTACTTCACCTATTTCATTATTATTAATTTTATCCTTAATAAATTCAATTTGAGAATGAAAGGGGAACATAAAGTTTTCAAAAACACAAAGATTTTTTTTTTTAGCTATTTCTATGATATTTGAGACCTCTTTAAAATTAGTTGCTATAGACTTTTCACTAAATATATGCTTACCGTTATTCAAACACTTTATTATCCACTCGTAGTGCATACCAGTTGGCAAAGGAATATAAATAGCTTCAATTTCTTTAATTTCTATTAACTTATTATACCCTTCAATTGGCATACCACCAAATAAACTTGAATACTCTGTAGCTTTATTTATGGTTCTACTGCCAAAAGCTACAATTTCAAACTTCCCCGTTTTTAATAAGTTTGGTATTATCATTCTTTTTGCGATGTCTGCACATCCAAGAATCCCTATTTTAATTTTCTTCATTTATGTAAAAGATATCAATGACATTAAATTTCTAGCTTGGATATTTAAGAAATTATTAAATTTCAAAAAGGTATTCATTTGGTTTAAAGTCATCCAAACAAAATTTTCAGGAAGAATAACATCTATTTCATTACCAGCTAGTACAATCATATTTCTGTTTTGTTCTTTGTAGAATCTACCACCTTCTTCAGATTGAATTGAACTATAAATAATTTTTTCTGTATCTACATTTAATACATAATCTAAAAAAGGGAGGTTTCCACTTTTAATATTTTTGTAATTATCTGTTAAGGTTTGAACTGTAGGAGCAAATTCAATTATATCATGATTACCACACTCTAATTTAGTTTGAACAGCAAAATGAAGTAAACCATCTATTTCTTTACAAACAAACGCACACAAACCATCTTGGACTGGTTCTACCATTGGTTGACTCCAATTAACAACTTCTCTATTACTAATTTTTACATCTACTGCAATAATTTTAAAATACTTGTTTTCATGATGATGAATTTCATAATTGTTAACGGACCAATCTATCATATTCCTTAATGGTATCTTATTAATTTCAAGATCAAAAGAACTTTTTAAATGAGTTAACCTAGTAATGATATTTTCTAATGATAGAAAACCTTTATCACTTATTAAAGTAGATTTTAAAAATTTTGAATGAATATTTTCTTTTTCTTTATAAATGAGATTAAAAAAATTGACAGTTTCACTATTATAATTACCATACGAAATGCCAGAAATAACAGTTCTTGTATCCATATTCACTAAATTATCAAAGGTCATCATTTTTTTAAGTTGAGATAATGTTAGCCACATAAAATTTTCATGTACTTCAATATCTTCTTCTACCTGTATAATTATATTTCTATTTCTTTTTTTCAGGAATCTAGCTCCTTGTTCAGATTGAAGTTGATCTAATAGAATTTGTTTGGGTTTTGCTTTTTGAAAGTATTCTAAATAAAGAGGCTTTTTACCCTTATGAACTTGAGAGTAATTACTTCTTGTAGCTTGGAGAGTTGGAGATAGTTGCACATAATTCACATTTCCTGGTTCTATTTTAGCTTGGCATAAAAAATGGAGTACACCATTAATTTTTTTTGTAATAAAACCTAGATAACCTATTTCTGGTTGGTTTATAATAGGCTGATCCCAGCTTTTAATATTTCCCCAATTTGTTTTTACTCTGATTCCATCTATGCTGAAAAATTTTCCAGATTCATGGACTAAACTAAAATCATTGAAACTCCATGACTTTAAATTATTAAATGAAGTTTTTTCAATTTGAACTTTTACAATTTCATTTTGATTTTTAAGCCACTCTTTTATATCATCTAAAGATTTATATTGGTTTTTAGTTTCAAGTGCACTATTTAAAAAATTATAACTTATTTCTTTATTCATAATTAAAAATCAAAAATTATTTAATCAAAGATTTGATGTATTCACCATAAGAACTTTTACCATATTTATTTGCCGAATTTAAAATTTGACTTTTAGAAATATAAGAATTTATATATGCAATCTCTTCTAAACAAGCTATCTTTAAACCTGTTCTTTTTTCTACTGTTTTCACAAACTCATTAGCTTCTGTTAAAGATTCGTGAGTTCCAGTATCTAACCAAGCAAAACCTCTTCTTAAGATTTGTAATTTTAATTGTTTCCTTTTTAAATAAGTTTCATTAACACTTGTTATTTCTAATTCGCCTCTATCTGATGGTTTAATATTTTTTGAAATTTCTACAACCGAATTAGGGTAGAAATATAATCCCACAATAGCATAGTTTGATTTTGGATGTAAAGGTTTTTCCTCAACACTAATTACATTTCCATTTTCATCTATTTCTGCTATACCATATCTTTGGGGGTCATTAACTACATTCCCAAAAATAACAGCTTTATTTTCATTTTCAACGTCAAAAATAGCTTTAGCTAGCAAATTATGAAAGCCTGCTCCATAAAAAATATTATCCCCTAATATTAAACAAACATCATCGTTACCAATAAAATTTTCTCCGATTATAAATGCTTGAGCAAGTCCATCTGGTGAAGGTTGTTCTTTATATGTTATTTCGATACCAAATTCAGATCCATTACCCAATAAAGTTATAAAATTTGGTAAATCATGTGGTGTTGAAATAATCAAAACTTCACGAATACCTGCTAGCATTAAAACAGATAAAGGATAATAAATCATAGGCTTATCATAAACTGGTAAAAGTTGTTTAGATACAGCTAGAGTTAGAGGATGTAATCTTGTACCAGATCCTCCTGCTAATATAATTCCCTTCATATTTATGATTTATAATATTCTTGATAGTAATTTTGGTAAACTCCAGAAGTTATATTTTTTAACCAGGCTTGATTTTCAAAATACCAATCAATAGTTTTCTGTAATCCCTCTTCAAAGGTTACACTGGGTTTCCAATCTAATTTTTCTTTAATTTTAGAAGCATCTATTGCATAACGCAAATCATGGCCAGGGCGATCTTTGACATAGGTAATCAATTTCTCGCTTTCACCTTTTTCTCTTCCTAGTTTCTTATCCATTAAGTTACATAAAAGCTTTACTAAGTCAATATTTTTCCACTCATTAAAACCTCCTATATTATACGTTTCAGTATTCTTTCCTTTATGAAAAACTGTATCTATAGCAGCAGCATGATCATTAACGTACAACCAATCTCTGGTATAATTCCCATCTCCATAAACAGGTAAACTAACTTTGTTTATAATATTATTTATAAATAAGGGAATTAATTTTTCTGGAAATTGATTAGCTCCATAATTATTAGAACAATTACTAATTATATAAGGCATCTTGTATGTCTCTCCATAAGCTCTTACAAAATGATCTGAACTAGCTTTTGATGCTGAATAAGGAGAATTAGGATTATAGGGTGTTGACTCTTTAAACAAACCTGTTTCACCTAATGTACCATAAACTTCATCTGTACTAATGTGATAAAACATTTTTCCTACCCAATTATTAGCCCAAATATTTTTAAAAGAATTTAACAAATTTAAAGTTCCTATAATATTAGTTTTTGCAAATGCTAATGGTTCCTTAATTGAACGATCTACATGAGACTCTGCAGCTAAATGAATAACCGAGTCAAACCTATAAGTTTCAAAAACCGAATCTAAAGATTCAGAATCATTTATATCAATTTTAAGAAACTTATAATTTATAGAATCTTCTATATCCTTTAAATTTTCTAAATTACCTGCATAGGTAAGGGAATCCAAATTATAAATTTCATAATTTGGGTATTTTTTTATTAACCTTCTCAATACATGTGAGCCAATAAAACCAGCACCTCCAGTAATTAAAATTTTCTTTAAATTACTCATATATAAATAGTTTTTTTATTTCTTACTTTTTGAACGGATGTTTACTTAACTTCTTTTTCATAAATGGATGATAATCTCCTATTAACCCAATAGCTTCGGAATTTCTAATATCATGAACAATCTCTATGGCTTGTTTTGCCTCTTCTAAACCATATCCTTCCCCTTTAATTATACCTTCATAAACTTTGGTATGTAAATCATTAAAACCTTCACTAAATTCTAACTCTTCATCTTCAATTGTTATTGATCTATATGTTCTTTGACCTTTTTCTTTAATGTTTTCTGGTAAAACATCATAATTTATAGATAAAAACCAACGGACTCTTGCTTTTTCAAACTCTAAATAACCAGAAGCTCTGTCATGTGTTTGAATGTGAACAATATTTTCTTTTACTTTTCCAAAAACCCAAGATAACATGTCGTAAAAATGAACTCCAATATTTGTTGCTATACCCCCAGATTTTGTATGGTCTCCTTTCCAAGATGCATAATACCAATTACCTCTAGAGGTTATATAAGTTAGGTCAATATCAAATATTTTATCTTTTGGAGCAGCTTCTACTTTTTTCTTTAATTCTATAATATTTTCATGAACTCTTAACTGTAGAATATTATAAATTTTTCCATTTGACTCTTTTTCGATTTTTTGTAAAGCATCTAAATTCCAAGGATTTAAAACTAGAGGCTTCTCGCAAATCGCATTTGCCCCCATTCGTAAAGCCATCCTAATATGCGAATCATGTAAATAATTTGGTGTACATATGCTAACATAATCAAGTTTTACCCTTTGATCATATTTTAATTTTTCAATATGCCTATCAAATCTTTCAGTTTCGACAAAAAAGTCTGCATATGGGAAATAATTATCTATCACCCCTACACTATCAATTTTATCTAAAGCTGCTATAAGATTATTATTTGTATCTTTGATTGCTTTTAAATGTCTAGGAGCAATATAACCTGCAGCACCAATAAGAGCAAAGTTTTTCATTATAATGCTTTATTTCTCTTGTCTTTAGCTAAAATGTTTTTAACGTCATAAACAATCGAATCTTTATTCTTTATAAGTTCTAAATCTAAATTTTTAAACTCGTTATGCGCTACTGTTAAGACAATGGCATCAAATCTCCCTTTAGGTAACGTTTTTGTAGAAATTAATTTATACTCACGCATCACCTCTGCTTCACTAGCCCATGGATCATATATTACGACATTTGTATTATATTCTTTCAACGACCTAATTACATCTACAACTTTCGTATTTCTAACATCAGGGCAGTTTTCTTTAAAAGTAACTCCAAGAACAAGAACATTGGCCTTTCTAATTCTAATATCACTATCAATCATTAACTTTATAACTTGTGAGGCTATGTATTCTCCCATTCCATCATTCATCCTTCTACCCGCTAAAATAATCCCTGGGTGATAACCAAATTCTTGAGCTTTCTGTGCAAGATAATAAGGATCAACACCTATACAATGCCCACCAACTAATCCTGGTTTGAATGGTAAAAAATTCCATTTAGTCCCTGCTGCTTCTAATACATCATTTGTATTAATATTCATCAAACCAAATATTTTAGCCAATTCATTTACAAAAGCAATATTAATATCTCTTTGAGAATTCTCAATAACTTTGGAAGCTTCTGCGACTTTTATGTTTGGAGCTAAATGTGTACCCGCCTTTATAACTGATTTATATAAATTGTCTACTTTGACACCTACTTCGGGAGTTGAACCTGAAGTTACTTTTAAGATATTTTCTACAGTGTGGTTTTTATCGCCAGGATTAATCCTTTCAGGAGAATACCCAGCAAAAAAATCTTGATTAAAAGTTAATCCAGAAACTTTCTCTAAAACAGGTACACATTCATCCTCTGTTACCCCTGGGTATACTGTAGATTCGTAAATTGCGATATCTCCTTTTTTCAAAACACGCCCAATAGTTTCACTTGCTTTAATTAAAGGAGTTAAATCAGGCCTGTTATTTTTATCAACAGGAGTAGGCACTGTTATAATATAAATAGTACTATCGGCTGTACTTGATAACTCATAAGAACAATATAATCCGTTTGCATTAGAATTTTCTTTTTTTAGAACTTTTTGCAAAACACCATCTTCAACCTCTAACGTAGCATCCCTTCCTATGTTAATTTCATCAACTCTTTTTTGATTGATGTCAAAGCCAACTACTGGATATTTAGTAGCGAATAGTCTTGCCAGAGGTAGTCCTACATAACCCAGACCAACAACAGTAATTTTTATATCTTTCATTAAATTTATTTAAAATAATATGAATTTTTTATTTTAGCACGAAACTTAAAGAAGGTAACTCTTCAAACCTATTTTACGCACCATTACCTAAAACAATAAAAAACTTGCAACCAATGACTTAACGTCATTAAAACGCTCTAAATACATTTTATCAATTGGATTGAAGTAGCCGGAAACAATAATTACTTTCTTTTTCATAGTTTCTTCTTACAATTTATTAGGTTGCAAATATATACTTTATTTTTTAGCGACAAAAGGATGTTTTTCCCCTTTTACCACAATTGAGTTATTCCTAATAATTTGCGCTATTTTTATAGATTCCTTTGCATCGTCCAAGCCAAAGCCTTCTCCTCTTAAAATTTGTTGATAGCTTTTTGTGTGCAATTCTGTGAAACCCG
>TARA_R110002051_G_scaffold99202_3_pt1 | contig 19897 bp, 41 predicted proteins | sample TARA_R110002051 | Tara Oceans TARA_R110002051 (sample SAMEA4397023) | marine metagenome | biome: Polar Biome; feature: [MES] marine water layer (ENVO:01000295) within the mesopelagic zone...; material: water (ENVO:00002006), including particulate matter (ENVO:01000060) such as......
CATTCCGAGCGGTTGTCATCGTAGCTTTCTACGACGACTTTGGTCACTGACCCACGCCATGTGCCGTTGGCGGTTTGCATTTCGATTTCTTTCGGCACCAAAGCGTTCTCGAAGACATAGATGCTCTCAATGTCGGGGTCTGTGTCGTCACCCGACGGGCCGGTTACTTCGATTGCTTCGACTTTGTGTGGGCCGATCTGAAGGTCGGGGCTTGTCAGCACGTCGCCTTCAGTCCCGCAAGTCCAACTAGTCGCTGACTTTTCGCCGTCAAGCCACACTTGAGTCCCTCGATAGCAAGCTATTTCAAAAATCATGTTTTCTCTCCTTGTTGGTGTTTGAGAGCCGGTTTTCGGCTCCCTTCTAACCCTCTGTGGCAAGAGAGAGGGGGTGTGTGAACCCCCGCCCTCGTCGCTGTGTCACCTCGCGAGCACGCAGACTTGCAGTCGGTGCTCGACCTGTCCGTCGTCTCCGTAGATTTCCGTCGTCCCGTCACGGCGGAACTGGACTTCCACTTCGTTGCCGTCTGGGAGCAGGACAATCCAGTCCCCGTGGCGGATTGCGTGGTGGACTTCTTGTTCGACTGCTGTTCGGATATCTTCTGTTGTGTTTTCCATTCGTCTCTCCTTGTTGGTGTTTGAGAGCCGGTTGGCTCCCCTCTATTCTTCTGTGGCAAGAGAGGGAGGGTGTGTGAATTCCCATCACATCAACAGAAAAATAAATGCTGGTTCAGGCATGTGCTGCTCCAAATGCCGCCTGAGTTTAAGGGTTGCGTATAAATAGCAGTCCGAACCACCCAGCAATTACTTATTTTATTCGTCACATACTGCACGAACTGCTTCATCTAGTGTTAGTCCGGTCACGGTTTTAGTCCGGTCACTTTGCAGTACCCGCTGATGACAAGCCTCCAAATATTCATCAACCCAATTCCATGGCTTTGCAAGAACATCAGCAAATTCGAGTAAGCTCATATTATCACGCTCTTGCAAGTAACGCGCCAGCAATTCCAAATTTTGAATATCTTCATACCACATATCATTCTCCTGTTAATTGTCGCCACCCTCTAAAACCATGTGGCAAAAGGAAGAGGGAGTGTTAACTCCACTCCTTTCGTAAATCATACGCTTCTTTGTATTCACCCTGTACGTTCGATGGTACTCCCATCCATTCTGGCGGACCACCTTCTAAGTACGGTTCGGGAACCAACACTCCGCCGCGTGCGTACGCATTGTACCCATCGAATGTAACTGATACCATGGAACTATGGTCAGGGTTTGAATCTCGTATCGCAGCGAACACTTCACGCGCACTTCCAAACTCTTCCGCCTCCATGGTGTAGTCATGCCCCTCCGCACCGAACTCCTTCGGCTTAAACCAACTGACCACCCAAATACTTTCTCTAACTAATTGCATTATCATGTTTTGCCTTTCAACGTACAGCCTGTCGGTCTTCGCCCGCGCGCGGTCGATTTCCAAATTGGAAACTTCCCAACTTACTGTGGCAAAAGAAGGAGAGGAGTTAATCTGACTGCCTACTATACTGTGGCATATGGTCCGCGCCATGACACACGATGGTAAACGCGCCGTCGACACCATACCAGACCTCGCCGTCGTCACCAATTTCGCAATCTGCTGGTTTCGCATCGATCCCAAGGGTTTTTAAATTCTCCTCAATCTTTTCTTCACAATCTACACAAGCTGTGCCGAATGGAGATATTTTTGGGGTGAAAATGCTAAATTGAACACCTTCTGAACATCCACAGATTTTACACGTTGGGTTACTCATCGTCATTCTCCTATATTGAAAATTGTCTGCCATATTGTGGCAAAAGGGGGAGAGGGAGTAAATTAGCGTTACTCAAGTAACTTCACGTATCTCATAAACATTATAACTATAAATTATTTCAATATCTGGCTCATCTATAAGATACTCCGCCTGTGGTTTTTTAGTCCCAATATAAGAACCCCACTTGTGCCACCGCCAACCTTGCTCTTCTTCCCATTCTTTACGGTGTTCTACTAACCCAACAACAAAATGTTTATCAGATGATGCAAGAACAGGATGATGATCCAAAATTTGCTGGGCATTATCGCAAACACCATAAATATCAGTGCTATGTAAATCTTTAAACCAAATCTTTAAATCACTGTTGACGCCAAGATACACACCGTCAATTATTTTTTTAGGTACACTATTACTATAAAAATCAAAAGAACTAAAATCCCTCACTGTTGGTCTTTCTAATGTCATACATGCTCCTAGTATTCGTTGATGCTGGTTCGTTTCTGTGCGCCACGTGTTTTTAGCCGTTTTAGACGACTATCACCCATCACACCAGCACCGCCGCGATGTGGTTGATGTCCACGTGAAACTTTCCACAATGGTTTCGAATTAATTGCAATTACGATTTTCTTACTATCGTTTAATTGTGTTGTATTGTACATCCATTTCTCCTTGTTTGTTGTTTTTTCCTCTAAATCCCTGTGGCAGGGGAGGAGGGGGATGTAAATTTGACTTCTATGCTAAATTAGTACCAACTTGAATAAATTACTGTGTACCCATTGTCTAACGCCTCTTTAGCATCTTCACAAAATTGCAAATCCTGCTCTTTGTAATATTCACTGTTATCACCGCCAAATATGAACCCACCGGTTTCAGGTAAATCCGCACCTTTGATAGCTATCTCAAGTTCATCAATATCTTCTAAAGTTAATTCGAGATCTACACAGTTAAACCCCTCACCGTCTTCGCCAGGAGAACCTTTTCCATCCCACAAATTTTCCATAAAACCCTGAAGATTAGGATGTTTACGCCAATCGGATAAATTGTAAGAATCCTCCCACGTATTTTCCATGATTTTCTCTACTACTTCTTTTCCGTTTTCGTCATCGTAGGTGGTAGTACCTGTTTCAACTAAAGTTGGTTCACCTTTTCGTGCTGACGCGTATTGATCCAAACCCATTTATTTCTCCTTGTGATTATTAGTATGATAAAAATACCATTGCGCCAATAGCAAACGCTATCACGCATAACATGCCCGCTCTTAATTCTTTGTGTTTTTTATCAGTTATCATACTTTAATTCTCCTTTTAATTCTTTATTGAGGTCAGCAGGGTTTCGATACCCAAGAGCATCAAATGCATACATGCCGCCACGGAATAATTCCAATATTTCTGTACCATTATAATACATGATGCAATGCCAATTTGGGTCTAACTTGCTAAGAGCCTTACGCAAATCGCTAGTTATCGTATCAGCAACGCCGATTAAAGTGCGGGCTTCGTCTTCTGACAAGTCTTGCCACAGAAAGTGTTCGATACGACCGGTATTAAGCCAGCGACTCGCAGTTCTGACAGTTGCCGATTTAACAGTGTCAATCATGGTAACATCCCAACGCTTGAGGGCAATGGAACCTACAGCGATGTGATCAAACGACCTTACAGTTATATCACCATAATCCACACCAGAATCTGCAAGCATAGCGTTGACATCGTCAGCACTGTCTGCCGTCACAACTAACTCGATTTCTATTTGAAATTCGTTCATCTTTTAGCCTCTATCAAAAAAGAACTGGTTTATCCCACTGATTAATAAAAGAGAGAATTCCCCAGATTGGACGGTTCCATCGTTATCCAGCTTCACAGCTGGCGACTGCCAGATTGGCTAATCAGTTCTAGAATTGACTAACATGAGTGTCACCGCCTTGAGGGTTTTCTCTCTACTATACTGTGGCAGTAGGGAGGGGGAGTGTTAACCCCAAGGATCAAGACTAGGATCAGGAATCAAATCCCAACTCAACTCATGGCTCAAAAGTACTTCACCGTTGACCGCATGCTCTTTCAAGTACTCCAAAGCCTCTGCAGTCTTGCCATCAGCCAAAAAGCCGTGTATATACTCCACAGACACATCACTTAGACGTACACCATAAACCACAGCGTGCCTCTGACGGTTACAATCTGCGCGTAGGGATAACAAGTCTACTTGCGTGTCCGCTATAGGACCAAAACTCTCAATGCCATGCGCGTCGGCAAGACCTGTGTACTCTTGGATGTGTTCGGCTGACTCTTTAATCGGCATTTCCCACTTTAATACATCACTCATTGTTGCTCTCCTGTAATTTTGTTGTTTGTTCCCTCTGATTATCTGTGGCAGTAGGGGGAGGGGGTGTTAACTCTTTGATGAAAAAATCATCACTGTGCCGGGATCATTAGGTTCGATATGAAGTTCGTGCTTATCAAGATATTTTTGAAGCTTTGGATGAGTGTAATGCGTCCAATAGTCATAGCCGCCATCCTCGCCAAAACCAGTCCACAAACCATTATATACACCTGTTGTTCCATAAAATTCGTCAGCGTGTTTCAAAAAAGTTTTCGGGAACAATTTGCCCAATGCTTTAATGTGCTTGTCGATTGTTTTATTGTCCATCTTATCTCTCCCTTATGATTTTAATTACCCTCTAACCATCTGTGGCAAGAGAAGGAGGGGATGTTAATCCTTTAGAAAAAATGCTGGTTCAGGCATGTGCTGCTCCAAATGCCGCCTGAGTTTAAGGGTTGCGTATAAATAGCAGTCCGAACCACCCAGCAATATTGTTAGTCTTCTGGTATAAAATCAACTATTTGCACATAGCCTCGGCTAACTTGCTCTATTAACCACTCCCCCGCAATAATTTTCCCAGAGTTTATGTTATCTATTGTTTTTTCATCGATACCATGAACACTTGAAATATCGACGGTGTAAGTCTTTTCTTTACATGGGTTGCTCGTCATTTCCATCTCCTTGAAATTGCGTTTGGTTTCTTTCACCTAAAAATGGAAACGCCTGTTCTAATAGCCACATAATATTACTTGCGGTGTCAACAACGGCGGCTGAATCATTCTGCCACCCACCATCTTCGAGAGAAAGCCCTTCAGCATTTTCATGTGCCCATCTAAGGTTTCTTTTTTGACTCTCTGTTAATTCCATTTTGCTTTCCTTACATTACTGTGATTATTTTCTGGCGGTTGCCACTCTCTAAATCCCTGTGACAGTAGGGGGAAGGAGTGTTAATCCAATTCCAACATTGATTCAAGATAGATTGCACTATACTGCAAAGATATGCCTTCTCGCGGTTTGTCTTCGGCATAATGCTCAATATGCATTTTACACTTGCTCAAACTTTCCGTGAGCATTGCCATGCTAGGCTTGCAAATAATATCCATATCTTCATGAATCAGAATTAAAAGAGACGAAGCACCGTGTTCACCATCCCACTCTTTGCTATCGATAAGTTGATATCTGTCGCTACCTTTAAAATGCTTCGTTATTATACTTCGTGCAATATCAATGTTAATCAACCGTGTAGCTTCAGCCACAACTTCAGCATTAATACTGCCACCGCAGCCGATTTCATCACTTAAATCTTCTAAGTATCGTTTAACGCCTCCCATGTCACATCTCCGTTTAACAAATGTTATTCGTAATCTCGAATAGCCACAACATATGGGAATCTCGGCACATTGTCCGGTGACAAGTTAAAATATTTAATGGTGGCTGCTTGTCCAATCAAATCATCGCCTCGTTCTAAAAGACCAATCAGGTATTCACGGTCACCTTTAATATTACTGTGGAATTCTTTTCCTGCTTCGGTTTTAAATTCAAAATAGCCAACAGTGCCTGTTCTGTTGCCGACTCCTTCGCCGTATCCAAGAATAGTATACTCTGCGTCTTGGAATTCTTTGCGTTTTAGCAGGGTCTTTGACCTCTTGTTTTCATAAGGCTCATCAAGTCTAACCATCTGACCTTCATAGCCCTGCTCTTGCCAGTTACCGTATAATTCATCTAAGCGCGATTGAAAACAAACACGTTCAGTGTAGACTGAAACAATATAATTCGTTGTATAATTCGTTGTCTCGACTAAGTCTTGGGTCATAATCCTCGCCCCAACGAAAAATCGCGTCGAGAAATTGTCCTCAATAAACTTTGTACGTTCTGAGAATGGCATACTGCTATCAACTATATCATAAACATGATATTCAATAACCTTAGCTTTCTCTAGACTTTCTTCTGTCACATTAGTCCTTCTAACATGATGACAAATAGCATTGAAATCATTGTCAAATTTGTCACAATACAACTCGCCATCCAACACTACATCTGGATGTTCCTTAAAGAAATCTTGCAGTGACTCAAAGATGTGAGGCACAGCTACAATATCCTTACCAGTTCTGGTTTTAAGACCATCTTTGGTTGCAATACACCTGATGCCATCTAACTTAGGTTGTGTGTAAACAGGAAACTCTATCTTGTCCTCATAGTCTTCCCATTTCTTAGCCAGCATAGGTTTAACATAGCCAATATTGTCCACCGAACCAATGCTCAAAGCATAATCAGCGGCTAATTTCTTGTCCCATTTGGCTTTGGCTTCCACTTGAGCCTGTTCTCCATCCGTTGTTTCATTAGACCTTCCCTTGTTCTTGCCATTACAGTAAGTCCACTCATTCACTTTTAGCTTACCACCCTGTTTGCCTGATGTTACCCTAAAAGCATTGTCTACAACTTCTATAGACCACTCCTGAATACCACCATCAGCCCTTCTCTTAATTAACGTTTGCATCTTATACCTCTTAAATTATAATGCTAAAGCCGGTCGTCGGCTCCCTTCTAACCTTCTGTGGCAAGAGAGGGAGAGGGTGTTAAATTACTTCATTATCATTGCTCATCGCCCCACCAATCTAATAATTTGACACCCACCCAACCACATGGACCCGCCAATGCGCTGGCTAGCATAAACATAAGTGTTTCATCATCCCAAAAACTTTCCATTTTTTTCTCCCTATCAATGGATACCAAGTAAGTTGAGTAACCAATCTACGAATTTATCCCACCATTTGAACATGAAAGCCTCCTTGCTTCATATTATATTATATTAAAAGGGTGAAACAGGCGAAAATCTGCTTCTAAACGCTATCGCTACGCTACCCTTATGCCATTACCCCTCCCTGTGGCAAGGGGAAATAATAATGTGAATTATACGAATGGCAAAATTCGAACAGACTCATCAATTTCCATGATGCTTTTAGCAAGTTCAACACTCGCTTCATTCCGCCCATCGAAATTTTCACTTTCCGCCATGCCTTCAACGAACTTCATAAAGAAACCCATCATCGATTGCTGTAATGTTCGATGGTCGTAAAGCATATCTTGCACCGCTTCATTGGTATCCGTGTCATTGTTCATGATATTCACAAAATTTGAAAAATCATTAGCAAATTGTTGACCTTTAGTTTTAGTCGTCATTTATTTCTCCTTGAGTGCTCCTTCGAGCGGCTTGTAACCAGTTTAATTCCTGATTATCTGTGGCAAGAGAGGGAGGGGGTGTTAAATGTGGTCGAGGAGATTCCAACAATTGTGTTGGCGGAGATGATGGGTATGTCGCTGAGGCCCGCGGAGCCGGAGTGTATACAATTTGTTTTGGCCGCGCTGCATGAGCAGCCAAATAATGCCCACCAACAATTAAACCAACCCCCATGCCCATAGTCATCGGCGCTGACATAAACAACATCATTTGACGGTGTGATTCAGCATTTTCACCCAACATAGAAACATCAGTGGCAAAAATGCCAAACAATAGCATACCTAAGCCACCTATAATCATCGTAAAACCATAAAATTGCAGAATTCTGCCTAATATACTCATCTGTTCCTCCAATACGTGAATGTTAGCCGCGCGCGCATCGCCCGCGTGATCGATTTCCAAACTGGAAACTTTCCGCTCCAAAAATCGAATTATTGTGATTCCTCGGTTGTTTGAAATATTTTTAACCGACGACTCTCCGGTCTGTCTCCATGATGCCGCATAACAAATATATTGCTGTCTGGCAGTTTCGCATCAAGAGAATCTACCGCATAAAAGGACAGGTCTTTATAGTTGAGGACTATCATCTGCTTGTCTACGAACTCCACCATTGCTTCAGATGATGGGAAGTCCAATTGCAACCGGACTGCACCTGTGACAGGGGCGTCATCTACCTTCGCCGTCACTTCGGCGTGGTCCTCGGATTGGGAAAGCAGCCGGTCAAGAATCGATTGCGTCTCCGCCATTTGCTCATGCGCTTCTTTTTTAATACTCATTATTTTATTCTTTCAAGTAAAAAGGAAAATTCTTTTTCTAGTACTTCAATACTACCCTGACACCAAGCTGCCAATTCTCCAGCTCCAACGCCTACAAACTGGTCCTCACCTTCAAAATGTTCTTTAATTGAACATAGGTCTAAGTGTGCATGTGTAATAGCGTCAAGCTGGTCTATTGACAGGCGGTGGCAACGGCACGGCTCTTTAAGTGTGTCTTTACTCATTTTCAGCCTCCCTTAGAATATGAACCATTTTTTCACGTAAATCATAGGCATATTGGGTGTCATCTTCTGGGCACTCAAAAGCAACTGACTCGGTCAGCATATCCCAAGCCAGTGCCTTATTAAACTCTGCATTATTCATTTTCCCTCTCCCATTCGAAAACCAGCAATCACCCCAGAATTTTCCACCCCAGAATTTTCCACCCCAGAATCTTTCACCCCAGCTTTTAAATCATGCGGATTACGGCAGAAATTGAATACTGCTTGCAATTCCTCTTTATAGGGCTTTCTGCCCCACTCACTCTCATACGCTTTTATAATTTTCTCAATAGCTTCACCCATATAATCCGCAGGTGTGTCGCCATTAACCATATCAACACTATCACTTATTGACCACCATCCCATAACTGTCTCCCTTTAAAATGTTATTTCTTCCCTCTAAATCCCTGTGGCAAAGGGGGGCTGGAGTGTTAATCCCCCCACCAATATATAAATTAAAACCGCATTGCAACTGGTTCACCTGCTGAGATGTGTAGCACTCATTAGGTTAGGAATTGCAATACGGCATTAACGATAACACACCGCTATTACGCTAGCATGTCTTTAAGACCTTTTAAAGGTCGAACTTTAACAACTGTTCGCTCTGGTTTAGCAGCAACGTCCATCAACTCACCTTGACGAAACGGGTTGGGCACACCAAAACGTGCCTCAGCTGCTGGTTTAACCGATGGTATAATCTTAAAAAGACCATGGACAATAAACGGTGTTTCGCAATCACTAATTGTTTCATTAATGCTGCTAGTCAACGCATCAAGTACACTTTGCACTTGCTCTTTATCCAAGCCAGATTTTTCCACCAAGCCTGTAAGTATTTGTGTTTTAGTAGGCGCTTTGGCCATAATAATTCTCCTTTGTCACATTGTAAAACTTATCATTAAAATACAGTGTGACAAAGGAGAAAATAATTGTTAATACTTTGACTCAATCGGCGGGTCAGAATCAATAACTCCCTCAGGAGTAATCCGAATATAAAAACTATCACAAATATAGTAGCTAGCCCACAGACTATCATCATAATATTCATAAACGCCAGTGGTTGTTTCCAATGGCCTCTCAGCCCACACATTGACACGATAAGTATCCTTACCAACCCCGCCAGCAGTAATCTTCCAAAATTTAGGTGGCGTCCCCAATAATTCAAGGATTGTTTTGCAAACAAAATCTTCATTGATTACGGGCAAGACTGCCTTTTTAATAGGTGATTCAATCATTTCCATTGCCATGCTATAACTCCTAAATAAAACAATATTCCTACACTATTTTAAACAACATAATGGTTATTTTAAAAATTAATGGTTCGCATTTAACAATGTTACACCCTCGCCTCAAGCGAAATCAGCTTCTTTAAAGCATGGCTTAACTGGGTTTCTCATCTTGCCATTGTCGCCATCGCCATCCACCCATGTCACTTCCTCACCCTTGGCAACATCAAACCATTCAATATACACAGGGTTGTCGCTTGTCCTTATTCCTCCGTCACACCAATTTGATATGTCAACGGTCTGACCATAAAGATCAACTTCTGTAATATGCACAATAAATTGTTTTCCCAATTTCTTAGTATGCCCATCTAAAGTCGCAATGACTTCATAGTTCTGGTCGCTACTATCAATGGAAAAAGCATACTCATACCAACTACTGCCTCCCATGCCGCCACCGCAGGACATTTTAATCCTATAACCGCTGGTTTCATGTTTTTCTAATCTCTTTGTCGGATGTAAATTATGTCCTATCTTCATGCTAATTTCCCTTAAAAAAATTGGTGTCCTGTCTCTACCATATTGTGGCAAGAGGGGAAGGGGATGTTAATATAGTTGAAGGGGGACAATTAATCATTGTCCCCCCACTACTAAGAACCGTTAATTAAGAAACTGTAACTACCGCCGTTGGTTTTAACAATTCTGTGAATTCCGCAAGTTCTTCTATTGATTCTTCTACAGGTTCTTCTGTAAGTTCTTCCAACCCCAAAGCACTGCGCATCACCGACTCAATTTCAACCGCTCTAACAAAAGCAGCACGATAATTGTGCTCAGCGCCATCGCCATACTCGGCAACCACCTTATCAACAGTAACTTCAGCATCATTTTTAACCGCATGCCCAAACTTATATAAACCATTACGGCCATCAATTTCCCACAACCCCGAAAGCGCTGTTCGCATAGCCTTAGTAATAACCGAAGTTCCAATTCCATCAGTAATTCTTGTTGCTTTAATCATAATCATTTTCCCTTACTTAAATAAACTAAATTATACCGCGGTAAACTCTACGCACGGCCTAAAATCAATAACCTTTTGAACTGTGAAACTAGCCACCCAATCCTTATATTGAGCATGCCATGCTTCCTCCTCCACGGACATCGATGGCGGAATCTCCCCGACAGCGCCATGAGCCACATGATACCCACTCTCATCTTTCGACACATCATAATCATCCATATTGACAGGAGGACCATCCTTTAACAAATGCATCTTCCCACCGTTTTTAGTGATAAAATCACAAGTGTTTTTAAACGCTAATGACCACGCTTCAACTTTGTTTAAGCACAAAGTTTTACACTTAGCCACCCCGTCATCCCCATCTTGAAATTGTTCAACAACAATGTATACTTTATCCGTCATTACTGCTCCTTTTATTAACTACTTTACCCTCTGTAAAAACTTCAGGGTTTCGAGCATGCCACTCCGCCAAATGCAAAGCCTCCAAAAACCGCTCTGGGCTAGGAGCATTATTAATCGACTCTTTGTCAGGACCAACAATTTGGCCTGTAACAGCATTGCGACAGCCAACAGGTGTAACAACATCATTTACCAAAGCAATAGCAAACTCATAAACCATATTGCTCTCTTCAACAAATAATGACCTAACTTCTTGTGCACTACACATCCGCCACCTCCACTTTCAATCCGCCATGTAACACCCATTCACTCACATGCTCCTTAGAGCCAAAGCAATCAGCAGGAGCCTCATTGTAAATAAACATCACAATATCACGAAGAGCCTCTCGATTATCACTGTCTGCCTGATTAAAAGCACCAAACAAACTGTCCGAAAGCACACTCTCAAGAAACCCACCAGCAGGAATGCCAGATTCAATATAATTCCGCAAACTCTTCAATGTCCACTCCGGAATGCGATTCTCATATTTCTCATAATTAGTCATCACTATTCTCCATAAAAATTGTTGCTCCCTCTTCTAAAACCATGTGGCAAAAGAGGGAGGGGGCGTTAACCCTCTTATTTGAAGACTCCAGTCATCTCATCAAAGCACTTACCGCAAGTGCCAGTTAGTATTAATTCACGCTCCGCAGCATTCAAATAAGGCAAAGCATCTTGAATATGAACATTATTGTTCTCCCATGATTTTAAATCGTCTGGGCAAACCTGCAATTCAGTTTTACCACTGCAAATCCGGCAGCGAGCAACCAACGTTTGTTTTTGTGATTCAACTTGCATTATAATTCCTCCTTAATTGGAACTAAACAATTTTTAACTACCTCAGCGGAAAACTTATAACGATTCCCACTGTCTGCTCTTTCAGCAATAATCGGATATTTGCGATTCTTGATTTTACACCCAATAATCTTATATTCTGAACCTTCGCCAGTAATAAATGTTGCGCCAAGATGACCACTATTTAGCCCATATTCCCATGCACGTTCCTGAAAATCAGTGGCTTCACGACTCATCGTTATACCATCTTCATTATCAACCATAATTTCAAGCTTCGTGATAAAATTATTGGAATTATAATCACCGCTCCCGAACATAAAAGAAAGGCCAAGGGTTTCACCCACTGGAAGTAATGCCTCCAGTATTCTGGTCTTAATCATACCAACATTGTCTTTAGTAATTTCTTTCATCACAATATCCTCAAAATGAAATGTTTCCGTTCTGCCTACCTGTGGCAAAAGGGGAGTAGAGCGTTAACCCCTACTCCCCTCTGCTCAGGAAAGAAAATCAACCTTAATTGACAGATTGCAAATCCATCGCTGCCTTACCATCAAGGACAGTCTTCTCAACGAAGAAATCATCAAACTCACCGAACTTGTCCGCAGTGCCTTCCATATCGTATTCAGACGAGATGAGACTCCCCAACCAAGCTTGGGATTGCCGAGCACCCTCTTCAGATTTCGCATGGTGAGTGGCGACTTCACTGACAAAATTCAGCAGGTCATACACTCGACACTTCACTGGCAAAGTTCGCTGACGCTTGATAGACAACGCGTCCAAATTCGCCAAACCATACAACCGGCTGGTATCGCCAGTCATATTGTGAAAAGCCTTGATGATTGGGCTGCCAATTGCAATATCCCCCTCACCCATTGGACGTGACGTGTCACCCATTGACAACAACTTTTCAATGTTACCGCCGCCAGTCTCCGCCGCACCATCCCAGCCGATATTCTTACGACCATGTTGTTTCACCAACATTTGGTACAAACTGTTAGACTCTGCAACACTCGCCCAACTGCTAACGCTGGATTCAAAACGCTGTCGCAACGCTGCGAAACCTTCATCATTGCCGAAACCATCTAAAGCACGAATAATGCTGAATTTAACATCATCAGCACCACTACCCAGCGCTAAAGTACTCTTGAATGCCTTGGCAAATCCAACCATCCCATTTGTGCAAACTTCCCGCAATAACGACAAGTAAATGTTAGGCTGACCGTAACCATCCACTGGAGTATTCATGACAAATCGATTCTGGAAAGCATCACCGCTAATATCAAACGTGTTGCCACCAGCACGAGGAACATGAGTGGATTCAACAATACCATTGTGGTAATTGATGCCCTCACCATTGTACGATTCCAACGTGTCCATCAACTCATCGTAAACTACCACAGGTTTTGTGGGATTACTGACAGCCAACAGCGACGGATTATCGCCAGTCTCAGCGTCACGCTCAATGCAAATCCGCATGCGGTCATTCGATTCACGTTCCGAAATGCGGTTGAACACTTCATCATGACCAAAATATTTAAAAAACGCACTGTTAAACCCATATCGAGCGTACAAAGAAGTCCAGAATCGACTACTCGGCGCGATTGGCTCATCATTGACCAGAATATTCTGGACAATCTTGCGTCCTGTCTTACTGTCTTCGGTGGTCTCCACTTCCAAATCGCCGATTGTGGAGTAGGTGTAATCAAATTGTTTCATCGTAATTCCCTTTCAAAAAGAATCTTATTTCCTCACTCCCCCCTGTGGCACCAGCGGCCAATCCTGTAAATTGGAGGGAGTACCGGCTTGAGTATCTCATCCTTGCCGATATTATCATGTGGCAAGGGATAAATGTTTTGTAAATATCCCCCATACTATATTAAATACATGGGTATAGGGGAGAACATATAAGAATGCCCCGATTCACCGAGGACCGCCTAGGACAAAGGCGAAATGAATCGGGGCTTCACAGGAATTTAAAATCGCACCCTGCGGACCGTTTTACGGTCTTTGATAAACGTCGGAAGTTGAACATCCGTTGTAGCAATCACCATGCGAGCATTCCTATTAATCCTGTTCAAATGCGGATTCACAGTCAATGACCGCCACGTATCCTCTTGCCACAAATACTGTTGCAATGGCAAAGCAGTCTTCAAAAATGGCCATCGGGAGTCACGTGATTGAACAATTTGCTTGTACTCACAACTCGGATGCTTCCGGAACGCACGACCGCACATCTGCATTGTACAACCCTTGCCAGACGGTCTGCAAAACACTGTCTTCAAATCCGGACAGTCAAAACCCTCCGTAAGCACCATGCAATTAATCAGCACAGTAATATCACCATTAGCAAACGCTGCAAGTTGCGATTCACGGTCACTACTACCCGTCACAACATCACTCACAATGCCAGAAGCCCGCAACCGCTCATTAAGTTCAAAGCAATCACTCAACTGATGGAAGAAAAATATTGACTTTCCCCACTTGTCCTTATCACGAACAAACGCATCATGTAGAGTATCAACATCCCACTTCGGAATCGTATAATGATGGTATTCAGACAAGTAACCATCTTGAATCAGCTGGTGAATACCAGCATCCTTGATGACCTTATCAAAGCACAGCTTCACCCTGTCAGTTCTAAACGGTGTGGCTGTCAAACCAAGAATGAATTTAGGCTGAATCACATTGTGAAGATGAGCCATACTGCTAGCAGCATCATGTTGCGCCTCATCCACAACCAGCATGTCAATATCTGCCGAAGGATTCTTATCAAACATCGATATAAACTCAATATTCTGCACATCGATGCCCTTGTCAATGTTTTCCTTCTCAGCCTGAGCAAGAAGGTTTCGCCGCATCGCTACCCAACCAATCTTAAGGCTTGGGAATTGCGCTTGCATTAATTTAGCTGCAAGAAGACCAATAACAGTCTTGCCACTGCCAGTAGGTGATTCAATCATCACACTGCGAGCAGCTATTTCAACCTCACCAGCACCATTTTCATACTGACCATTGAACATTTGAACAGTCTTATCGATGATTCGACTTTGATAATCGCGAGGTTCAACACTCGTTTCAGATATTATATTTTCTAATAGCATCCCTGACTCTCCTGTGAAAAAGTTGTTCTGTCCTAAACAACTGTGGCAAGCGATAGGGGATGTGTTAACCCCTACATTCTTAAAATACGCTGATAACATGCGGCTTACAGCATATATAAAAGATGAACCTTGCCCCTACCAACCATCCAATTACAATCCGTTAAACTTCTGCCTTTGCCCTCATTCTTAAACGCTTCTTCTATTAGTTCTTCGGCGTAAACTTCATCGAAGCCATCAGGGGAATTCGCAGGAACTTCAATTTTTAACACATCGCCAAAAGACGTATCTAATATCCATATATATTTCATTATTCATCCCTCTTGCAAATGGTTAGGTAAAAATCTAACCCTTTGTGGCAAGAGAACCTAAAAAGTTAAATATCTCTTATTGCCAATTCTTATAACTCATCCACTGCCTATAATACCAATTACCATTAGAATTGACTTCCCTTTTTAAACCAGAAAAATCACTCTGAAGCTTTTCAATAACACTAATAGCCCACGATAATTGGTCACTCGCCTCACCAGGTAAATCCTTCAAACAACCTATAACTTCACGTATTTCCTCTTGGATGGTCAACAACCTACCAGTTAACCGCGAACCCGAATCAACATCCCAAGGACTCTGATTATCACCATACCAAAAATTGTCTTGAAGCTCCGGGTCCAAACTATCAACCCACATGCCAGTCGCTTTAAAACCCGGTGAACCTGATAATCGAAGATTACAATTACTCCCACTACCTGCTAATTCCTGAGGTTGAAAATAAAGAATATAACCATCATCAGTCATAAACATTCCCATTTCTTCAGATCCTTCACATATTGCCTCTAATATCATAAACTGTCCCTATATATTTAACTTTTTAAAAAATTACAAACCCGGGAAACCCGGAGACTACCCGGAGCACGGCGCATCCCATCCCTCTCCTGCCACAATATGGTAGAGAAAAACCACCACCCACACAGGAGAAGCGCGCACGCTTGCACGCGGACCAATTTCCACCTTGGAAACTTAATACCCATTATAATAATGACGATGATTATAATAACGATTATTATAATAATTAAACCACTGCTGGTAAGAAGGAACCATATAATAGTACGTATACACAGTCCTAACTGATTTATTATAAGTCGTTCTCGCTTGAGCTTTTTTAATTACTAATTGCCTTCTCCTATCAAGCTCCCCCTGCCATTCTGCTTGAGCTTGTTTCCATTCTGGATTATTATGCGCATGTTTAAGACCCACTAAAGAACATCTTTCAGCATCACTCAACCCTTCAAACTCTTGGCGCACCAAAACTCTCCCTCTCGCCTCATTGAAATAATGTGTTCTAACATCATAATAATCCCCATTTGGTGAACATTTTGTAAACTGATTCGCACTAACCGTGCAAGATAATAATAAAAATATGACTAAAGTCTTCATTAGTGTTTACGCCCCTTAAACATTGTTACAAACTCAGAATCCATAACACATATAGTGTGCTGACTAAACCTATCCAACAATTTTTCTGCCAAATACTTCATAAACTTATCAATCATAGAAGGAGTAGCTTTAACCTTAGGATAATTAATAGCAGCTATCTCCCACCCAGATTCTTTATACTTGCTGCCAGAAATAAAAGTTATAGGGGTAATCCTAACTGGAATTGAAATATCATAATCATCCTGCACAGTGCCTATAAAAGTTTCTACTTCCAACTGATCAAATTTTTGCTCACCAGAGAATGTTTCACTGCCCATATACAATTTAGATTCATAATAATTTTGCGTTTTCATGCGCACTGCCCCTTTGCCATTATAAATATTACACCCATATCTTTATAATATTTATCAATCATCATCTTTTTCACCTTCGCTCCTGTCAGCAATGATATCCAAAAGAGCATCGCGATGCCTGCGCAATGTCGCAATCATCTGGACACGGTCTTGAAGCTCTTCTTTCAATTGAATTTTTGTCAATAAGTTAATCCATGCAATATCCATATCATCATCAATCATCCTTAGACCTCTCAATAAAATGAGCAAAAGAAGGGGGCAGAGTATAAATCCTACCCCCTATAATCCAAACATCAAGACTAGCTAGCCTTCACATACCGCACCGACGCTGACCCCATAACATCCAAAAGATTCTTCATCTTCTGAGTATCACGACCACAAACATCCGCAAGGCGATTCGTAGTGCCAGGCTTGAAAGCAACAAACTCATCCACTTCAAGCACATTGCTAGCTTCAGCCGCAGTCAAACATCCCGACTCAACAAGCCCTTCAAACGCAGACTCAAGAGCCGACCCAACAGCATCCATAACACCATCCTTAGCAAGAAGAGTATTATTGAACTTGAACACCGAATTCTCGAACAAGATAGCCTTAGCAGCATCCTCACCCAATAGCAAATCCAACTGTTCAACCTGCTCATCTTTCACCTTAGACTGTGCACATCGCTCCTGAACAACATAAATGACCTTCTCGCCATCATTATTCACAAGCTGCATCGGACTATCTGGAGCCACACCGCGGTCAGCATAAGCACGCAAATAACAATCTTCAGCGTGCTTCTTAACTTGAGACTTATAGATATTCTGCTTAGCTGTTATAGCTTTAACATCAGCATGCAATGTCACAATTTCATGAATTGCACTATTAAGCGCTGTGGCTTCATTAGCATCCGCTACCTGCCATACAGTAGCTTTTTTAGATGGTTGCAATTTAGAGGACGCAACCTTGTCCTTAGCTTTCGTAAACACACTCATAGTATGTCTCCCATTAAAAGATTAGCTCTCGCTGGCAAGCACAACGCTCACCTTACAAAAACCTGTGGCAAAGGAGAACAATACTGTTAATATAAGAAAAGGATAACCACACTATTTATAACAAACCACACTATAACTTATCATCCCAAGAAAGTTCAACACAATCACCCGCATGCTGAGAACTACAAACACACTCCACTTCAATATTCTTAATACCCTGATCAGCAAGCAACTGAATATCAACCGCCCCAAGGCCCTCCTGAATAATACCTACAATATCACCAACCGTCCTCGACACCCCGGGCTCAGACTCCAACACCCGGGCACACGATTTAATAATCTCCAAACCATCATAAAAATCATCAAGCTCCGCCTTAATAAGCACAACATCATCAAGTTGCGCTTTACCTTTAACACTAACTTCAGCATGATATGTCATAATACTAGGACGCATATTAACAACTCCCATTTCCCCTGCCACATAATATGACAAATAATTGGTACACTAACACATTAAGGTAAGCAATGCAAATAAAAACAACCCAATATATTTTTCCACCCAGACCCAAAACCTGCATACCTAAATCCAATACTTCAATAATGCAAACACTCAACTGGGAAGCACAATACAAATACAATGGCGTCCGAATACTAATCAAATACCTACCCAGCCCCACCGGACAAGTAAAAGACACCCCCATACAACTCTGGAACCGCCATGGAGACCGACTCTGGAGCTACACAATCCACGAAGACCTCCACCAACAACTACTAAACCTAAGTGAACACCTCCAAATTTCCACCCTGGAAACTTCCATACTAGATGGCGAACTAATCGACAGCAAACACAAAGCCCTCAAAGACACTATAGCCATCTGGGATATTCTAGTAAAAAACAGCAAACATCTGATAGGCACCACATACAAAGAACGATATGATATGATAACCCCAACAAACAATAATTATACTTTCAAAGCCCCCCATGGCAACTTCACCATCGGCAAGAAATACAGTAAAGACATCCTACGCCCCGAAAATTACAATCATAAACATTGGAACAACATGTGGGACCTCGTCGACAATATCAACAAACCCTACAAAACAAAAAACGGCACTCTAGCACCACTCATAGAGGGTCTCGTATTTAAAAACCCACATGGAACATTAGAACCCGGCTGGAACAATAATAACAACAGCGATTGGCAATGCCGAAGCAGGGTAAAAACCAACATCAGCCAATTCTAAAAACCCCCTACAAAACCCAAAAACACTCCAAAAACCCCCAAAAACGCCCCGCAAGCCGCTCAAGCAGCCTCGTGAGCACGCTCGCGCGCGGCCGGTTTCCACCCTGGAAACTTTAAAAAATCCGGAAAACCATAAAATGAACATTTTTTACTTGCATGAATCTCCCGCTATCGCAGCAACATACATGTGTGACAAACATGTAATCAAAATGATACTTGAATCAGCACAACTACTATGCACAGCACACCACGAATGCCCCACTAACGCCAAACGACCAGAAAAATTCTACAAAAAAACCCACACAAACCACCCCTGCGCCATCTGGACTCGCATCTGCACTGATAACTACAAATGGCTATGCGACCATGCAACATCATTACTAAACGAGTATACACACAGATATGGCAAAACACACGCCAGCACATCAGTAATCACCTGGTGTTCACACAACACACCCCAAATACCAAACGGCGAACTTACAAACATAGTACAATGCATGCCAAACGAATACAAAACAACCAACCCAGTAACAGCCTACCGCAATTACTATAACCAAGCCAAATCACACCTACACAACTGGAAAAACAGACCCACACCCGCCTGGATCAATTAAACAACAAAAATAAAGAAACCAACAACCAAAAAAACAAATAAAGGATTTCGAACAATGAAACAGACAAACAACACCGAAATCGCCGAAATCGCCAAATTCTACCAACGAATAAAAAACGCCAAAACAGAAAAAGATAAAACCAAAAAGAAAAGCCTCATCAAACGTATCAAAAACTACTTTAAAAGCAACCGTCTTCCCTAAAACGGTAAAATAAAACCAGAAGCAATATTTCTCGAACAAGAAAAAAACACTAACCAACGCCCAAGACCCTCTTAAACCGCCCCCAACACCCCTCTGACGCCCACCTAGGCCATTCTAACATTGGGAAAATTGCCCAA
>TARA_R110002051_G_scaffold94647_6_pt1 | contig 19829 bp, 12 predicted proteins | sample TARA_R110002051 | Tara Oceans TARA_R110002051 (sample SAMEA4397023) | marine metagenome | biome: Polar Biome; feature: [MES] marine water layer (ENVO:01000295) within the mesopelagic zone...; material: water (ENVO:00002006), including particulate matter (ENVO:01000060) such as......
TTTATACAGCTGTATCTGCTGAAGCAGATGCGAATGGCTTAATTTACTTTACTGAGTTGTTCTACAAATAATAAACTTTTCATTTTTTTTACAAATTCGAAAGATTATTTTACAATTTCAAATTGTTGTTCTTATAATTTATACATCATATTTCCTCAAAAATTCTTATTTAGTTAAGAATTTTTTTTTTGCTTTTTAAAAAATTAAATAATATATATCCTACATAATTTAAAGCAAAAGACTACATATTTTTATTATTTCACAAACCCACTACTTATTAGCTGATAGCTTATAAATAGTGGGTTTGTGGAAAATCTATATTAATTACTTAATCTAATATTAACAATATTATTCTATAATTTAAGTAGTCCTTTTCGTCGAAATTTATAAGAAAATTAAAATAAAGTTAAATTTATTTCGTTTTTTTGATAATGTAAATTATTCAATTATGTAAACAAAAAATTATTGCTATGAAAAAATATTTACTAAATTTTAGAATAATTGTAGTTATTATATGCACATTACTAACAATAACTCAATTTAAATTACAAGCGCAAACTCCTATCTTCTCATCTACTATTTCAAGTGAATTGGAAGTAGACAATTCAGGAAACTCTATTGATGAAAACCTTGCGACTTTTGCAAGTGTAAGAGCAAGTTCTGGAATTGCATTAGGAATAGGTTCATATTCTGGCCATTTAGAACTACAATATCCATCTCTTTTAAGCCCCAATACAACTAGTTACATTAAAGTTAGCTCAGATGATGATTTACTTCCTTTTTTATTAGGAGGAAATCTTGGCAATTTATTAGCAAATATTGGTGGAAGTGTACTTCTAGGAAATCAAGAATTTACTGTAGAAGCAAAAAATGTAAATACAAATGTTCTACAGGGTAATTCAAATAATCCAACTGATTTTGCCACAAACTTATTAAAAGTCGTTGTAGACGCCAACAATGATTATTTTATTGCCGTTTCTCCTGATGTTGCCTATGATCGCATACGATTTACAAATAGGATAGGCTCATTATTAGGTTTAAATAATACACGAAGTTTAAATGTATATGATTCATTTTATACCTCAGGAACTTCCTCTTGCGGCTTACCTAGCTACACTTCTTTTAGTGGTAGCGGATTATCTTTAGATTTATTAAATATTGGTGGCGCTGGTGTATCAGACCCAGGCTTTGCAATTGATAATAATTCAAATACATTTTCGCAATTAAGTCTTGGAATAATAGCAGTGGCTGGTGAAATTGAGCAGACATTTTATTTTGATGCTGCATCTAATATCACAGATAATTCATATATATCTTTAGCAATAAACCCTTCTTTACTACAGGTTGGCATTGCAGATAATATACAAATTGAAGGTTTTAACGGTAGCGAAGAACTTTTTTCAGGCACACTATCAAGTTTATTAAACATAGATTTATTAGGCCTTTTACAAAGTGGAAATAGCACAACAATTGGTTTTAGTCCAAATGCATCTATTGATAGAATAACCATTCGATTAACATCATTATTAAATGTTTCATTAGTTCAAGAATTAAGAGTTTTTGAAGTATATAGAGCTCCAGCAATAGCCATCATAGATCCACAATCAGAAAATATAGCAATATGTGATGGATCTACTGCAGATTTAATTGCAGAAACTCAGGATCCATCTTCTGAACTAAGATGGTATGATGCTGAGTTAGGTGGAAATTTATTAGCTACATTAAATTCAGGAGATACATTTACAACTCCTTTGTTAAATATAGATACAACTTATTATGTCGCTACCGCTAATCCAAGCTGCCCAGAAGAATCTCCTCGTATTGCAGTTCCAGTAAATGTTGTAGCAATTCCTACTCAAAATGATATTACAGTACTTGGTAATGAACTTCCTATTTGTTCCTCAAGTGATGTCGTTTTAATTCCAACAAGTACTATTGATGGTACTTTTACATGGTATTTTGACACAAATAGGACTACTCAAATAACAGATGGTTTAGTAATCGGGTCTGCAACATACACTATAAACTCTGAAACTGGTACTTTAACTATTAATGGTTTAGATGATACAAATAGTCCTTACACTTTCTATGTAAACTTAACGGAAGAATCAGCCGGTTGCCAAAACAATTTAGGAGACTTAAAACCTGTAGATGTTATTATCACCGATTCTAACAATGTAATAGATATTACTTTAGATTCAACTTTAAGTCTTGAAAATGTTATTGACATAGTAAGCGGCAATTCTTCTACAGATGTTAATGGTACAGTAACCGGTAATGCAAACCCTGGAGATATAGTTACTATTATTGCCAATGGCAACACTTACAATGGCACTTTAGACTCTAATTTAAACTTTAGCATTGCCTTAGATGGAAATGATATTTTATACGATTTAGATAACATACTTGATATTTTTATAGGAGGTAGCATTTGCACACAATTAGATGAAGTTTTAATAGACTTACCTGAAATAATAATAGATGATATTCTTCAAGTATTTTGCGCCTCCGATAATCCAACAATTGCCGATTTAAATGTAAGTAGTGATATTGTTTTCTTTGATAGCCTATTAGGAGATACACTACTTGATGTTAATACTCCGCTTGTAGATGGTCAAGTATATTTTGCTGGTATTTCAAACATTGCTGCATCAATATTAGCCCGCGTACAAATTACGGTAGATCTTACTGATATTTTACCCCCAACAACTATTTCAATAAACCAAACATTTTGTGAAAGTGATTTGGCAACAATTGCAGATATTCAAGTAAACGAAATAGGGGTACTTTTTTATGCAAATGCTAGCGGAGGACTAGTATTAGACCCTTCAACACTTTTATCGGATGGCATTTATTTCGCAGCAAATGTTGAAAATGGATGTGAAAGTTTAATACGACTTATGATTAATGTAGATGTCATAAATATATTACCCCCAACAACAGTATCAATGAACCAAACATTCTGCGAAAGTGACATGGCTACAATTGCAGATATTCAAGTTAATGAAACAGGAGTTCTTTTTTATGATAGCGCTTCTGGAGGAAATACATTAGACCCTTCTGTAGTTTTAACAGATGGAACATATTTCGCAGCAAATGTAGAAAACGGATGTGAGAGCTTGATTAGGCTAGCTATAAATGTGGATATCATTGAAGAAGGATCTGCTACTCTAGTTGGAGAATTAGAAGAATACTGCTTAAATGGTTCTTACACCTTTACTACCGAAAGTAATATGATGAACTACAATTGGGTAGTAACAGGAGGAATAATTACTGAAGGTGGTACTGCCACTGACAATTTTGCTAAAATACTATGGAATAGTACAGAAAACAACACCATAAATACCAGCTATGAAAACATAGCAGGCTGCTCTTCCAGTATCACTCAAAATATATCTGTTATCTCGTGTGAAGAAGTTTTAGGTGAAGAGTTTGAATTAATTGTTTACAATGAGTTTACACCAAATAATGATGGGTTTAATGACTTTTTTACAATAGGAGGAATTTTAAACTATTCTTCAACTGTAAAAGTCTATAACCGAAATGGCAATACAGTATTTGAAGCCAATAACTACCAGAATAACTGGGATGGAATAGCAAATGTTTCAGGAGTTTTAAAATCTGGTGAAAAACTACCCTCTGGAACGTATTATTATGTGATTAATATTCCACAGTTACAAAGAAATTTAACCGGTTGGATTCAATTGGCTCGCTAATTAATCTAACGTAATTAAAACAATCCCCACAAAATCATAATCGTATGAAAAAAATTGCTATAAAAATTATTTTGATAGTGGCATTTCTGGCAACCCAGTTTTACACATTACAAGCGCAACAGGCGCCACAATACACACAATATATGTATAACACAATGCTACTTAATTCTGGGTATACTGGAACAAGTGGAAAGCTCGAGGCTACTTTACTTCATCGCTCTCAATGGCTTGGTATAGATGGTGCTCCTGAGAATCAATCTTTCTCAATTCATGGCAAACTTAAGGATAGGGTAGGCATAGGTTTTAGCGCAACCAATGATAATCTTGGTGCGTCAAATGCCATAGACTTAAATGGAAGCTTTGCTTATGAAATTACAACAGGTTATTATACCAAGCTTTCATTAGGTATAAATGCTGGAGTCCAAATTTTAAATATTGACTGGTCAAAAGGTATTTATCAAGACGATCAAGACCCATTATTTAGAGAAAACCTAAATACTACAAGACCTATTTTTGGTGCTGGCGCGTTCTATTATAGTACTAATTGGTATGTAGGTATATCATCTCAAAACTTATTTAATTCTCAAATTTATAATGATAACGATGATGTTGTTACTGATCGAAAAAGTCAATATTATGTAATGGGAGGTTATGTTTTTGATTTATCAGAAAACTTAAAGTTTAAACCAGCTTTTTTAACAAAACATGTTGCTGGGGCACCTATCACAATTGATGTATCAGGAAATTTTTTAATTAAAGAAAAATTAGCTTTAGGGCTTGCTTATAGGTATGATGACGCCATTAGTGCACTTGCAGGCTTTTATATTTCAGAAAAATTCTTTTTAGGATATGCCTATGACTATTCTCTAACTGGTTTAGGAGATTATAATGATGGTTCGCACGAAATTATACTAAAATATACTGTTTTCGATGGAAACAAAAGAGCATTATCACCTAGATTCTTTTAAAAAAATTATTATGAAAAAAACTATATTATATACACTTTTACTATACTCTGGTTTGATCTTATCTCAAAGTAAAGAAGAACGCGCCGATACCTACTTTGAAAACTTTAAGTTTAAAAATGCTATAAATTTATATGAAGACTTAGCATCTGAAAAGAAAAAGCCTTCTATGCATGTTATTCAAAGACTGGCCGATAGCTATTTTAACCTTAATGATTATCATAATGCGAAAACATGGTATTCAAAATTGTATGCAATTCAAGGAAAGCTAATTGAAGAAGGAAATCTTATAAAACTAGTACAATGCCTTAAAACCGATATGGAGATTACAAAGGCTGATGATCTTTTGCGAGAATATTACACCAAGCCAACAAAGCTGAAAATGATTTTAGATCAAAAAGCATATTTAGATAGCATTTCTAATGAAAAACCTAAATATACGATTAGCAATCTTTCATTTAATAGTAATAAATCTGATTTCGCTCCAGCGTTATATGCAAACGGACTCGTATTTTCATCAACCAGAGATACAATAAAATCTAACATGCTATATCCTTGGAATAATCAGCCTTATCTAGATTTATATATTACAAATCCACATGTAGAAGAGTTTGTTCCAGAAAAATTTCTTGCAAATATGGAATCTGATTATCATGATGCAACTATAGCATTTTCTTGGGATTCAAAAACAATATATTTTACCCGAAATTATCTCAATAAAAACAAACTAGATGCCAATTCTGATGGCCTTTCTAATATGCAGATTTTAAAAGCAACTATTGTAGGCGATGCATTAGAGAACATTACATCTTTAAGCTTTAATAGTAAAGACTATTCTTGTAGCCATCCTGCATTGAGTCCAGACGGAAACTACATGTATTTTACATCAAACATGCCTGGAGGATATGGAGAAACAGATATTTATATGGTAGCCTTAAACTCATCAGGAGATGCTGGTTCTAAACCAATTAATTTAGGTCCTACAATCAATACAAGAGGAAGAGAAATGTTTCCTTTTACTGCAGATAATATATTGTATTTTTCTTCAGATGGACATTATGGTCTAGGTGGCTTAGATATTTTTGCATCGGTAATTCTTTCAGAAACAGAATACTCTCTTCCTTTAAACAGAGGAATGCCAATAAATAGTAATATGGATGATTTTTCATATATTAGAGAAGTAGCATCCAACAATGGTTATTTTGCATCCAATAGATCTGGTGGTATTGGCGATGATGATATTTATTATTTTGAAGGAATAAAGCCAACCGATTGTCTTGAATATTCAGGTATTGTTTACGATAAAAAAACAGAAGAACCACTAGGTAATGCTACAATTGAAATTTATGAAGAAGACGAAAATTTAATGCTATCAACAAAGACAGATGCATATGGTACTTATAATTTTATCCTTCCATGTAATAAAAAAAGTAGAATTGTTTTTTCAAAAGACAAATATTCTAAAAAAATAGTTGAAGTCGAAACTGGTGAGAATCCATATAAACCATCAACAAATAATAAAGTTTATTTAGTTCCTTTTGAAAGCTTAGTCGTAAAAGATGGTGATATCGAAAAAATAAAAGTAGAACCTATTTATTTTGATTATGACAAATATGATATTACAACTAGAGCCGAAATTGAATTAGAAAAAGTGCTTTTTGTTATGCGAGAGTTTCCAGAAATTAAAATAAAAATTGAATCTCATACAGATTCTAGAGGTAAAGATGCCTATAATTTAGAACTCTCAGATAACAGAGCAAAATCTACTAGAAGGTATCTTATTTCTAATGGAGTAGCTATAGATCGTATAGAAAGTGCTAATGGTTATGGAGAAACTCGTCTTAAAAATGAATGCGAAGATGGAGTTAAATGCTCAGAACAAAAGCACTTAATCAACAGACGATCCGATTTTATAATTGTTAGCAAGTAGCTTTTTAAAAAATTATAATTTTGGTTCTAGCCACAAATACCCTATACCCAAAATAAAAATGACATAAAACCATATTGGAGAGATTGCTTTAATTGAGATGCCTTTTTGATTTTTACTTTCCTGTGATTCAAAATAGCGAAGGTTAGTATTCATTTTAAGCTGATCATTTAAAGTAATCCTCTGTGTGGAATCAAAAACATAGTAGAAAAAATTAGCCATACTATCATTTTCAATTTTTAGCTCATTCCAACCTTTATTTTTAGGATATTCAATTCCTTTCCATTTTGAAGGTACATATTTATCTTGCAAAAGAGCTATCTGGCTTTCATTTTGATTACTAACTTCTGGTTTTTGTATTGATGTTCGTAAATTAAAATCAAACGGAACATCTACTTTAGGAAATTCAGATATTGCTTCCCATGTTGCGTTAATTGGTAGTTTTTTTGAAACCTCATCAAGTACATCTGTCCAAAAACTTGTATATATATCTTGTTTTCCCTCTAGAACAAGTTGATAGGTATTCATAAAATTTGTTGTTGCAACTTTCCCTAAACCTATATATTTACTAACCCCAATTTTAACATGAAAATTCATATAAATAGGCATCACACTTATTGATGATTCAAACTCGAAAGGGTATTTTTGAAGTATCGTTTTTGAATTATCGTCGATTATTATTTCATTACTATTATCTCTTTGAAACTTAAAAAAAGATTGTGCTTCAGTTAGGCTAAAATAAGATTCATTAGGTTGTATAAAAATTCCCAAGCCCTGAAATTCAATCGCACTTTTTAAAATCTTTTTTATAGATAATGATAGGCTCATATAATAATCTGCATCAATTATTAGAACATCAAAATTGGCTAAAACATTTTCAGTTAGTCCATAAATTGGAGATCTATCTGTATTATAATATTCAAACTTATATCTATTTTTGGTTAATTGACTTCGAGTAATTAATTCATGGCCTCTATCAGCAAGAAAATTCTTTAAGTATTTTGTTTCAAAAGTTGGAAACGTATTAAGCATTAAAATACGTAAAGGTCTTTTTTTTGATATAGTAACTGGCAATTCTTCTTTAGTTTGGATATAGCCAGCATCATCTTTTTCTATTAACTTGTAAACTAAATTTCCGGTTACTTTTAATTCACTTTTTAGGTCAAATTTTTGAATACTATCGCCGTTAAACACAATACTATCTAGTACATTACCTCCTGGATCTGCTAAAACAAGATGATTTCCTTTTTTTGGTCTTTCGTATTCGCCTTTAACAGTAATTTTTGATCCTAAAGAAGCTGTTTTTTGATAGTTTAATTTAGAAATTCCATTTGTTTTTTTTGGAGCAAAAAAAGTCGTAGGAATTCCTGTAAATTGCCAAAGGTCATAAGGTTCAACACCATAGCCTAATACAATTGCCGATGTTACTGAATCTAAATTATGTTTAATATTTGAATTAGACTCATAATCCAAAATCATCAACTTTTTCTTCTTCTTAAGACTATCTAATATATCTGTTTGATATCCTTTTGTGAGAATGACTACTTCACCTGCAGTTATTTCCTTTTTGTAAGCTGGTTTTAAAGCAATAAAAACTAAAGAAAGTATAGTTATAAATGAAATTAAAATTCGAATCAAAAATCTTTTCCTTTTTCTATCTTTCCATTCCTTCCAGATGAAACAAGCCAAAAGAACCAAAGCAGAACCTAAAATTAAGTCCAAATAATTTAGATTTAAAAAAGTGTATTCATTATTCATAGGCATTAAGTTCCTTTAAAAATAATGAATTGATTTTCTCTTGAAAAATTCCCTCCGAACTTGGGTTTTTACCTACTTTTGGCAAAACTGCTAATAGTGATTTTTGCAATGCTCTATATTCTTCAATAGTGTGTTCTGTATTTTCAGTTATCCATTTTAGCTTTTGTAAAGTAGTCAAGTATTTTCCAGGTTCAGCAATTGCTCTTGCTGCCAATTCATTACCTGCTGCATTAAATAATTCTTGATCAGATATAGTAATGACAGTATTTTCATCACTAAAACTTTCTAGTTTTTCTATAGCTTTTCGAATAAATGGAAAAGATTGTTCAAACGTGGTGGATTCATTTTTTTGAAAATCTTTAATTTTTTTTATATCCCCTGTCAATCTCCTATCTTCTTTTATAGGTGGCGGATCAAAACCAATACGATGTACATAAATTCGTGCACTATTTTTAATTTCTTGAATTAGTTTTAATGCTTTATACTGATAGGGCACTGATTTTTCTGGCTCATACAAACGTAAATGTAGTTCTGCATCCCACATAATATCTAAAGCTTTCCGAAGTTTTGTTTTAAGAGATTCTTCAAATAACGTAGATTCTTCAGGGTCATCATGGTTATGAAGATATTCGTGTAAAGGATCATTCTTTTCTTCTTCTTTTTCAGGCACTAAATGTTCTTCATTTGAACCATCATGATCATGAGTGTAACCTGCAAGCATATTTTCATTATCATGAGTTTCAGTATCATCTTTTGATTCTTCTAGTACATTCTCATCAGGAGCTATAACCATTTCAGATTCATCCCCCATAAATCTACCATACTTAAGCCGAAGTGCTTTTTGGTCAAAGCCAAGTTCATTACTTTTAGATTTAAAATCTTCCACTTTTAATTTAGGCTTATCCTTGATAAGCTTTTCAGTATCAATAATTAATTGGCGTTGGCTCCTAAAATAGTCTGGCATTTGATCTACTCCTAAAGTGCCCTCAACCGAAAATTGAGTAGTAGTCGTGTCTTTTATAACTGCAAAATAAGTTTCACTTCTTGCTATGTTAACTTTAGGTTGTTTTTTATCTAATGCTTCTACATAAAAATAGAGTTCATCACCTACTTCCATTTTTAAATCATCTAATACTATTTTTTTTGATAATTGAAGGTTTTTTGCTCCTTTAGTTATTTTGGTATCAAAACCAATTTTTTCTTCTCTGAATTTCACAGATTCTCCAGATCCTTTACTCACAGTAGCTATTATATAGGCATCAGCAATCCCATAATCATCTTTAATACTAGTTTGAAAATTTATTTGCTTATCATCCCCAAAATCAAAATAAGTATATTGAGGTATTCCTATTATTTCTACAAGAGGCGCTTCATCTTCAATTGCCTCTAAAGAATATAAACCAGAAACATAAGCTCTATTTTCTTTATCCTTAAATCGGAAGTTATAAAACCCAGAGGCTTCTAATGTAAATCCTGTTGTATAATATCTTTCATTTTTTGATTCAAGGAGATATGTATTTCCCATAAGCTCTAGAACTACTTCTGAAACCTCTCCTTTAAATTCTAGCTGCCATGAAATTCTAGAATTCTCTAATGCTTTAATATTTGGATTATTTATAGTTATTGTGGGTACGTTGGCATAGGAAGGATATGTAATGTTGATTTTTTGACCAATAAGCTCAGGTTTGTTTAGGTCTTTTTTATAAATACTATCTAAAGGAGTAAAGTTGATCTTGTTTTTATTAGCTATTTTTTCTTCTGAAAATTTAACCCCTTCAAATAATTCAAATTTATATCCTATAAAACCAAGCCCAATAAGTAAAACCATTACTAAAAAAGCAGTCTTAATATTATTAGGCGGCAAAGTATTTTTTAATTTAGACTGTAATTGTTGCGATATTCTATGCTTTTGAAGTTTAGACAAACTAGATAATTGGTCTTCAGAAACTAGTAATAAACCACTACTAAATGAAGCTTCTTTAAAATTTGCATCAATATAATTTACCGTTTTATTAATATCTCTACTCCATGGGCTTTTAAAAAACATCAAAAAGACGACAAACAAGAATGTTATGAGTAAACTGATGGCAATATTTAATGCCATAAAATAGGTGAAGAAAAAGACACCAAAAGTGTACAGCAAAATCTCTGAATAGAGTAAAACTTGCCATCGTTTTTGAAATTTAATTAATTGCTCTTTACCCGCCACCATTATTGTTTTTTATAATTGGCCAAAAAACGTTCAATAATGATGAAAAATAACAAAGAAAACCAAAACCATTTAGAGATATCTAAACTTGCTAATTGCATTTTATTTTTTTCTTTTTTGCTATTATTAGACTCTAATTCTTTAACATCTACCTGCCGTTTATCAATTTCTGAAATTTGTTTCTCTAGAGTTGCATCTAAATTAAGTACACCTAACAATTGCTCCGTTAAATGTGCCGAAGTACTATTCTCAATAGTTAAATGCTCCGTTAATTGAAATATATTTTTGCTTATTGTTGGAACAATAAGATGATTTGCAAATTCATCTTCTTTAAAAAATAATAATCGATTTGTTATTTTAGGCGGAATTTTTTCACTTAACCAAACTACCAAATCAAAAGTATCTAATGCTATATCATTAACATCTTTTTTGACTTTTAAATCAATATTTCTATTCAAATAAGAACTAAGTACCTTAAACGAAGTTTCGATGTATGCTTTTTCTGATGATAAACCCTCTGAATAATAAAGCAGTACATTAACTGGTGTTTCTTTATGAATTGGAAATATTTGCTCCTTACCTGAATTCATAAACTGAATACTATCCTTATTTGTACTATACTGAAAACGTTTATCATTATTCGGCAACAATTCACTAAAGATTGATGTATGTTTTGCATCGGATAAAACTGAGGTTATTTTCAAATTTTCTTTTTTTTGAACTACCAGTAGAGCTTTATTTATCGTGTTTCCAGAATCTAAAACCACCCAATTAATTTCTCTTGTTTTGGCGGGTCGTTTTCCTTTAAAACCCTTCACAAAAGCATTAGTAAAAACTACAATACTATCTGTTTTTAGGTTATTCATTTCCTGAATCAATTGCCAATATTTTGGAATTTCTTTAGCTTTAAAATTTTCTTCATCACTATCCCATTTTGGTAAATCTGTTTTCAATAGCCGAATTTCAACATCATTATTTATACTATCTATTAAAGTGATTATAGCATCGTTTTTCAAAAGTGAAGTTTCCACGATATAAGTAATTGGAGAATTAATCGTGTTCGTTTTCAATTTCGGTTCTGATAGTATTAAAACCACAATTGCAATAATCATCATTCGCAATATCAATAACCATATTTCATTTAATTGAATACTTCTAGATTGCTTTGAATCTGAAGCATTTAAAAACTGAATACTTCCAATTTTAATAATTTTAGCTTCTTTTTTACTCCACAAATGAATTGCAATAGGAACCAAAAGACCCAGTAATGCCCATAAATAAAAAGGATTGCCAAAAGTCATTCTAATTCAGATTTTTTCGTTGTTTTAAAAATAGTTGCAATGCTTCTCCTAAATGTGTATCCATCCGAAACAAATGATAATAAATCTCCTTCGAAAGCAATTGATCTTTGGTGTTGGTTATCATAGTATCCACGGCCTTTAAGTATTGTACTTTTGCTTGTTCTGCATTTACTTTTACTTTCTGACCAGATTCTAAATCTTCAAAAGTGACATTACTTTTATAATCAAAATCCATTTCTTTACTTCCCATAATATGCAAAACGACTACTTCATTCCGGGATGATTTTAGTTCTCTACTAAATTTTGAAATTTCATTATTATCTTCATACATATCTGTTAGAATAAAAATCAACTCTTTAGCTCCTCTATTGGTTATACTTTTAGCTGCAATAGAAGTTTCAGGCCACTTTCCGTCTGTCTTGATATTCAATAACTCTAATAATAATCGATTATAATGTTTTTTATCTGCTTTTGGATAAACGCTAACTACACTCTTTTCATTTAATGCAAATAAGCCTACCAAATCTCCTTGTTTTTGAGAGATATATGCTAGACTGGCCACTAATATTCTTGCGAATTCTATTTTACTTAATTCATTATCTGTATGACGCATAGAAGCACTAGCATCTATAATAAACTTTACCGCTACCTGACTTTCTATTTCTGACTGTTTGATATAGTATCGGCCAGAACGCGCCAACATTTTCCAATCCATCAATCGAAGATCATCACCTGGGTCATAGCCTCTATATTGGCTAAATTCCATACCAGGCCCTACACTTTTGCTTTTGTTAAGTCCCGATAAAAACCCATCTACAACAATTCTAGAAATTAATGATAAACCTGATACGGTATTAACTATTTCCGGTCTTAATAATTGATGGTAATCTTGTTTCATGCTTAAGAGTCTCTTAACTTAGTTGCATTAAGAATGTGCAATGCTACTGTATCAGAAGTAATACCTTCTGCCTCCGCTCTAAAATTAACAATAACTCTATGCCGTAAAACAGGCAAGGCTACACTCTTTATATCATTTAGTGTTACGGCTAGTCTCCCTTGCAAAAGAGCACTGGCCTTAGCTGTTAAAATCATTGCTTGCCCTGCACGTGGTCCTGCACCCCAATCTACCCAATCTTTAACATAGCTATTTGCAGTAGTGTCAGGACGTGTCGCTCGGATAACATCACTCACATAAGAAATTAAGCCATCACTAATAGAAACCTCTCGAACTAATTGTTGCAATCGAACAATATCATCACCAGAAATAACTTTATGTAATGTTGCTTTTTTGGTTCCTGTAGTCGATTTTAAAATAGCTGTTTCTTCTGCTTCTGTTGGATACCCAATCTTTATATATAATAAAAATCGATCTTGTTGCGCTTCTGGCAATACAAAAGTTCCTGATTGTTCTATAGGGTTTTGAGTTGCCAAAATAAAAAAGGGTTTATCTAAAGGATAAGTCTTATCCCCATAGGTTACCTCAAATTCTTGCATTGCCTCTAATAAAGCTGCTTGGGTTTTAGGAGGCGTACGGTTTATTTCGTCTGCCAGAATAATATTAGAAAAAATAGGGCCTTTATTAAATTTAAAAAATTTCTTTCCAGTAGAATGATCCTCTTCTAATATTTCTGTTCCAATAATATCAGAAGGCATTAAATCAGGTGTAAACTGAATACGTTTAAATTTAAGATCAATGGCATTGGCCAAAGTTCGAATCATTAAAGTTTTTGCTAAACCTGGCACTCCTTCCAATAAGGCATGACCTCCTGCCAAAAAAGTAATCAGTAATTGAGAAACTGTTTCTTCTTGACCTACAATAACTTTAGCTATTTCCTTTTTTAAAGCTTCAAGTTTATGAGAAAGAAGCTGAACTTCATCTTCTATATGTTGTAATTCTTTATTCATTTATTATTCTTTAAGAGGTTAACGCATATAAAACTATGTTAACTCCAAAACGTGTATTGTCTATTTTGTACCAGCGTTTATTTCTAAAATCATAATCCCATTCGCATCCATAATCCTTATTGCTATAGAGCACTCCAATTCTTCCATCTATTTCAATTGCTCTTAAATAGTCGTGTACCAAATCATCTCCCCAACCATTCAGTTCTTGTGAAGTAGTTGGAGGGCCATCTTCAAAATCAAAAAATATGGAATACAGCTCATGATCATTTGGTATTTTTTTTAGTTGATCTGGACCAAAAATTTCTTCCATCTGTCTTTCAAAAGATTTTGCAAAAAGACCATCAATATCGTGATTACAATCATCTGCAAAAACAAATCCTCCATTACGAATATATTTTTCGAAATTTTCTCTTTCCTTTTTTGTAAACTGAACCAATTTATGACCAGATATATAGCAAAAGGGACTTTTAAAAATATCATCGCTTGATAGCGTAATAATTTTTTCTTGCGTATCTACTTTTAAAGTAGTGTATTCTACTAAAGAATTTAAAAGATTGGAAGGCATGCGTTGATCTACATCCCAGTCTCCAGACTCATATTGTAATCTCGTGAAAAAAAATTCGTTGCTCAATACTATTACCTTAATTTGGACTTATCACTTTATGACAAAAGAAAACTGGTCATCATGAATATTCATAAATAACCAGTTTTAGTGTTTTTTTTAACATTTATACTGCATCGGATAAGCTAGTGAATGTAAAGTCACGAATTTTCATATAAGGAATTAAATTTCCATCTATACGAACTTGTTTTCCAAGGGTTTCAAGATTATTAAGCATAATAATAGGGCTTTCGTTAAATCTGAAATTTTTAACTGGATATTTTATTTTTCCGTTTTCTATATAGAAAGTCCCATCCCTTGTTAGTCCGGTGTATAGTAATGTTTGTGGATCAACACTACGGATATACCATAATCGTGTCACCAAAATACCTTTTTTAGTACTTTTAATCAAATCTTCTAGGCTTGCATCTCCACCCGCCATAATTGCATTAGATGGGAAAGGCACTGGCTCTACCCCTTTTTGTTCTGCCCAATAACGGCTATATGATAAATTTTTAACCACGCCATTTTCTACAAACATGGTCTTTTTTAAAGCTTGACCCTCACCATTCCATGTTGCTGTTGGCACATCTGGATGTAAGGGGTCTGTCCAAATACTCACCCGTTCATCTACTATTTTTTGTCCTAATTTGTTACCACCATCTGGAGCCGACATAAAACTTCTTCCTTCGTCAGCAGAACGAGCATTAAAAGATCGGAACATGTTTTGCAATAAATCTGAAGCTGCGGCTGGTTCTAAAATAACTGTATACTTGCCTGGTTCAATAGCTTTTGCCTCTTTAGATAATACAGCTTTATCAATAGCTATTTTTGATGCTTCAGACGCATCAAATTTTGAAATATCATTAAAATCTCTTGATACCCATCCAGATCCAGTACCATCATTCGTTCTCATTGTAACAGTGAAATCTGTATTAGTAGCTCTATTATAGGCAAATAAGCCTTTAGAGTTGATCATGGCACGAAAGCCATCAGAATCATTAAAATAGCCTGCTGCTGTTACTTCTTTTGCTGCTGCAGGTTCTATACTACTCTTAGCTACTTGTGTTCTATATTCTGGAGAAATACGTGCAGTTGCTTCGTTAAAACTTATTGATTCATCGTAAGTTTGAGGTCCTAAAGGCTCCATAAACTCAGGATTTTCAGGAGATAATTGTGCTAATTCTTCTGCTCTTCTTACCACTTTCTCTAAAGATACGTCATCAAATTCATCAATAGTTGCCGTACCTGATTTTTTACCAAAACTGGATTGTACTGCTAAAGATTGGTTAGAACTGTATCCCGAAGTAGAAACGGAATTTCTCGCATATCTTATATTCCCACTATTACTCCCCCCTAAATTTATTTCACAAGCATCTGCTTTGGAAAAACTAAGCGCCTTTTCCAAAATTTTTCTTGCTTCTTCTTTTGTATATATAGCCATCTTATTAACTTTTTAATGGAGAACCAAAATTAAATGGTTCTGCCTGTGTTGATTACATTCACATCATTAAACCTAGCAGTAGAACTACCATGCGAGACCGCACTTACCTGAGAAGGCTGACCCTTACCATCGAAGAAAGATCCAAATAAACGATAATCACTCTGATCACATATTTTAACACAAGAATTCCAAAACTCTTGTGTATTAGATTGATACGCTACATCATCTAACATCCCAACAATTTTTCCGTTTTTTATTTCGTAAAATACAGTACCTCCAAATTGAAAATTGTAACGTTGTTGATCAATAGAATAAGAACCTCGTCCGGCTATATAAATTCCTTTTTCAACATCTTTAATCATCTCATCTATGGAGTATTTTTCTTTCCCTGGCTCTAATGATACATTTGGCATACGTTGAAATTGAACATCATCCCAACTTTGTGCATAACAACACCCATGAGACTCTTTTTGACCAATCATATGCACCTGATCTCTAATGGCTTCATAATTTGTGAGAATTCCGTTTCTAACCAAATCCCATTTTTTTGTTTTCACCCCTTCATCATCAAAACCTACAGCTCCCAAAGATCCTATTTGAGTTTTATCAGCAACTAAATTTACAATATCACTACCATAATTAAAATTACCAGATTTCCATTTATCTATAGTAGCAAAACTAGTTCCTGCATAATTAGCTTCATACCCTAAAACACGATCTAATTCTAATGGATGCCCAACCGATTCATGAATTGTTAATCCTAAGTGATTTGGTTCTAGCACCAAATCATATTTGCCAGCATCTACTGATTTAGCAGTTAATTTTTCTTTTGCCTGTTTTGCAGCTAAGGTAGCATCCTCTATAATATCATAACTACCTCTGTATAATTTAATCCCAGCAGGACCAACTAATTTTTCAGATTCTAGGCCATCCAAATATTCATACCCCATTCCCATAGGAGCACTCATAGCTTCTCTTGTTTTAAATTTACCAGCAGCACGATCTACAGCGGTTACAGTAAAGGTTGGCCAAATTCGATGAACATCTTGATCAATATATGAACCATCAGTAGAAGCAAAATATTTTTGTTCATTTACCATGAATAAAGCTGAATTTACAAAACTTGCACCATTATCTATCGCAGCGGCATTAGCATTTAATAATAACTCAACCTTTTCCGATACGGGTACATCTTTAAAATCTTTCTTTATTGGAGTTTTCCAAGAAACCTCACCTTGCGATTGCACTGGAGCTAAAATAACTGGTTCTTTTTGTATTTTAGAATTAGCTTTCGCAATTGCTACAGCCTGTTCAGTTGCTTTTTTGATACCATCTTCGGTAACGCTATTGGTAGAAGAAAACCCCCAGGTACCATTAAAGATCACACGGATACCGATCCCAAACGATTCTGTATTTACAACATTTTGCACTTTATCTTCTCTAGTGAATACATATTGATTTAGATACCTGCCAATTCGCGCATCCGCATAGGTGGCTCCTAAAGATTTAGCTGTATTTAAAGCAACATCTGCCATTTTCTTTTTGAGCATAGTATCCATTCCTGGTTCTAATAGTGCCTCCACAGGAATACTACTCCCCATAAGAAAGGAAGGCAACATCAAAGCTCCAGCTCCCATGCCTGCGTAGTGCATAAAATCTCTTCTTTTCATAAAATACTTTTTATCTAATTCTAGTTAGTTATATAATCATAAAAAGTCAATTATATATCTCAAAAACAAATTTGAAGTATAAATATACTTTCCAGTGCTTTTAAAAGTAAATAGTAGTTATTATCTTTTATGTTAAGATTAACATAAAACATTGCTTTAAAATATTTTTTTAACAAAAAATTAAAAAATTACATTCCTAATTGAATATTAAAGTCTTTTTTTAAAAAATTAAAACTAATTAAGCAATTTGCTTTTTAAACAATATTATTTTTTAGTTGATATTGCTTCTTTAAAAAAGCAACTCTTTAGATTTTATTGCAAAAACACTTTATAAATTTTACTTAAAGGAAAGAATGTAAACACCAAAATATATTAATCATTGAAAAAGAATAATGAATATAAAATATTGAATTTTATTTATCTACTTCCTCTTCTATTTTATTAAGTAGATCTTCAGGGTCAAATGGTTTAAAAATAAATCCGTTCATTCCGCTTTGGTGTATTTTGTTTTTCACTTCTAAAAATACTGAGGCCGATAGAGCTAGAATTGGTATAGTGGAATTAAACTTTCTGATTTCCATTGCAGCAGTATAACCATCCATTACGGGCATTTGAATATCCATAAGGATTAAATCATATTTATTTTCTTTTACTTTATTTACAGCTATTAAACCATCAAAAGCTACATCAACAACTAGATTTGCTTTTTCCAGTATCTGTCTACCTACCATTATATTGATTTGATTGTCTTCTACTAACAATATATTTTTGCCTTTTAGGTCGTGTTCTTTTTTCTGTGTGACCTTATTCAATTCATCGTTAGAGGCTAGCTTTAATTTTAAATTAAAATAAAAACGACTTCCAACTCCAATTGTACTTTCTATTTCAACGGTAGAGTTCATTGCTTCCACTATACTTTTTACTATTGGCAATCCAAGTCCAGTGCCCCCATATAAACGATTTGTACTTATAGATGCCTGAGTAAATGGTTGCCAAATATTTTCTTGTTGGCTTTCGGCTATACCAATACCAGTATCTATAATTTCTGTACATATAACTACATGACCATTTATTTCATTTTTCTTTTTAATTTTCAAGGCTACGCTCCCTTTATCTGTAAACTTTATAGAATTAGAAACTAGATTATTAATTACTTGATTGAAACGGACTATATCTAACCAAACAATTGGGAGTTTCTCTTCAATTTCCAATTCCAAGCTAATTCCTTTACGTAGGCAACTTGGCTCGTGTATCTTTTTTATCTGCTTCACCGCCCCCATAATATTGGTGGGAATAAGGTCAAGATCGATTTTTGTAGATTCCATTTTACTAAAATCTAAGACATTATTCAGTAGATTCAATAATATTTTTCCAGAGTAATTCAATGCTTCTATATTCTGCTTTTGATCTTCTCTCGGATTCGTGTCTCCCAATATATGTGAGAGACCAGTAATTGCATTTAAAGGAGTTCTAATTTCATGGCTCATCATACTTAGAAACCTAGACTTGGCATTTGATTCTTCAATGGCTTCTTCTCGATCATGATGTATATTTGAGTAAAATTTAGTGTTTATTAAAGAAAAATATATTAGTTGATACGTTACAAGAAAAATTGTGGTAGCAATAGATACAGGATAAATATAAGTAGCAGCTTGCAATTCATCCATATGTGTACTAGCAAATAGATTGAAATCTGTATAATAAAGCAAGTACCAAAAAATCATTGAAAGTCCTGAAAAAATTATGATGTAGAGTTTTTCCCTTCTAAATGAAAACAATACAAAAGGTAACGCCATTGCAAACATTAAAATAAATTCTACACTACCTGCTTTTCCTACAAATGACGCTGTCAGTGTAACGCTTAAATTGAAGGCTATCATATAGATAAATCGAGCGAAAGTGAGGCTTCCCTTTTTGGAGATTATAGCGGAAATAATAAAAAATGGTATAGTAGCTCCAATATATATAGTTAATTCAGGCACATCCATACCTCTAGCTATTAAAGACCATATGGCTGAAATAACAGCTGTTAATAATGATAAGTTAAATACAAGTTTTATTCTGTTATCAGAAAATTCAGTCATAATTATAATAAATAAATCTGTTATAAATATAAGATAATGATTACTGAGAAATGTATTAACTCCTATTAATTTAGAATTCAGATATTTAAACTTTTAGAACAAGCCCATGTATAATTCTTTTAAAAAATTAATAAATGTTTTAGAATAGTTGGTAATAGCTTAAAAACAAAAAAGACTTCCAATTTCTTGGAAGCCTTTTTTTTGTTACTGTGGGCCCTGTAGGATTCGAACCTACGACCCCCTGCTTGT
>TARA_R110002051_G_scaffold321684_1_pt1 | contig 19825 bp, 29 predicted proteins | sample TARA_R110002051 | Tara Oceans TARA_R110002051 (sample SAMEA4397023) | marine metagenome | biome: Polar Biome; feature: [MES] marine water layer (ENVO:01000295) within the mesopelagic zone...; material: water (ENVO:00002006), including particulate matter (ENVO:01000060) such...
ACTATCTATTAGTTTTTTCATTTCTTTCTCCTTTCTACAGTTTTCGGTTAATCTATAGTTAACCGTTATATATATTATAACGTAGAGTAAAGGGGAATACTACCAGCGGGTAGAGCTAGGAGGGGAATTTTTTGCGATCTTCGAATTCCTTTGAGACGGGGGGTGCTTTTGTTAGCCACGTTTGAAATGCTTCTGTGAAGGGAGGTTTTGCCCTAGAGGATAACTCTTGGCATTCATCTTCAATTTTGCTTTCTTCTTTAAGCTTCTTAAACCAATCAAACATTTACTTGACCCATTTGCTCTAAACTCCTCAAAAGATATGCGATACTCTCACTATCGAAGTTTACCCCATTATTGTAATGTCTGGTTGGCACTCGCCCTATCCTAATGGCTATTTCGGTGAAGGCTTTAGTGTCCTCTGGCGTCAAATGTACGTATGGGCTGATATCCAGATAGTGCGTCTCGCCATTATGGTCGTCCATCTTGTGCCATCGTTTTGTATTTTCAGCCACCCCGTCTGAGTCGTATTCATTCTCGTCTTCGTAACGATAGTTGCTCAAACGACAATCAGGATTATTCATTGCTTTCCCCTAACTGAATGGCTTGCAAGAGCTTTGCGAAGCTCAACCAAGATACGCCAGCAACTAAAGCAACTGCCGTAGACAACCACTCGTTGCCGCCTGTAACGACGTTCACTCCGAACCAGATTACAGAGCCAATGGCAAAGCAAAAGACAAGCGCAGTGATAAATATAAGTACATTCATGAGATTTCCTCGCTAGTTGGTTTGTTCGCAGTCCAGCTCGATCCCTTTGTAGTTTCCCCAAGCGCCAGAGCATACGAATTCTTTGTATCTGGCCTCTTCAGCAAGCTCGTCTTCGTAGTCTCCTTTGCCAATAATTCCAAGAGCAATTACAAAAAAGAGAACGGAGACAATCACGATCTGGGTTGTAATGGTTGCTGGTGTCAGTTTCATATTGTCCTTCCTCGCTATTTGCATTTAGTAAGACTGTCCTTATCTACGTCAAATTCTCGTTGTGAATTAATATGTGTAGAGTCTCCTTCCAGCTCTAAGAACACCATGGCTTTCCCACCTTCGATAGCTTCAATTTCTATGGGGCTGAAATAGCCTTCCACAGACAGGGTTAGCAGCTCCGGTTTTTCTTCCTTGTCACTCATTGTTCATCCTCCAATCACGCACTTAGTTCTATTTTCTTGTAATGGTAACTACACCATATTTCAAAAAAGTGTTTCACATCCCCTTTTTTGATAGAGGGGTAGGGCTCATAGACTCGGTGGTAGTCGTAAATAACACCACACACCCAGTCATAGGCGTCCAGTATTTGGATAATTGATAGATTGAGCCCCCCGCACAATTCACTGAGATGCGGTCGTGTTTGGTCCTTAATCTCGAGTAGAGTTAGCATCGTCGACTGTTTTTGCGGGGAAGACCGCATCGAGGGCTGTTAAGGTTTGAGTGAACTGAGAATTCATTTTTGGTGCGTTTTTCTCATGTAGCACTAGTATCTCATTTTCTAATGCTTTTATACGCTTAGATAAGTGATCATTAATCTGCACTTGAGTGTTTATAAACTCGCTGAGGAAGCTTTGATAACTCGTACATGAACTATGTAAAGCGTCCAGTGATTTTACTAAAGCGTCCAGTGGTTTTACTTGATCTGCCATCTTCTTTCTCCTTTCTCAGTTAGTTAAAAAATAGGAGAGGCGTTGATTTGGAATATTCCTTTAATCCCCGTCCCAGCTCTATCGCTACTAGGGAACCTCTCCTATAACGCCTAATGAGGGAAAAACTATAAAAACCTTCATCAGGACTTAACTCTATACCGTCTCTCTGTCGTTTAGCGGTATTACTATATATAGTATAGCTACGAAAAATACGAAAGTAAACCAGTAACGCATTAGTAGTATCCGGCTATTTCGGTTTCTGGCTTATCATAAAATGCACTAATCTGAAAGTCAGGGGACTCTTTTCGTAACTTGCGAATGACTGAAACAGGGGGTTCCCACGCTGTGCTGAACGCATAAATGACAAAGGCATACGCTTCTCTATGTGGGAAACCTGGATGTTTGCTCTTTGTACCCTGTTCTAGAATCTTATCCTCGTAGGCATTCCACTTGGTCCCCCAGTTTTTGATAGACCAATCTTTCCAGTTGTCAGCGCCATAGACTTTTCTTAAACGAGCGTTGGTTATTTCATCAGACATACAGATTTCATCACGGTCTGCCTCAGAGAGAGTTCTATAGTCCACGGGGGGAGGATTTAATTCGGGGGGCATCGGAATGACGGCATTAAAATCGAATACCGTGTCTAAGTCTTCGTTTTTAAGGCAATCCATCAATACCTCTAGGTCTCTTTTGAGTGCGCTATCACAACGTATGGATATCCTATTGGAACAATGATTTGGCATAACTTTCTCCTTTCTATTTACTTTGTTCTCCAATATCTATGGCCCCACACCCCATTTTCTACTCTAAATCTTTGTTCGATTTTGCGTCTGGGGTATTCTTTTCTAAAGATGCTTAGGCCCATGTAACGAGGGAGTTTTCCAGACTCACTCGGTACAAAAAAGCTCTGATCCACTTTTAAATCCACAAAAGGTGACTTAATTGATGCTCGTCGTGGTGAGATAGGAATATTATCCTCAATAGTGAATGTTTCGTCCTTGTACTTTTTAGTAGTACCCGGCCATTTCGGTTTCTGTGGCTTAGTTGTTTGGGTTTCCTTAGTTTTAAGCCATTCTTCTACCTCCTCTACTTTCCACCGCTTGAGTACTCCACCACGTTGTGTAGGGGTTCTCGGTAGTGGGTGAGAAGGGGGGAACTGTTTTCTTTTTATTAACCTATACACTTTTGTACACCCCATATCGCATAGCTCAATAACTTCGTCCAGTGACAACCATTCACTTCCAATGGGGGAGGGTTTAAAGAATTTTTCAGGAACAGTGCCTCCATTTTTTGCGTGGTCAATTAGCTCGCTACATTCGCCTTTTGTGAGTGTTCCTTCTTTTTGTTCTTTCCAAACTTTTTCGAAAACTTCTTGATAGACCGCTGGATCTTTTTTCCCTGTTCTTAATCGATCCATTTCCTGACAAGCATACGCAAACGCCTTACACTGTCGGAAGGTTGCGGGTTCGGAAAAGTTTTTTTCAAGAACTTTTTTGTTAGCGGCCATTAGTTCTCCTCCCTCTGTTCTGTCAACCAAGCCAAGGCTTCTTTGGCATTATTCCCCGTGCTTTTATCCGGCACAATGGGGGGGTGCCAAGGCAGGTCTAGAACTTTGAGTAGTTCCATGTGTAGAGTTTGAGCTAGGGCGGAACAGTCGAGTAACGCCTTTTGAATGTGGGGCTGGTTTTCATATTGCATGCCCAAATGCCATAGGTCAGGTGTTTTAAGCGTTTGTAGAGGGTGTAGTTCCTCTGTTGGTTGGTCATTCATTGTAAAGCCTCCCTTAACTGATGTTGTTTAGAAAGAGAGCGCCCTTGCAAGTTCAAGGGCGCTCAAGACTGGCACTAAACCTTAGAAAAGTACCCTTCCTCAGTCAGCCTTTTCGCATAGAACCTAAAGATTCTTAGCGGGTCTTGCCGCGTTGACAAAGCACCTTTCTTAACAGCCAAAGCAACCAAGTCCTGTGATGTAAAGGCATCGGATGCTAATTCATCCTTATTAGCTTCCATCACAGTAGTAATCAACGCCTTCATCTGCGGTGTCTTACACTCGGGGGCATTTTCGCTACCATTGAACTTGTACACAGTCCTTACTGCACTTTTACCTGTTTTCGTAGGCTTTGGCACAGTTAACGTTATAACTTTCTTCGTCATAACTTTCTCCTTTCTCAGTCAGTTAAAAAATCTACCGTGTGGTAGAGCCAGCTTTTAATATACCTAGGAGTAACCCGAAAGTAAACCAGTACGCCGAAACGGTTCAGCCTTGGTCTACGTAACTACGGGTAGGGCCATAAAGCATTCCTTTTGCTTCATCTACAGTTTCCCATAGGTGCTTTATTCCCTGATCCCTACATTCTCCCTTGCACAAATCACAGTGTTGAGGTACATATTTCTCTACATGTGTCACTAATTTTTCGAGAATTTTCTCATACTCTGAGAATCGAGTCACATACCCTTCCAAGTTTTTGATATAGAGGTCTTTGTCTAGTATTTTACCAGTCATGACTAGTTTCCTCTATTAATCACTTCGCCAAACTCTGACACCTGACACTTCATTCTCTAACCGATAGCGGATTAAAAAATGTTGTTCTGGGGTTTGCTTTTTACCATAAGTTCGAGTGGCCTGTGCTAACCGATTTTTCATACGGTTAGCATTGTCTCCCTCTTCTAATGGAAAAAAGATCGAGTCGCCTACCTCCATTTCGGAGAAAACGGGGTATTTCATTCCCCCGCGTATGTCAGTAGGAAAAGGTATTCCTTTTTCGATTATTGGTGCTTCCATTAATGGAACTCCTTTGTGTCAGTAAAGGTAATTAGGTCGTTTTCCTCTAAGTAGTTTTTCCAGAACAGTAAAATTAGCTCTGTATTATCCACCCCTGTCAGTTCTTGACATCCCTGTGTAATCATGGTGTCTGACACAACACGAGCCAGCTCCTCATTAGCTGACTCGTGGAGCGCCCCCCAAATCATACCCAAGACTTCTGCGTCTATTTTGTATACTTTGGGATTTGTCATTAAGCTGCCCTTTTTAGAGCGAGCTCCAACGCTTTGCCCTTACGATTAGCTGCTGCGCCGAACCATGAACTATGTAAAGCATTACCTTCGTTTTGTGACTCACGCAGATGGTCTTCTACGTAGGTAACTGCGTTTAATGCCCCCCACCATGTGCCTTTAGCAGATTTCAAATTTGCTCCTGGACTGTGTTCCATAGCGTCCATTACTAATGAAGGAAACTTATTTAGTTTGTCCTTCAAAGGCTCCTGTATACCAAGAGCCTTACCTTCTTCACGTAGGCGTTGCTCGTTACGGTACTCAGCGATCATTATAGGCTGGTATATTTCACCTACATAATCAAGGACATCTGAGTGTTTAGCTTTCGCTTTAGACAAGAGTATAGAGCTATTCCTAAACTCTGTCATAGCAGCAGCAGATAAGCCTAACGCTTCCTCTGCCGCCTGTATAACGTCGCTACCGAACTCTCTAACATGTGGCATACGAAATGATCCTGTCGAATTTTGCTGCAATGCCATTGTAAGTGTGTTATTACATACGACTCGAATAGGCGTTAACTTAATGGTCATCGATCTACCCACGATATGCGGTTGATTAATCAAAAGATAACCTTTTATAAGGTCATTTCCCGCTAATTCGAAGTCTTCTGCAATTTTAGCTAAACCCCATATTTCTCCGCCATCTTTTAAACTACCGGCGGTTTCCATGGTCATATGACCAGCTTCCGTAAAGCGTTTAAAGAATTTGAATACATCTTCATTTTGAATAGGAAGGTAATCCCTACCGCAATGCGATAATATTCGGTTATCAGAATCACGAACGATGTGGAAAGTATTCTCCGCTTGGATAATACCTACATCTTCGCTCCACTCAGGCGCGTCTAAGGTATAGCTTGGACGTTTACTAACAGTCCAATCTAACTTAGCAGCTTCCTGCATTTCTAATGGTGTTAGGTTGGGATCAACTTCGACACCTAGTCCGTGCCAAGGTTTTTCTACAGCCCAAGCCATTGTTTCAACTTCGTGTGACATCTAGTTCTCCTTTCTATCGTAGTAAAATTACTACTACGGCCATTATAGGGGTCAAACTTACGAAAGTAAAGCAGTAGCCAGAGCTTCCCAGTTGTAGGGAATTGCCAATGTTAGAAGAGCATTAGAGCTATAGCCACCCTTGACAAGATCTTTTATCCCTGTGAGACTGTCTATATGGAAAAGTTTAATCTCATTGTTTTTTCTGGCCATTACAAATACTTGCCCACCGTATGAGGCTCGTTTAGCTAACCATGAGATTTGCATGGGGCGTAGAGTCAGTTTATTTCCTGAGTGTATTTCTTTTAGTTCTATCCAGAATTCTTTGCCCTTACCGCACCCGTTAACATCAGGAATTCCTGCACCTGTCATTCCTGTTTCAATCCTTTGGAGATGTATGTTGGGTAGGTTTTCCCTTAATAGTAACCACAGATTCTTTTCTTTTGCCATGATTTAAGGATCAAAACTAGTTTCGAGGAGTTATATCACTTATTTGGAAGTAAAATCGAACAAATCCCGTATAAGCTAATCTATAAGCGTCTCTAAGGTTTTTATATAAATCCGAACCCTTACCCTTACCCGCTAGTCGATCGTTTAACCTGCGACGTCTAGTAAAGCGTATTTATTGAAAAATCTGAGTTTTTATAGCTTACCAGTCCCATCCTGTGTGCGGAGCTGTTTTTTGGTTGTTTGAGATTAATTTGATCCTATTTTCACTCAACCATTCATTAAACGCTCTTTGTGTTTGATCAACATCGGAGTAGAGTTCCTTGAACTCTGACCATTTATTACGAGCTATTTGCACTCCATAGTAATAATCACCATTACCCAGTTTGCAACGTGTAATTATTTGCCACATACGTTGCTTGGTAACATCGTATTCTTTCCCGAGTTGTTCTAGTGTGGTGCCTGAATCGCTCCATTGACTATACATGGCTCTATATCTAATGGAGTTTTCTTTTGCTTTTTGTTGAGAAATTCCTTTCATGTCTTTACTTCCTTTATTTCACCCCAAGACGCTCCTAGTTCTTGATCCACCAATAGAGGGACAGCAAGTTTGACACAGTTCTCCATTACTCTTTTTACCGTGTTAGCTTGCTCTGTACTTTCTATTGAAATATCAACTTCATCATGAACCTGTAAATGAGGGACTATTCCCTCCTTCCATAAATCTATCATCGCTATCTTGGTCATATCAGCAGCTGACCCTTGTATCAGACGATTGAGTGCTTTATATGTATATGACCTTTTCAGACCATCTCCATATTTTTCTTTTGCCTCTTTTAATGGTAAAGGGGGAGACCTTTCGTATCTACTCTCCCATAGATTAAAACGACATCTTCTCCCCGCAAATGTTCTAATGTAGCCACGATCCATAGCTACTCGTGCACACTGATCCTGTAGAGCTCGAATAAATGGAACTTTGGCATGGTATTGTTCAAAGAGTTTTTCTGCTTCATTTTCCTCTAGCCTTAATTCTTTAATCAGTTTTTCCTTGCCCATTCCATAGCTTAATCCTAAGTTAATCGTTTTAGCTTGTTTGCGTGGGATATTTGCCATATCTGCAACAATTTGATGAAAGTCAGCTGCGTCCTCAGTGTAGAGAGCCACTGCTTCTTTTGCCCCGGTAAGGTTCATTTGATGAGCGTAATGAACTGTGAGTCTGGGTTCTTGTTGAGAGTAATCGAATACTCCCCATTGGCAACCTTCCTCTGGAATAAATAAGGATCGAATTAGATTACCTATCTCTGGGTCACGTGCAGGGACTTGCTGTAGATTAGGATTGCTATAACTAAACCGACCACTAACTGTTCCTCCCCGATCATTACGCATGGGGTGAGCTTCAGCGTGTATTCTACCATTAAAAGTATGGTTCATTATCATTTTATCAATGAACGTAGTTCTAGCCTTATTAAGTTTTCTTGCTCGTACAATTAACTGAGGAAGCTCATGGTCCTGTCTCTCTAGCCAATCCCTTTGAAAACTAGCCATACCTTTCTCGGTCCTTGGGAACCATAGCTTATTCTTCTCAAAAATCTTTTGTAGAGAAGCGTTAGCCCATAGATTCACATCACTGCCATACTTACGCTTTATCTCTACCTGTATTTTTTGTTCTTCCGTAGATAATTGTTTACTAACCACCTCTGCTTTTTCTTCATCTACTCTAACCCCTCTCCATCGCATCTCTAATAGGAGAGGTATCAACTCAGACTCCATTTCAAGTATTTTTTCTAGACCTTGGTCCGCTATTTCTAGCTTCAGCTTATTCCATAGCTTTAGCGTTAGTGCTGCATCTTGCTCACCATAGGGTCCAACATATTTGGCGTGGAGCTTATACATTTCTGACTTAGGATTGATACCGAAAGCCAAAGCTGCATCTTGTAATAAAGATTCATCCTTCTTTTCATCACAATAAACAAGCCCTAAATTATCAAGTGAATAAGAGAACCTGTTTTCATTGATTAAAGGGGCAGCAACGATGGTATCGAGTATTTTGCCCTTGACAGTGATTCCTTCTCTTCGTAACCATCCTACATCATAGAGTGCGTTATGAAATATAACGTCTCGTTTTGTAGAGCTAAGTAGATTGGTTAGCCAACGTAAGACCATGCCTTCATCTAAGTTACCTCCCCCTTCATGACGAATAGGAAAATAACCAGTCCAGTCTTTTGTTGCTACTCCTACGCCAACCACATGACCACGACTTGTAGCCCATCCTGGACCACAAGTCATGAGATGAGGGTCATAAGTTTCCAAGTCTATAGCTATAGTTTCTGTCTCAGAAAACTGAGGAAAAACGTCAGGTACAGACCAAGAACTTTGGGGAGCAAATAAGGTGTTTTGTAGGGTCATTTTTTCCTTTTGTTTTGTGTGCGTCTCTGTTTCGGCTTTTTCCTTTCACCCCGTGCCTCCTTTATATTAGGGGTGGATTTATTATCTGCTACAAACTTTCCCTTATTTCTAGCTCGTTTAGGTGTGGCTACAGATTTCTCAAAAGTCAGCCCCCCGAGACGTTTTAAGGAGAGCGTCGCCTTCTCCATTTCTTCTTCAAGAATTGTCTCCTTGCTTTTGACATACGTTACCTCATCGACCTCTGTTTTCGGAACGCTTTTGTCTTTACTGACGTAGTTCATAAACTTTTTCCACCAGCCCTTCTTCAGAACATTACCCATATCAGTCCTCCTCTTCTGTGTCAGATAGTTCATCTTCAATTTCTACAGTATTGGTTAAGATATAATCCTCTACCAATAGTAGGTATCTGCGTAAGTCTCTAATATCATCGAGTAGACCGGCTTCGCCTTTGTAGACCTCACCAGCGTCAAATATATTCCAACCATGTTTCTCAGATTGATGTTCAATCCTATCAAACTTACGTGCTAACATCATGAAGGCTCCAACACCTCCACGACGCCTCCAAGAATCGCCATAAGACGATTGGGCTCGGCTAAGCGCCTCTAAGTCTTTCTGAGCGATACCTTTTATGTTTTCCCAGTTAGTGACCATGAGTTTCTCCTCTCTCCGTTTTGTTAATAAATGACTTTTCTCTTTTGTGGACCCAATCAAGACAAGCTGTTCTCCAATCTATTGCTTTAATTAAATCAAGCATCTTGTATGAATTATTGAAATCTTTTTCTTTGTAATAAGCGTAGGCTCCTATCATCGGCACTGCTATATTTTTTAGTGCTGGATTTTCCCATCCTTCTGTGAAGGCAAAATAATTGGGATGTCGTAGTAGAAGGGTGCCTTCAGATAACCATCTACTTGTATTAAAAAATCTGTATAATTCCCGTTTCAAAACATCAGGGTGGGTAAACAAATTTAAATGTTCATAGGGAGTTTCAAACGTATCGTATGGGTTTTTTAACATCTTGAAGGAATGGGGGTCTATCTTTATGTCTTTAACTTTATCCCAGACATCGTTTAAATAGATATGAAAGCTGTCACTGACTTGCCTATACACTCCTACCTCAGTGCCTATTGCGGAAGCCATATATTCTTGTAGTACTGACATATGGACAACGTTAGCGCCATAGGCCCCCCACAGCATATCGTTAGACCTGTTACAGACAGTCATATTTAGCTTGTTATCTCGTACCTTGAAGTAAATGTTCGTGTTGCAAGGAACATCTTTCCCTTGTCTATTTAAATCTTTCACCGGATCCCACATTTGTAGGACAGCTCGTCTATCTTCAGGGTTTTCTTTTAGTATCTTAATGATTATATTTATTTGGTCTATTGAGAAATAACTACTCCACCGCCAACCGTAAGCCCCCCATAAAATTTCTCCATCATCTGAAAAATCCTCCATGGTTTTAACCAACTGGGTTAATGGTTTTAGATCATTACGACCCGCTAACATCCAAAGGCTTTCTATAAAATGGAAGAAGGGATTAGCGTCTCTTTGTTTTATTAAGCACACTCTCTCCAGAGGATTTTTATAAACAGTTGTTACAGGCTCCAATGCTTCGTAGGTTGTTCCATTGCGACTTTCTTGTACTCGATAGTTGCCCTTGAATTGAAATAAATCGAGCCCTAATAGTAGAGCGTCATTTACATTTCGTGCATTAATTACTTTCATGAGGGTTTCCACCGTATATAGGATCGAATAATCCTTCCACTAGAGGATACTTACTTTGTTTATATACAGAACGTGTTCTACCTTCTCCCTTAACCATCCTAGAGTATTTATCAAATTCACAAAGCCCTCCCTCTATTTCACGCATCTCATACTTCCTGGAGTTTCTGTGTAAGGGGGCGTATGGAGCTTTATCAGTCCGTAGGGGGATACGCAAGTCTCTAATATCATCATTTAGTCCAGCTTCAGTCACTTTTGAGAATAGAGCATTCATTTCCCCATTCCAATCATGACTACGCTTAGAGAACCCTAACTCTCTGCCCGTGAGCCTGTTCAGTCCTCTCATTGCTCCTGGACCAGCATTAGCCCATGTTAATTTATCATTGGCATTCTTTAATAGGTATGTATGTCTTAAATCAGTCACTACCTCATAAGCCATGAAGGGTCCCATGTAAGGGTAGTCTTTAAGCAGTTTCCATGTTTCCTCTAGGTTCATATTCTGGGTGAGGATTTTATTGACAATAGACCGCCTGTCCCCCCACATATGGGAAATACATTCAGCCACACCTGTAACCTTATCCATACCATTAGGTGTTTTAATAATATAAGAACCTGTAACCCATTTATCTTGTTTGGTAATTTCTTCAATAGCCTTTTTTCTATTCCACTTTAGGTGTAGGTCATGCTTTATTAAAGTTCTACCTGTGCCGATAAAGTTAAACCATCGAAAAATAACCGTAGCCATAAGTACGCTCGGGTCATGTCCCAGGGGGGCTCTAATGTATTCTCTAAACCACCTAGTGGTTCTATCGTCCTCTCGAAACACTTGACAAAACTTAAAATTTTGCAAGATAGGATCATCGGTCCATGGGGCAGCAAGCCCCTGTTCTTCTTTTTTGATCCTAATACTCTCTCGTTCGGTTTGCCAATAACAGTAACGGCTTAATTCTTCCTCAATAAATTTTGCCATTATTTCTTCCTCAATACCCAAGAACAATTGTTAGAGTACTCAGGAAAAGGAGTAGCTGCAACTACACGTAGAAATTGTCTACCATATCTAGACTCAAGAAGTTCCAATTGTTCAGGCGACCAAGGATGTTTTTGACACTTCACCTTTCGCATAGCTTTTCTTAAATTTGGCAGCTGTATAAAAGTTCCTGTAACACTTTCAATAGTGAAGTTCTTCTTTAATTCTTCTTTAAGTTCTTCGAACCCCCACTCATACACATGGTCTTCAGGAAGCTTATCTCTAGAGCCATCGTGATTGGGACAGGAGACAAAAGCTAATGCGTTAGGTCTCATTGCTCTAGCCGCATCCTCTAGCCAGGGACCAACAAATTCCCTACCCATGTGCTCAATAACTTCGGTAGTCCAGAAAAAGTCTATGCTTTCATCAGGAATATCAAAATCTGGTTTAACGGTTACGTCTTGTATTCTTATTTCACCATTAAAGTTCTTAAACCAAGTTGATTCTTTTAAAAGACCTCCTGCATTAGACCAGAATGAGTTTTCTATTTCACAAGCAGGGTCTATGTCATAACCGATATAGGAAGAAATAACATCGGATTTCTTTATGACGTAAGCTTTGTACAGGTTTCTCAGAACCCAACATCCGCCACACCCTACCTCAAGAGTTTCCAATGGTCTTTCCAACCGTTTAGCTTCTTCTATACACATAGAAGCAATCTTGTCGTAACGACTGATATGAGCTAGTTCATCCGGTCTCCAATTTGCTAATACTCCTGCACTAGCTATGTCCATTCTAGTGTTTTTACTGTCGTTTTCGTTGACAGTTAATTTCTTTCTAATAGATGACATTATTTTATCCTTTCTTACTGTTTAAGATACTTTACTTTTATATGCAAAGTAAAGGACTTTCATAGTTGATAGCAGCGAGGGGACTTAGGTTCAATTAAATATAAATTTTCTTTGGTCCTTGTTATCCCAACATAAAACACTCTGTGTTCATCATCAGGGTTTTGTTGATAGTTTTTATACACTCGAGTTGTGATGTCGGTTAGCAATACAACATTGGTTGCTTCACCGCCCTTAGCAGCATGGATAGTGGACAGACGTATTCTGGGTTGTTTAGTTATCTTCTCTCCTCTACGCAGCATTGCTCTTATGTAACTAATTTCACTAGGATTCAATAAAGTAAAAACGTCATACCAATAACCGTCTGGTAGATCAGGAAAATGACTTTTTAAGTCTTGGTATTGGAGTAACAGAGTAGAGTCTAATAAATCTAATTTCTTAGGGTTATTGATTTTTATATGTTTCAATATATTAGCGCACTCAGTTAAAGTGACTGTTTCTCCATTTCTTAGTCGTTCCCAAAAAATAACAGCCCTGACCTTTGCTTCCGAGATACTTGTCCTACCTTTTACTTCAAAAAACCATCCTTCATTTCTGCAATACTCATCAATGTCTTCTAGTAGATAATTTGTCCTAGCCAGAACTAGCCAATCTCCTTTTTCCATATTTACTAGCTCGATGGTAGGCTCCCAACGCACTAGTCCTTTTTCTTTTCTAGGTGTCCATTCTTTATATATCCTGGATCGAACCTGTCCTATACACTGGATAGCTAATTCATGAACTGCCGATGGCACTCGATAAGACTGTTTTAATATCATGGCATTTTTAGAATTATCTATTAGGTAGTCAACGTCAGCTCCTGCCCACTTATAAATAGCTTGGTCATCGTCTCCTGCCACATAGATTTTCTTAGCTTTCTCTGCGAGTTTTCGAACCACGGACCACTGTAAGGGAGATAAGTCTTGAGCTTCGTCTACGAACATAACATCGAGTGAAGGAACATCCCCCTCGTTTAGAAACTTATAGAGCATGTCCGTATAGTCCACGAGCAGTCTGTCTTTTTTAAATAATCTTAAACCTCTGGCAAATCGCTCTAATTCAAACCATCCTACAGCGTCCTCTACCTCATACCATTGCTGCTTTAATGGCACATTACGCATCCTAGCAAGATTTTCTATGAACGCTAGTCGATCATCATGAGTCATGCCGAATAAATGTCCATCGTTCGAGGTGGTTCTACCTGTTAGTCTTATATTGAGCTTTTCATTCAAATCTTTTATATCTGCAGGACCTACTACGCTTTCCCTCGTGAGCCCTAACTGCCTAAACGCTAATGAATGCAATGTTCTGAAGAAGGGCAAGCTTTTGTCACTAATATTGAATTTATTTATAGCTCTTTGTTTTCCTTCTTTTACTGCTTTTCTGGTGAATGTAAAAAAGCCAATATTCTCAGGTTCTGTTCCACTTTCCAACTCATCCTCCATGAGGCTAAGTAACGTGCTGGTCTTGCCTGTTCCAGGAGGTCCAAGAATAACTTGTGTATGACTAGGTAAGGTCATAGACCACTTCTAAAGGTTAAGCTAATTCGACTCCTACACCCGAAATTCCTCAAAGAAGGAATCGAATGAGTAGAGGTCATTTGAGAGTAGCCATCGAACATATACACGTCCCCTTCCTCTAACAAGAAATGGTTTGTTTCCTGATCTTCTTTCTCTAAGAGATTTTTATACACTTCACTAGTATTAGTGTCTGATTTTATAGTAAAGGGGTACTCATTCCACTCGAGAATTCTAGTACCTCCAAACGATATACCTAAGACAACGTCATCTAATGTAGGGACAGTATCAGAATGGTGAGGTACCCATGCTTCCCCTGTCTCATATAAACCACACAAACAGAAAGTAAATTCGATAGGCTTCTTCATTATTTCAGAAGCCCAGCTTTCAGCCTTATCTTTAATTCGCTTCATCGACAGGGTCCAAGGCTCAGGGTTGTATAGTTTTCCTGCATAGTTAAACTTGGAAATTCCATAGCCTTTTGTTGGTCTACCGTAAACGGTTTTACCATCAAATATTCTGATCGTTGGACGATCCCAAGTAGTGATGTTGGGGGCATCCTTTTGAAAAACTTTCTTAGCGAAAACTTTCATAATAAATTATCGTTAAACTCTGGTAAGTCATGCGGTTCTTCTTGTGCCTTAAATTCCTCTATAAACCAAACATTTATCCCTTTGCCTTTTATGTTGAAAAAGTGAGGCTCTCCTTGTCGTTGTTTTAATTTAGAAGTTAGTTTGTTTCTTGGGTATTCTTTAAAGTTGTTTCTATGTAAGTACTCCATTAAATCCATCAACCTAAAATAAGTTTTGCCGTTATGGGTCCATGGTTTATGGAGTAGTAGCTCGTCTCTTTCTCTGGCAGGTCGTTCAGTACAGAAAGATTCTAACAGCTCCATAAAATGGCCCTCTGTAGAGCTTTCTTTTGGCACCTCAACCACGGTTAAAGCATCAAGCAACTGCTGTATTATCTGTCGCCAAACATTTTCTTTTACTTTGGGAGGTATTTTGTTTAAGGCATCCATGCACTTACGTTGAAATCTATTTTGGTTTAATAGGTCATCGGTCTCTAGCTCTAATCGACCGCCTTCCACATCCAGGAACCAAATGGGAGGGTCACTGTCTTGTTTTGTAAGATTACTAAACAGAGGGGTTCCCCCATTAGCTCCAATCCCAAATTTGCGAGTCCTGCATAGAGGGCTATTACAATGGCTAGCTATGGGTTGGTCGTTACATTTATAAAAATAATCCTTTCTCTGTAACTGTTTCCCGACTGTTAGAACTTCTTGAGCTCCTAACGGGGGCTGCATATGCTTTATGTTGACGTCCTCTAACCTTTTCTCCCAATCATCAGGGTGCTTCTTTCTTAAAAAGACGCCCACATTAAATAGACCAGAGTTTCTTGATCCTTTAGGAAACCCTTGAACAGCTAAGTGCTGTATACAAGGAGGGGCTTGGTCTAACCAACCTAATGTTTCATTTAAAGGACTCGCCTCTAAACGCTCTAATACACTAGAACTTAGTTCTAATTCTTTGGCATAGTTTAAAAATTCTTGTGGACTCAGTACTTCCCCATCTTTACCGTAAGCGTATCGAGTAGAATGTTCTCCCCCGAAATAAGGCATATTGAGGGTACTGCCTCTATCCCCACGATCTAGCAGTAACTGTGTTTGTTTAGGAAAGATCTCTGTTTGTCCGTAACCTATAGCCGCAGCAATCTGTCTTAGTTTTCTCTGTAACATCGAAGCTGCTACAGGTTCAACTAAGAATATATAAAGATGTGCTCCGCCACTTTTACTACGGCATAAGATTAAGGGTAGTTTTTGCTTTGCAACCTTAATCGCTAGATCTTTTAGATCTATGTCGTACTCGTCAACGTCTATCGCTCCCCAGACACAACTATTGTTCTCATCAATAGCCACAAGACCTACGCTTTGATGGCCAGACAAGTGGTCTTCCCACAACTTTAATAAGTCGTTATCAGACAACTCCTTGGATATAGTAATGTTTTTACCACTTGCCTTTCCATCTTCTCTTGTTTCGTTGTTAGCTGTGAAAGTTCCATACGCTTGACGTAATCCAGCATAGCGTACAGCAAATTCCTCTGCCAACGACATACAGTATCTCCTTTCTAGATAATGTCATTAGCAATATCACTTTGCTGTTCTTGCTTCACCTCAACGCTTCCAGACCTAGCAGCCGACATAAAGTCCCTAGCCAATAGGGCATGATTTATGTCTGTTGGGCCTTCTTGATTAATACTGTAAGAGTTCCAACTACCTTTGTCGTTAGACATTACAGTGGAAGTGAGCCTATAGGTGTAGGCGAACATAGGAGCTTCCACAGAAGTCCCTGCAGAGTTTTGTACTCTAGCCATTCTCAGCATCGTTAACCATTTCCTAGAAATACCTAACTGTGTAGAGGTTAAAGCAAGTACCGCTTGCTGAGGAACGCCTTCAGAAACCACGAGAATAAAAAACTGAGCCGTTTCCACAATCTCATTGCCTTCAACAGTGTGCCATTTTCGACTTTCTGGATCTCTTGTGCATTCACTTAGAATAGAGATTTCGTGGTTAGCGTTAACCAATCCTCCCCCTTTTTCTCTAGGAATCCACTCAATGTACTTTTTATGATAAGCACAGGGGACTACTAGAATTCCTTTCTCTCCATCGCGGACTTCCCCTGTAACGGTATTGTAGAGGTCTCCTGCAATAGCCTTCTCCACATAATTACCGTTTTGTTTTTGTAGTTGTGGGGACAGCGGCTGTAGAACTCGAATAAAAGGAATTGCAAAATCCTCTGAGGTTGCTTCCTCCAGCCCTGTGCCACTTGACAATAAATCATCATCAAACGTGGTTAGTGCTGTGCTGTTGGTTTTAGTTATTTCCTGTTTATTTTCTGCCATGATATTAGTCCTTCTTAATAGTAGCTTTAGTACCGATGTAGATACCAAAAGGTTCAGTTGGTATGTCCTTCCCCGAAGTAAACTGCTCTTTAACAAAAGCCTTCAGTGTACTTGGGTGAATACTTTGACGTACTTCGGGTGATAGTCCCCTGGCCTGTAAAGCTGAAACAGTCTCACTGACTACCTCAGCTTCTTCACGTCCAAACTTTAAAAGAACCTCATTCTTTATAAGTCCTTCATGTCCATTAGACGTTAACCACTCATACGCTTTTTCTTGGTTTGCTTTAGAAATATGCGCTCTATAAAACTCATTAATAGAGATTTTCTCTCCTGTACTGAGTGTTATTTGAGTGAGCCCTACAGACTGCATCGCATCAGGCAGCTCTTGCTCCGAAGTCAAACGAAATTCTTCTTTCTTAGCTTTTAACTTAGCTTCTAACTCTAATACTTGCGCAGAGAGTTCTAGTTGTCTATTAGCTAAATTAGAAACCTTAGAGAGTTCACCATCAGAAACATTATTATTCCATTCCTGAACGTCATTCGTGCCGACTAAATCCTCAAAGGTGGGCTTTTTCTGATCCATCTAATTCTCCTTTCTGGTGTAAATCAATATCGACAGGATAATAAATACCCTCCTGCCTATCCCATTTCAACACACTATATTGGCCTCTGTTATAAAATGCAGCAATAGAACATGCCACACCTATAGCAGCAGGATCACCTATTAATAACAGATAATCCCCTTCTTTATAGTCATGTAAAAGACTCTTCATTCTACGAACTGAAGGTGACGCACTCAATATAATTTGTGCGTTAGAAGGTAACAGAACTTCAAAATCTCCATATTGTCTTGCAGACGCAATGTTTCGTCCTGGAACTTCCTGTACAACATATACTGTCAACTTTTTTCTCCTTTCTAATTTCTAGGAAGGTTACTACTATATATATGACCTAAGGCAAAGTAAAGCCCTATTACCGATATGGTATTTTTAAGAATTAAAAAAGTTTTTCAGAAAAATTTCTTATAGCTCCTAATAATCCTAATAAAGTAATACTGATTACGATAAAACACAGAGTTCTAGAGGAGGTATCACTATTAGAGGGCATGAGAAAACTATTAACTTGGGCTATAAGTTAAGTAGTTAGTAATATATAATCGCACTTAGAAATTAGAAAGGGTTAGTGTGAAATACAAATTTAAGACAAAGCCATACGAGCATCAGCTCTTGGCATTATCTAAATCATGGAATAAACGTGAGTATGCTTATTTCATGGAAATGGGGACTGGTAAGTCAAAAGTCCTTATAGATAATATAGCCCTCCTATATGATCGAGGAGGGATTAATGCTGCTATAATCATTGCTCCCAAAGGGGTATACCGAAACTGGTCTGAGAAAGAAATACCAATTCACATGCCGGATCATGTGGAAAAGCGAATTGTGGTGTGGAATCCAGCACCTAATAAGAAACAAAAGAAAGCATTACTTGATTTATTTGAAGTAGGGGTTGATTTAAAAATATTGGTTATTAACGTTGATGCCTTCAGCACGAAGAAAGGAGTAAATTTTGTAGAAAAATTTATTATGTGCCACAATGTATTAATAGCGGTTGATGAATCCACCACTATTAAAAACCCCAAAGCCCAACGCACCAAGAATTTGTTAAAGCTTGGCGTTAATACCAAGTATCGTAGAATCTTGACAGGATGCCCTATAGCTCAGTCTCCTTTAGATTTATATAGTCAAAGTGCCTTTCTATCTAAGGAATTACTTGGTTACGATTCTTTTTATTCCTTTCAAAATCGTTACGCGAAACTATTTAATAGAAAGATAGGACAACGAACCTTTAGGCAAGTAACGGGGTATCAGAACCTTGAAGAACTAACCACTCGTCTTAGTGATTTTTCTTACAGGGTTTTGAAAAAAGAATGCTTAGACCTGCCTGATAAGGTTTATCAAAAAAGAGAAGTTATCCTGACTCCTGATCAAAAGAGGATTTACAAGGAATTAAAAGACTATGCAATAGCTGAACTAGAGTCTCACGAAATGGTGAGTGTTACTTCTATACTCACCCAGATTTTAAGATTACATCAGGTGGTTTGTGGGTTTGTAAAGCATGATAATAATAAAGAAGTGGAGATTAAAAACAATCGGTTAGATGCTTTACTGGATGTTTTGGCAGAAACACAAGGCAAAACAATTATTTGGGCGAACTATCGTTACGACATTAAACGCATATTAAAGACTCTACAAGACACAGTAGGGGCGGATAGTGTTGCCACTTATTATGGTGATACGCCTGATGATGAAAGGCAAAAGGTAATCACTAGGTTTCAAGACCCGGACTCAACCCTACAATACTTAGTTAGTAACGTGCAAACTGGTGGGTACGGTATCACATTAACGCAAGCAAGTAATGTTATTTATTATTCTAACAACTATGACCTAGAGAAACGATTACAGTCCGAGGATCGTGCTCATCGAATAGGGCAAACCAATAAAGTCACCTACATAGACCTTGTTTCTAAGGGCACAGTCGATGAAAAGATTGTAAAAGCCTTGCGCAATAAATTAGACCTAGCCCAAGAAGTCTTAGGTGATGAAAAATGGAAAGACTGGATAGGCTAAGTTCTAGGGGACCTGTGCGCTCTCATCCGGTATCTCTGCACGTCTTCCATTGCTCTTGCTCTTGCTCTATCCCTATCAGAAGGTGCTCTCCCTGTTTGACCCGCACCGCTATTAGGAAGGCTCGGCCTTTGTAAGTTGTCCATAACCATTTGTCTTAGTATATCGGATTCAGACATCCCACCACCGCCTTGACGATACAGTGGTCCACCGCCCCTCCTCATGAGAGGTCTACCATAGGCTGCTTGCATAGGCGGTCCACCCATACCTGGCGGAGGGCCACCCATTGGAGGGCCACCTGGCGGAGGGCCACCCATACCTGGCGGAGGGCCACCCATTCCATCCATGGGGGGTTGTTCAACACTAGCGACTAGCATAGCTTTAGCGGTATCTAAAACAGCAATAGCTTGGCCTATATCTCCTTGTGCTCTCTCAACCACAGCTTCCGCTAACATGGCAGAGTCTTGTTCTACCTCTGCGGGAGGCTCCCCCATCGGAGATCCCCCTGCTGCTGCCATCTCACCCATACCTGGCGGAGGACCACCCATACCTGGCGGAGGTCCACCCATACCTGGCGGAGGGCCACCTGGAGGAGGACCACCCATACCTGGAGGAGGACCACCCATACC
>TARA_R110002051_G_scaffold263494_2_pt1 | contig 19818 bp, 12 predicted proteins | sample TARA_R110002051 | Tara Oceans TARA_R110002051 (sample SAMEA4397023) | marine metagenome | biome: Polar Biome; feature: [MES] marine water layer (ENVO:01000295) within the mesopelagic zone...; material: water (ENVO:00002006), including particulate matter (ENVO:01000060) such...
GTTCAAACCCCAATATCAGACACGCCACCTGAGTATTTGTTGTAAGGCTGTAATTCCCTCTAAGCTATATGATAAAAGGCGTAAAAGTAATTTATTGTGTAGGACTATTTTAACTGCTTGTTTCTTTATCCTATTAAAGTTAATAATGCAATACCCTAAAAATCGCCGATATCCTCACCTAAGAAGCAGATCGTATCTAATTTATAATAATGAATAAAGGTTTAAAATTGAGTCGAAATATATGTAATGTACATTCATATTGCTCATAAAATGATAAGCGATGTTAAGTGAATCGCCTGGACAATATGAAAGTGTATTTTACCTGAGCAGCCAGCAACGCCTAACCAATTAAGATTGTTATGATACTGCTTTTTAAACTCAAAAGATAATATATAGCCAATTGTAATACTCTGTCTATCATGACTGCAGAGTTTCAGGTACGCACCAGCCTTAGGGTCAACGGTTTGAAAGTTGACCACGTAGAAAGATAATCAGCTCATTTGCTACACGTATTCAAGGTTTCAATCTATAACGCAATTTGAATAATGTGGAAAAGACCTAGTGGTTTATTGATAAAGCGTTATACCAGGGTATAATGACAAACAATTTTAGGGCCATTAACTTACAAAGATGATTGACACAACTTCTTCATTATTCAATGAGAGCTTATAGTTATGACTACAAAAGAAAATCAACAAAAATTTGGCTTTAAATTCGGGCAAAATGGTGCACATTCAGCCCGCACTATGATGTTCTCGGAGCTGACACAGCTATTTGAGGGACAACCAGTAAATGCAAAACCTGACGATTATCGTGATGATATTGAGCAGGCTAACGTTTTACATAAACCTACCAGTAAGTCGCGCACCTTGACTTGGCGACATCTCGTTGATTTGTATGGCATGGATACAGAAATTACACTTTTTCGAATCTTCCGACAATTGTGGGAGATTGATGCTAGCGTACGCCCTTTACTGGCTTGTCAGATGGCATTGACGCGGGATCCTATATTAGAGATGTCTAAAGCTAAAATACTTTCTCTGCAGTTAGGTGAACACTTGCCAAGAGAAGATATGGAACAGGCTATTAGTGATCAGTATCCTGACAGGTTCAGTGCAGCGTCGCTCAAATCTCTAGCGCAAAACGTTAACGGCACATGGACAAACGCAGGTTATTTGCACGGACGAAACAAAAAGCATCGAGCTGAGCCTGACGTGAGGCCGGTTAATGTGGCATTTGCTCTATTGCTCGGCTATCTACAGGGAGCAACCGGAAATCGGCTGTTTAATACTGAATGGACTAAAATGCTAGGTTGTCGTCAGGAACGTTTGGTCGAGCTGGCAAGGCAGGCAAGCTACAGTGGTTTAATTGATTTCAAGCACTCTAGTGAGGTGATGGAAGTGACATTTCCTAACTATTTAAATGAGGAAGAGGAGTCATGGTTATATGAGTAATCGATTGAATCGCCTGATTCAAAGCTATTCTAGTTATATTAGTATTCCCTGGATGAGAGGATTGGCAGATGAGCAGCGTGTACTGTTTGCCGTCTACCACAAAGAAGATGAACTAAAGCTGCGAGCGCGTACTGAAGAGTTTCGTTTGGCGACTGAAAGCGCAGGACATACTTGGTTAGAGTTGGATATAACGCGCCTGTTTCCTGAATGGATGGCAGAACAAAAATACCGTGAAGACTATTTTGAAGATCCAGAGTTTTTGAAGTCTAAGTATAAGGTATTTACTCGACAGTCTGTGGAGCTGTTAGCAGAGCGTATTCAAAATGAAGCTGATGAAAACACCCTGGTGGCTCTAGTAGGGTGTGGCACATTATTTGGCTTAGCTTCCGTATCGGACTTTGTAAAGCAATTAGCTCTTCATGTACCAGGTCGCTTACTGGTACTGTTTCCAGGAGAGTATATTGATAACACCTATCGATTGCTAGATGCTCGCGATGGCTGGGGTTATCAGGCCACAGCGATTACAGCAGAAAACTAATATAAATATTAATGATATACATACCTGTCTTATTTAGATCAGCGTAATGTTTGCAATGGAGCTTGAAGAAATGTTGAACCGTGAAATTTATCAGTTAGACCCTACGCTGAACCGATTAGAAAACAATGGTGTTGCAGAAGTAAAAGATGATCAGTCCAATCAAGCTCTTAAAACTTTGCGTTATGAAATACAGACATTCGTCTGTGATGGTGAGTATGAAGCTGGATTAGATAAAATTCTATCGGCCTATCTGACAAACTTAAACAGCGATCATGAGCAGCAAGGAGTCTGGATCTCTGGTTTTTTCGGCTCTGGTAAATCGCACCTGGCAAAGATGCTTAGGGCTTTTTGGATTAATCAAGAATTCAATGATGGAACCAAAGCAAGGGATATTGCTGATTTGCCATTAGAAATTAAAGATCAATTCAAAGAGCTGAACAGTGTTGCCAATCGATATGGTGGCCTTCATGCCGCATCTGGAACATTAGGGTCAGGTGCAAATAATAATGTGCGCATGGCGCTACTTAATATTATATTCAAATCTGTTGGACTTCCAGAGCAGTACCATCAAGCTCGCTTTGTAATGTGGCTCAAGAAAAAAGGTATTTTTGAAAGTACTAAAGCAAGGGTTGAAGCTGAAGGAGACTGCTGGGAAGATGAATTAGAAGATCTTTATGTCTCTCGTAGTATTGCTGGGGCACTACTTGAAGAAGACAATACGCTAGGCGAAGACTTTAAAGAGGTGCGACAGCTTCTTCGTGAACAGTATCCTATTGCCTCAGATGTTACTAACCAACAGATGGTCGATGCAATTTATGATGCTTTGGCATCAGATGATGGCTTCCCCCTGACTCTGATTGTATTAGATGAGGTGCAACAATATATTGGCACTGACGCTGAAAAGGCGCATCAAGTCCAAGAAATGGTTGAAACTTGCTGTAAACACTCTAAGTTTAAAAGCAAACTGCTATTTGTCGCCACTGGTCAAAGTGCGTTATCGGGGATGGCAAACTTACAACGTCTGCTTGGCCGCTTCCAGATTCCGGTACAGTTGTCTGATACTGATGTAGAGTCGGTTATCCGCAAGGTTATCCTACAGAAAAAAGCCTCTGTTAAACCTCAGCTAGAGGAGATGTTGCAATCCCATCTAGGAGAAATCGCTCGGCAATTACGAGGTACAAAAATTGAACATCATCGTGATGATGAGAAAGTGTTACTGGCTGACTATCCATTATTGCCGGTACGTCGTCGTTTTTGGGAAAAGGTCTTACGTATTGTAGATACCACAGGCACAGTGTCTCAGCTACGCAATCAGCTTAAAGTGATTCATGAAGCCGCTCAAGCCACAGCAGATCAACCATTAGGTCATGTTGTACCGGCTGACTTTATTTATGATCAAATCTCAGTAAATCTTTTACAAACAGGTGTAATCTCTAAAGAAATCACGGAAACCATTGGTCGTTTTTCTGCGGGTGATGCTGATGATAGGCTTAAAGCTCGCATACTTGCTTTAATATTACTAATCGGGAAGCTACCTACTGATCCAGCAGCTGACTGTGGTGTGAGAGCGACCTCTGATATGCTCGCGGATTTACTAATAGCAGATTTGAATAATGGTAAGGATGAAATTCGTACTGCTGTACCTAAGTTGCTAAATGAATTGACTGAAGAAGGTCTGCTAATGGTCATGCAGACTAGTGTTGGGTCTGAGTATCGATTACAAACTCAAGAAAGTGCTCAGTGGTATGACACTCTGCGTCAGGAGGAGGCAGATCTGCGTGGTAATATGCAGCGCGTTGAAAATATACGCGTGGACTTGCTGCATAAATCTATTCGTCAGGATATTAGCAAGATTCGTCTAACTCAAGGTAAGTCTAATGAGATGCGCCAGCTGATTGTTAGTTTTGATTTGGAGCTGCCAAGTGATGCTAGTGAAAAAATCTATGTTTGGATACAGGATGGTTGGAGCCTTGATGAAAAAAGCTTTGTATCTGAAGCGCGTCGCCGCCAGCCTAGCGAGCCGACAATTTTTGTTTATATTCCTGCGCGTAATCGCTCTGAGTTAACCAATGCAATCATTACAGAGAATGCAGCATCTGCCACACTAGAAAAGCGCGGTATCCCTAATACTGACGCAGGTACGGATGCTCGTAGTGCGATGGAAACTCGCCACCGTGATGCACAAAAGCAAGTTCAAGCTTTATTGAATGAAATCTTTGCTGGCGTGCAAGTGTTGCAAGCTGGCGGCAGCGAAGTTGAAGGCAGTAGTATTGCAGAGCGTGTTGAGACGGCTGCTAAAGCCTCTTTGGTGCGTCTGTATCGTGAGTTTGATGTTGCTGATAATACGGGGTGGGGTAAGGTCTATGATCGAGCTCGCAAAGATGGCGGACAGAATGCATTAGAAGCTGTAGGTTACTCTGATGAGCCTGAGCAGCATCCGGTTTGCGCACAGATCAAGCGCTATATAGGGGTATCTAAAAAAGGTAGTGAGATTCGAGAACATTTTTCTGCCGCTCCTTATGGTTGGCCGCAAGATACTATCGACGGCGCTCTATATGCATTATTGGCTAGTGGTATTCTCATTGCTAAAGGTAATGGAAACCATCCCATCTCTGTAAAAGAGCTAGAACGCAAGCAAATCAGCCAAACTAATTTTCTACCAGAAAGTATTACTATTCGTCCAGTAGATATGATTAAGATACGCGGCTTAATTAGTGCTAGTGGCATCTCGTGCCAGCCTGGTGAAGAAGCGGCTAAACTAGATTTGCTAATAGATAAAGGTCGTACATTAGCAAAAGAAGCGGGTGGTGATGCGCCTTTGCCTGAGCGCCCAAGTTACCGTTTGTTTGACGAGATTGCACAGCAATCTGGTAATGCTAAGCTCAAATATGTTCTAGATGAGCAAGATGCTATCAAACAATCACTCCAGCAATGGGCTGAGACTGCTGATAAAATTCAAAAGAGGCGATCTGATTGGTTCGTGTTAAAAGATTTGTTAGACCAGAGTCAGGGTCTGTCATTCCAAGCTGATATTCAAGCCGAAGTAAGTGCCATCGAAGCCAATCGCTCGTTACTAGACGAGCCTAATCCAATTACTAGCCTTAGTAAGCAATTGGTTGATAAGTTACGGGAAGCTGTACAGTATCGTGTGGATAGTTACCTCGAACAGCATGCCAAGAATTTGGCTCAGTTGGAAGCGGATAGCTATTGGCAGCAATTAGATGATACTCAGAAAAATGAGATTCTGAATAGGTTCAAGTTAACAACATTTAATGAGCCGGCTCTAAATAATGCTGATGCCATTCTCGATGCTTTGAATGAGGTTAATTTCGAGCAGTGGAGAGATCGTACAGATGCTCTCGCCAGTAATTTTGATAAAGCACGTATGGATGCGATACAGAGATTGCAGCCTAAGTTACAGCGTATCACTCTGCCACGAGCGACTTTTGAGACAGAAGAAGACGTTAATGCCTGGCTATTGCAAGTTAAAGCCCAGGTTCTTGATAAACTTAGTAATGGACCGGTGACTTTCTAATGATGACAACTCGACAACCTCTTGATAAAGCTTTGCGTCGTACGTTAGAGGCAACAGTAATTAAAGCTCGTGATATCGCTGAGCTAGCGGCAACTCAAGCACTCAGCCGTCTGGGTGTGGGTGATGCAAAACCTGCTGACTATTTAAGCGATGAACAACGCAAATTGCGTGTCCGCTTGCGTGCACGTGGTCGTCAACTAGGCGATATTAAACAAGATAGCGGCAGACAAGCCATTCATAATATAGTCACCGAAGTGGCTTATGAGCACTGGCACCGTATGTTATTTGCTCGGTTCCTTGAGCAAAACAACTTGCTCATGTACGACGAATACACAGCGCTCACCCTGGCTGATTGCAACGAATTGGTGCAAGACCCAGATACCGCCCGTGATGATTTAGAAAGACGCTGTGAAAATGGTTGGGAGCTGGCAGGTGTATTGGCATCGAAAATGCTGCCGCAGATTTTTCGTATAGACTCCCCAGTGTTTGAGTTGGAGTTTTCTCCTGAGCATCAGCGTAGTTTAGAGCAACTCGTTACTGGGTTATCCTTAGAAACGTTCCAAGCTCAAGATAGCCTGGGCTGGGTATATCAGTTTTGGCAGAGCAAACGCAAAGAAGAGGTGAATGCGTCTGAAGTGAAGATAGGCGCAGATGAGCTGTCACCTGTCACCCAGCTATTTACTGAACCTTATATGGTGAGCTTCCTATTAGATAATGCCTTAGGTGCTTGGTGGGCTGGCAAGCGGCTGACTGAGAGTGATTGGCAAAATGCCCAAAGTGAAAAAGAGCTACGTGACAAAGCGGCTATTCCAGGCGTATCACTTGAATACTTACGTTTCGTACAAGACGAGCAAACCAAACAGTGGCAACCAGCTTCAGGCACCTTTGATACTTGGCCAAATGATCTCAGTGAATTTAAAGCCATAGACCCATGTTGCGGATCAGGTCACTTCTTAGTAGCCATTTTCCTCATGCTTGTGCCAATGCGTATGCAGCTTGAGAGTTTAAGCGAACAACAAGCTATTGATAAGGTGCTTAGTGAAAACTTACACGGTTTAGAGCTAGATCAGCGCTGTGTGGAGTTGGCAGTCTTTGCCTTAGCACTAGAGGCTTGGAGATATAACAATGGTGGTGGCTATCGTAAGCTACCAGAATTGAATTTAGCCTGTAGTGGATTGTCTATTACCGCTGCCAGAGACGAGTGGAAAGCGCTAAGCCGAAATGCTGGCAAGCAGAATCTAAGTATTGCTCTAGACTGGATGTATCAAGCCTTCCAGGATGCGCCAGTGTTAGGCAGTCTGATTAACCCACGCCGTAGTGATGCTGCAAAGATTGCCAAATGGGATGACTTACAAAAATTGCTAGGCGAGGCGTTAGCAAAAGACCAGAATCAAGCTGATGACTCTGATAGCAGCGCTCAAAAAAACCAATTAGAAGCTGGTATTGTGGCTCGAGGCTTAGCAAAAGCGGCTGAACTATTAGGTGGTCAATATACTTGGGTAGTGACGAATGTTCCATACTTGGGCCAGAAAAAATATTCAGACATTATGAAAGACTACATTCAAAAGAATTACGAGCAGTCTAAGTCAGATCTTGCGTTGGTTTTTACATCTAGGATTCGTAGTTTATTGAGTGAAAAAGGGGTGTCAAGCTTGGTCTTGCCACAAGGCTGGTTATTTCAAAGTAATGATTTGAATTTTAGAAAAGAGGTTTTAAGTAATTATAATATAAAGCTTGTGTGTGCTTTAGGTAATGATGCATTTACAACCCCGATTGGTGCTCAAGTAATGTTGTTAGTTATGCAAGTGGATGTAAACAATCATGAAAACTTCATAAGTTTTAGTGATGCTTCAATGATAAAAGGATGTGAAAATAAATCACTAATAATTAAAGATGTGGCTTTAGTTCAAGCATCCCAATGCAAAATTTCCAATAGTAAGAAAAAAGAAATAAGTTCTTTATCAACTAATGGAGAAACAATTGGTGATTATGCGGACTCTCTCCAAGGGCTTTCTACTGGAGAAAAAAATCTTTTTGAAAGATTTTTTTGGGAGTTTGCTTCTCTTAGGGGAAGTGGGTGGGAGTACTTACATGAAACATCTACTTCTACCCAGTTAATAGGTGGACGGTGTTCCGTTATTCTATGGGAAAATGAAAAAGGACGTTTAGCTAGACTTGCAGATAGCTTAAAGCACTTAAATCACTCTGTTCAAAGCTGGAGAAGAGGTAAGCCGTATTGGGGTAAGAAAGGAATTGCTGTTAACCGAATGGGGAGTCTACATACAGCTTTATATTCGGGCGATAAGTTTTCAGTTGATATTGGAGTAGTGTCACCACATAGCGAAGATTATTTTATGGCACTGTACACTTTCTGTACTAGTGAAGAGTTTGTTCCAACTGTAAGAAAATTGTATTCAAAACCAGAAGTACCAATGTCTTACCTAGTTAATGTCCCTTTCGATTTTGATAAATGGAGTGTCAAATCAGATAGCCTTTATCCTAATGGTTTGCCTGAGCCATATACAAACGACCCAACCCAGTGGATATTCCACGGTCATCCTTGTGGCTCTGTTGTATGGGATGAAGAGACCAAGTGGACAGTGAAGGGTGAACTGCGTATAGATGACACTGTACTGCAAGTTGCCGTTGCTCGCCTGCTAGGTTACCGCTGGCCTGCGGAATTAGATGCTGACATGGAGCTGGCCGCAGAGCAGCGTGAGTGGGTAGTACGTAGTCAAGAGCTTAACCAATTTACTGACGACGACGGTATCGTCTGCTTGCCAGCAGTGCGCGGTGAAAAAGCTGCTGACCAGCGATTAGAGGCGCTACTGCAAGCCGCTTATGGCGAAGCCTGGACCACACCTCTAAAAAATCGCTTGCTGGAAACAGTGAAGGGGAAGTCGCTCAACCAATGGCTACGTGATAAATTCTTTGAGCAGCATTGCAAAATGTTCCAGCATCGCCCCTTTATCTGGCATATATGGGACGGTCTAAATGATGGTTTTAGTGCTTTGGTCAACTATCATATGTTAGACAAAGCTGGACTGGAGCGGTTGATTTACACCTACTTAGGTGATTGGATTCGTACTCAGCAAAGCGGCATAGCCAGTGGCGAAGATGGCGCACAAGAACGTCTCGCTGCCGCCGAAACACTAAAAGCCGAGCTCGAAGCTATTCTTGAAGGCGAAGCACCTTATGATATCTTTGTACGCTGGAAGTCATTGGCAGATCAAGCTATCGGCTGGAATCCTGACCTTAACGATGGTGTGCGCCTAAATATCCGACCATTTATGAAAGCTCGAGACGTCGGTAAAAAGGATGCTGGCGTGTTGCGCTCGAAGCCTAACATTCACTGGAAGAAAGATCGTGGTAAAGATGTCGAGTCTGCGCCTTGGTATAGTTTGGGTTTAGAGTATGAAGGCAAGGAGGGTGATCGGATTAATGATCATCATCTGACATTGGCTGAAAAGCGCGCGGCAGGAGAGGGCTAAAGTGCAAAAAAGAACGAGACGCGTTGGCTCGATTAGGAATGAACTAATTCATAAATCACGAGAGGCCGCACTTGCTGCGGTCCAGATTTTTAATAATCCAAATATTACGTTTAAGTCCGAATCATATCTTGTGCTAATGAATATTTCCTGGACCTACCTGATGCATGCTTATTACAGAGGGAAAGGGATTGAATATAGATATTATAAAGAAGCTGGTAAATCAAGAAGATATGACAAAACTAAGCATGGAGCCTATAAATACTGGGAGCTTGAGCGCTGTTTAAACGATAAAAACTCACCTATTGATAATAATGCTTCTAATAATTTGCGTTTCCTAATAGGGCTCAGACATGAAATAGAGCATCAAATGACGACGAGAATTGATGATCTTTTAAGTGCTAGGTTTCAAGCATGCGCTATTAATTATAACCAATACATAAAAAAGCTGTTTGGTGATGAGTATTCAATTGAAAAACATCTGTCGTTTAGCTTGCAGTTTTCTAGCATATCTATTGAGCAAAAGGAGATGCTAGAGGAACAAGCTGACTTACCAGCTAATATTAAGGGTTATATACAGGATTTTGATAGTGTTCTTAGCGACAAAGAATTCGATAACCCAAGCTATTCCTATAGGGTGTTATTCGTTCAAAAAACAGCGAATAAACGTGGACAGGCTGACAAAGTCATTGAGTTTGTAAAAGCGGATTCTGAACTAGCTGAGAAAGTGAATAAGGACTATGTTTATCTAAAAGAGACTGAAAAGAATAAGTATTTACCCTCTAAAATCGTTGAGATAATACAAAAAGAAGGCTATTCGAAGTTTAAAATGCACAATCATACAACTCTATGGCAGTCCAAAAAAGCAAAAGAAGCTCATAAAGGGTTTGGTGTTGAGGTCGCAAATACTTGGTATTGGTATGAAAGCTGGTTAAATAAAGTCAGAAAATACTGTAAAGACAACGCTAGCAAGTATAAAGGTGGTAGCTAAATGAGCACAGAAAAATCTATCGATTACTTAACCATCAAAGGCTTCAAATCTATCCAAAGCTTGAATAGATTGCGCTTAAATTCGCTAAACGTGTTTATCGGGGCAAATGGCGTAGGTAAAAGTAATTTTGTTGATTATTTTCGTATGCTAGGCAAGATGGTTGAAGGCGGTTTGCAGCATTGGACAACCCAACAGGGCGGTGCTGATCGTATTCTTAGCTATGGTATAAAAGAAACTGAAAGAGTGCAGTCTTTTATTAAGTTTGGGTTAAATGGATATCTATTCGAACTTGAATCGACAGTTGAAGGAGGTTTCTCTTTCTTCAAAGAAAAGCTTTATTTTGACGGGCCATTATATGGTGAGAAGTGGATATCTTTAGGTTCTGGACATCAAGAGGCAAAACTTAAGCATCGCTATGAGTCTTCCAGTAAAGGTAGTGAAGCCGATTACTGCTACAGTTCTATAGCTAGCTGGAAGGTCTTTCATTTCCATGATACCAGTGACACTGCCGGCGTTAAACGCTGGGGTTCAGTACAAGATAATGATTATCTGTTCTCTGATGCCTCTAATTTGGCTGCCTATTTGTATCATCTATCATCAGAGCATCCTCAGGTGTTAAAGCAAATACGTCGTACTATACAGCTAGCAATCCCTGTATTTGACGATTTTGTATTCAAACCACGTGAGTTGGAAACGCAGGAGCAGCAGATTAACCTTCAATGGCGCCAAAAAAATAGTGATTATGTACTCTGGCCTAGTCAGCTATCCGATGGCTCCATTCGTTTCATTTGCTTGGTTACTGCACTACTACAACCTGATCCGCCTTCTACATTGGTGATTGATGAGCCAGAGCTTGGCTTGCACCCATATGCTATTACGTTATTAGGAGCTTTGTTGCGTTCAGCTGCTGAGCGTATGCAGGTGATCGTCTCTACCCAGTCAGTTGCATTACTGAATGAGTTCAACATTGAAGATCTGATCGTCGTGGATCGTGAAGACAGCGGGACGGTCGTCAAACGCCTAGATGAGGATGATTTTGCCAGCTGGCTTGAGGATTATACAATTGGTGAGCTCTGGCAAAAGAACATTTTGGGCGGGAGACCTTCATAGTGATTAGGGTTCATGTGATTTGTGAAGGACAAACTGAAGAGATGTTTGTCAAAGAGTTATTGGCTCCTACATTTCTAGCAAAAGGCATATCACTTGTGCCTGCCTTAATAGGTAGACCAGGACATAAAGGTGGTAATTTCAAATTCGACCGTTTACAGGCTGACGTAAAAAATCGTTTACTTGGTGAAAGAACGGCATATTGTACTACGTTTTTCGATTATTACGGTCTTCCCCAATCTTTTCCAGGTAAAGATGTTCATGATAGCCAAGTTGATATAGTTACCAAAGCTACAAGTGTACAAGATGCAATGACTGCAAAGCTCACACGCCTAATTGGTGATAATGCTATGCGTCGCTTTATTCCTTTCGTACAAATGTATGAATTTGAAGCTTTATTGTTTAGCGATCCTATTGCCTTTGCTAGAGGAATTAGTAATGAGCATCTGAGTCAGAATTTGGCTGATATAGCTGAGCAGTTTGATAGCCCTGAGCATATCAATAATAGCCCTCAGACTGCCCCAAGTAAGCGAATAGAAAGTTTGGTAAGAGGATATGAAAAACCTTTAATGGGTACACTTGGCGCTTTAGAAGTAGGGTTGGACAGTATGCGCCAAAAGTGCGAATTATTTGATAATTGGTTGAAGCAGTTGGAAAGACTTACTGTCGTACGAAGTAATAACACTTAACCCTAAGGAGTATCATGAAAATTATTGATTTACTGGCCAAAGAATTACGTGCCAGCGCTAAGCACAACTTGAATGTTCAAGTAGCTCCCAGTGTAATTCTTTGGATCGATAATCAGCGGCAGGGAGCTGAATAAATGAAGTGTAATTGGCCTGACTATGATCCATCAGTAGCTTTTTTTCCTGTCGAACTGAAACCTGTATTTATACAATCGTCTCGGCAGAGTGGAGACTTATTTGGTTATCATGCATTGCCGCGTCATTTTGCAGTAGTAGAGAGCGAAAGCGACTATGTTTTTGCGGTAGTGACTGAGAATTATAAATTAGTGACTAACCAGCAAGCATATGAGCTTGCAGCAGAAGCACTTAAGGTAGTATTTGATTTCACAGCATTGAAGGATATGGCATGCCTAAAAATAATAATGCCTAAAACACGCTCTTTTTGTCACATAGATCTGATACATAAGGAAAGTAGTTTTGAGCCATGGAAAGATGATCAATGGATACCTTTTATCCGTATCACCAACAGCTATAATCGAACGCATAGACTATGTTTTGAGATAGGTTTCTGTCGTCTGACTAACCTTAATGAAGTTATTTTTGAGAGTAAGAGTGTAGAAATTAGTTTTGCTCACACTAAGCAATTGCATAACATTATGCTTCGCTGGCATGAGAATATTGGAGAAATTAAAGAGCTAGAAGTTGAGTTTATTAATCAGCTGAGAAACCTCGAACGTTTTCATGTTCCTAGGCGTTATATGTTGCCGCTGGCATGTAAGGTGTTTGGTATACAGCTCAATCCTAAGAAATCTATCAGCTCAAATAGAATTAATGATTTAATCCTATTTCGTAACGATATAGATCGGCTTACTAATGACTATTTCCATACTCTAGGCGAGCAAGGTTATGCTGCTTTGAATGTACTAATGGACTATGCTATTCGGCCAGTTGGAGTAATGTCTCCTGAAAATAAGATAGATAGATACCAGCGTAGAGCTGGCGATTGGATCAATGATTTCTCACAGCAAATAGAGAGTCGAGAATTCTCTTTTGAAAACTACCTTAAAGACTATATAACAACTTCCAAGATGATTAACGAATTATGATTAAGTCTGTTTATAACTACCCAGTTTCTACCCTGCTCGATATTGAAAGCGATGTAATATACGTTATCCCACGCTATCAACGTGAATATACTTGGAGTCGTATACAGTGGGATGCACTGCTCGATGATTTATTAGATAACGAACTTCATTACTTTTTGGGCTCAATTATCTGTATCAATCAATCTCAGGATTCTTTAGCAATTCGGGAGCTCGAGTTAGTAGACGGTCAACAACGTATGACGACAATATCGATTTTGCTGGCTGCCATCTATGATATTTTCAATAAGCAGCCGAATCTCGTTATGGAACAAAAGATTGAGCTCTACAATCTAAAGCATAAATTAGCTTTAAAGAAAATGCCAAATCAACCACGTCTAGTACCTCAAGTACAGAATAATAATCAACAAGATTATTTTTCGGTATTGGATAGTATAGGCATTCTTCAAGATATAGAGATGGCTGCACATGCAGGTAATCGCCGAGTGTTTAAAGCGTACCGGCACTTTCACTCTCGCATTAACCAGTATCTTGAGCACAGTGATAATCCGATTATTAAACTTCAAGAATTATTAGAAAAAGTAAATACAGCAACTTTAGTGAAGATTGAAGTAGCAAGTACTTCTGACGCCTACACTTTATTTGAATCGCTAAATAACCGTGGCGTGCCGCTTACCGCCATCGACCTTATCAAAAATAAGCTACTTGCTGTACTAGAGTCTCAAGATAAAGGTAGTATTGATAAACAGTATAATCGTTGGAAAAAAGTGATTGATGCTTTGGGTGACGACTATGCAGTGCAAGAACGGTTTTTCCGCCAATATTACAACGCTTTTAAGCCCAGTTTAAAGCAGATAGTCTCTGTACCGGTAGCCACCAAGTCAAATCTGATTAAAATATATGAGAAGCTAATAACCCAAGATGCTGAAGGTTTTCTGCAGACAATGATTCGTATGTCTGAATACTATGCGCACATTGTAAGTTATCGCGCTGTGCCCAATCAGCCTAAATTATCTTCGTTATTACTATCATTAGATCGTATCCAAGGTAGACCAGCATATCTACTACTAATGGTGCTATTTGAATGTAAGGCTGATCTTAAACTGCAAGACATTCACTTAGAACAAACAGTAGAATTTCTAATCTCCTATTTCGTTCGCCGAAACGCGACTGACTTACCACCAACCCGAGATCTCACTCGTATTTTTATGGATGTGGTTGAGAGTATCATGACATTACAAGGTGATGAAGTGGTTAAGCATATTCAAACTAGACTCAAAGCCGAAAGCGCTAGTGATGAGCAGTTTAAGAAGAGTCTCAAAGGACCCATTTACGAGGATAATAAAGCAGTCTGTCGTTTCGTTCTATGTGCTTTAGAAGAAAGTCGTATGACTCGTGAGACTCAAGTGGATCTATGGGCGCTTAAAGGTAAAAAGTATATCTGGACTATTGAACATATTTTTCCTCAAGGCGACAACATACCGATTGACTGGGTAGAAATGATTTCTGATGGAGATACAGAGCTTGCTGAGGAGTATCGTCAAGCTTATGTACATTGCTTGGGGAATTTAACCATCTCTGGTTATAACAGCGCGCTAGGTAATAAAAGTTTTGAAGATAAGAAAAACCGAGTGGATAAGCAAGGGCGTAAAGTTGGATATAATAATGGACTATATTTAAACGAGTCACTAATTGAACAAGACAGTTGGTCTGTTCAAAAGATTGAAGATCGTACTGATAGACTAGTCGCCGAGATAATGGAAAAGTACCTATTAACAGTATCAATTGCCAGTATTTAGTAGTGTTATAGCAATGCCTGTTTATCTCTTTATAGGAAGATTATGAAAATTATTGATTTACTAGCCAAAGAAGTACGTGCCAGCGCTAACTATAACTCAAATGTTCAAGTAGCTCCTAGTGTGATTCTTTGGATTGATAAACAGCGGCAGTGGGAGTCAGCACTACCTTTATTGCAAGCCGCTATGCCTGAGCTGATCGTTCTAGGAGACTATGCTCCTGAGAAAAAAACAGGTCCTGCTATCTGGATTAAATGTGTTGTTGATGGCGCTCTTTCAGAGGTTGAGCTTCCTACAGATCGCACTCCTATTGTTTACTTGCCAGGCATTGAGCGCCGAGACTTACGAGCCATTGCTACTTGTCCTGAAGCGCTGATGCCTTTAGCTGAACTGCAATACCGTGGTAGTTGGTGGATATATAATAATTCTGGACGTGATTGGACCGTAAATGCTTTTTTGACTTCAGATAACGGTGGTGTGGGTCTTGATGTTGCTAGGGATGACAAAAGCCAGCAGGCAATGTTACGTGTATTAAATGAGATTCTTGAAAGCAAGCGTGAGGATTTGGCGAACCGCCGTCTTGAGGCTTCAGACTTTAACAAGCTGGTGTCTAGCGATCCAGTTCGTGATTTACTCAGTTGGATGAACGATGAAAAAGCTTGCCGTGAGCGCTGGGATGAGGCGCGCTGGCAAGCATTAGTCGGTATTTGTGAAACTGAATATCATTTCAATCCCGAGCAAGATGGTGAGCTGACAGCCGCTGAGCTGTTATGTCAGCGTCAGGGAGTTTGGGAGGGAGTGTGGCAGCGTTATGTTGAATCCTGTCATCATTACCCTTCTTTGCCCGAGCTATTACTAAAGGTTCAGGGTGATCTTGTTGCTGATGGTGCAAGTTACCCAGTTATAAACCAAACTGAAGAGATTGCTTTAGAGAATTCGTTATCTCAGCTACAAACACTTAACTCAGTCGAGATACGTCAAGAGTTAGCTGTACTAGAACAGTATCATGCCGAACGCCGAGACTGGATTTGGTTTAAGCTAGATATGGCCCCGCTGGCGGGGGTGCTCGAGTACTTGAGTGGTGTTGCAAACATGACTCAGCAGGGTTTTTCTGGCACTGATCCTGAGGAAATGGCTACATTATACCGTGATGAGTATTGGCAGGCGGATGACCTAACCCTCAAAGCCTTGGCTTATCCTTTAAGGTCCAGTCAGCAAGCTTTAGTACAAAAACTGCTTGCCCTCATCTATACGCCGTGGCTCGATGAGGTTACCTATAACTTCCAAAGTTTAGTAAAAGATAAAGGCTATCCCGGTACAACTCAACTCAACAAGGCGACAGCTGATTATGCTGATGCGGGAGAGGTGGTATTCTTCGTTGATGGCCTGCGTTATGACTTGGCACAGCGTCTTGTTGAACAGTTAAAGCCATTGGGAGAGGTTGGACTTGCCACTAACTGGTCGGCATTACCTTCAGTTACTGCAACGGCTAAAGCTGCTGTCACGCCAGTACACGATCGTCTAACCGGTAGAGGAACCGACCGTGATTTTGAACCAAGCCTATTGGATGAAGATAAAAGCTTCTCTGCTTATTACTTAAGAAAATTTCTGAAAGAAAAAGGTTGGCTCTACCTTGAAGAGGGTGACTCAGGAGATCCGGCATTTAATGCATGGGTACAAAGCGGCGATATAGATAAGGAGGGCCATGTAAAAGGTCTTAAACTTGTAGGAAGGGTTGATAGTTTATTAGATGAAATAGTTGAGCGGATTGAAGAGTTGCTGGCGGCAGGATGGCGTAAAATTAGAATCGTAACGGACCATGGGTGGATGTTGACTCCTGAAACGATGCCGAAGGTGGAGCTACCTAAACACTTAACAGAGACTCGTTGGGGACGATGTGCAGTAATTAAAGATTCAGTTGCCAGTGGCTATTTGCAGGTAGGTTGGTACTGGAACAGCCAAGTCAGTATCGCTATGGCCCCAGGGGTTTCGTGTTTTAAGGCTGGCTTGCATTATGATCATGGTGGCTTGAGCCTACAGGAGTGCTTGACACCGGTGATTGAAGTTCTTAATGAACAAAGCTCGATCCCAGCTACTACATCAACGATTACAGCGACCCTATCAGATTTGCGTTGGATTGGGTTTCAGTGCAGAGTGCAAGCTGATAGTGACTTTGATGGGATTGTCGCAGTGCTACGAATACATGCGGCTGACTCAGACTCTGAGATTAGTAAGCGTAAACCCCTTAAAGAAGGTAAATGCACGCTCATGGTGGATGACGAATATGAAGATACGTCAGCTATTCTTGTACTGCTAGACGAGCATGGCAATGTGATAGCAAAAAAACCAACATTAGTAGGAGACATGTAAGTGGAATTAGATGCGCTAGACCAAAAGGCTGCAGATTTCTTTGAGGGCTACATCGTTCGTAAGGATCTTGTCCGTACATTTGCTCGCCAGTTCCCAGTACCAACTTATGTGGTTGAGTTTATGCTGGGTCGTTATTGCGCATCAACTGACCCAGATGAAATAGAGGAAGGTCTTGAAATTGTCCAGCGTCAGCTGTCTTCAAGAACAGTACGTGCAGGAGAGGAGGAGCTATTCAAAGCACGTGCCTATAAGGATGGATCAGCCAAGCTTATTGATATCGTTAGTGTCAAGTTTGTCGAAAAAGAGAATGGTTACCTTGCCAGCTTACCTAGTGTAAACCTTACTAAAGTACGTATACCGGACAAGATTGTTGATGATAATGAGCGTCTTTTGACAGGTGGGTTTTATGCTGAAGTAACGCTTGAATACGACAGTATTATTGCAGAAGAAAAAGGCAATGCTTTTGGTATAGCTGAATTGCGACCCATTCAAATGTCAAAACGTAACGTGCTAGATGTGATGAATGAAGCTCGCACAAACTACACTAGTGATGAATGGCGTGATTTCTTAATTCGCTCTATCGGCTTGGAACCAAGCGCTTTATCACAACGGGCTAAAGATGCCATCCTGCTGCGTATGGTGCCATTCGTTGAGCGTAACTACAATATGGTCGAATTGGGGCCACGTGGTACAGGTAAAAGCCACTTGTTTCAGCAGGTTTCACCCTATGCTCATCTGATTTCTGGTGGTAAAGCAACAATCGCTAAGATGTTTGTGAACAATGCTAGTGGGCAGCGTGGTTTGGTCTGTCAGTACGATGTAGTTTGTTTTGATGAAGTCAGCGGAATATCCTTCGATACTAAAGAAGGTGTCAATATCATGAAAGGCTACATGGAGTCGGGTGAGTTTAGCCGAGGTAAAGAAAGCATCCGTGCAGATGGATCATTGGTGTTTGTGGGTAACTTCGATGTGGATGTAGAGCATCAGCAACGTGTGGGCCACTTATTTGGTCCTTTACCTGCTGAGATGCGTGATGATACGGCATGGATGGATCGTATTCATTGCTACCTGCCAGGCTGGGATGTCCCAAAAATGAGTAAAGAGCTAACTACTGACCATTTTGGTTTAGTTAGCGACTTCTTTTCTGAATGCATGACTCGCCTGCGCTTTCAAAGTCGTGTATCTGCTATGCAGAACCGCGTGTATTTAGGTGGTGCGCTCAGTGGCCGTGATAGCAATGCAGTTAATAAAACAGTATCAGGGCTCCTAAAGTTAATGTATCCAGATGCTGAGCTTAGCGTATCTGATGAAGACTTGGAATGGGCAATTCGTTTGGGGCTTGAAGTACGCCGCCGGGTGAAGGAGCAACAGAAGCGCGTTGGTGCTGCTGAGTTTCGTAATACCCATTTCAGTTACACTATCGGTGATGATGGAATTGAAAAGTTTGTTGCTACAGCAGAACTGAGAGCTAATAACGAGATAGGTGATGACCCATTAGAACCAGGACAGATTTGGACTATTAGTGAAGGTGGGTCTGAGATTGACGATAACGCTGGTCTGTATCGTATAGAAGTAAACGAAGGGCCTGGCTCTGGAGTGAAGATTCTTAATAATCCAGCACCAGCTGCGTTCAAGGAGTCTTTACGTTACGCTGAACAGAACCTCTATGCGCGCTCCATGCAGCTGATAGGGGATCGTGATCCTAGAGCTCATGAGTTCACAGTACAACTGAGGGCTTTCGATGCAGCTAAAAAAGGCTCTAGGATTGGTGTGGCAGCGTTAGTTGCTATGTGTAGTAGTATACTGAAAAAGTCAGTAAAAGGCGGTCTTATATTGATAGGAGAGATAAATCTGGGTGGCTCTATTGAACCTGTCACCAATGCGGTCAATATTGCCGAACTAGCAGTAGAAAAGGGTGCTAGTGTGCTACTTATGCCTGTTACAGCTAGGCGTCAGCTGTATGACTTGTCAGATGATATGGCTACCAAAATCGATATACAGTTTTATCAAGATGCGCGTGATGCACTGTTGAAAGCTATAGTAGAGTAAACCCTAACATTACTCAAACCACCTGAGTATTTCGTAAAATCTTAAAAGCGCCTCTAAGTAATTTCTGATTTGACTTAGCGGCGTTTTTTTGTACTAGGTTATGCTAAGCACGTCGTTATTTTTTCCACTAAATCTAATAATAACAAACCCTAAAAAATGACGATATTAACACCTAAGCAGTAGAGCTTGCCCAATTTTATATACTGATAAAAGTCGATATATACTTCATTCTATATACTACACATCCATAGTCCTCGGGTAACCCTCCTAACAATTGATCATGATTATTGAAGCAAACGATAGAATTTAGAATAGTATATAACCTAGAAAACTAATTGGTAGGCAGTTTAATATACTTATCTTAATGATAATCACTGATGAGCGAATGGATATGACAGCGGTTTTAAGTAATGAGGATGAACCTCTTATTGAAACAATAGACCACGCGTGCGCCATTGCTTTTCAAGGTAATGCCAGCAACGGACTGCAGTAAGACTATTTTTCTTTCTAGATCATTGGTATCAAGAGGATTTAAGGGTGATGGCAGTGACATCAGTACAAGCGCCATTTTGTCTTGCCGTATCGGGTGGCGTTGCTAGCTCTAACAAGTCACAGCACTGCTCAAAGGCAGTTGTCAAAGCAATTTATGATAGTTCACTTTTAAGATGACAGTTTGATAGATTCGATAACCTATAGAGTAG